>Ga0265295_1007132_pt1 | contig 13055 bp, 14 predicted proteins | sample Munlansysbiofilm_FD_192503 | JGI IMG/M metagenome (GOLD analysis project Ga0265295, IMG submission 192503) | Leachate microbial communities from a municipal landfill in Southern Ontario, Canada - Methane capture system biofilm | ecosystem: Engineered > Solid waste > Landfill > Unclassified ... | reverse complement strand
ACTTTCTCTGATAATCAAAAAAATCCCGATTTATTGGATTTGGTCGGTGAACATCGCAATAGTATGCACCGTTTGGGCTTGCAAGACCATCAATTCGCCCTCGGCACTTACGAAACCCGCCGTTTTCCTGATTTCAGACAAGAAATTTTGCAAGAAATGCTCGAATTGCGTAAAAAATACCAACCGGAAATTGTCTTTGTCCACACAGTCAACGATATGCATCAGGACCACAACACGCTGACAGAAGAAGCGACCCGTGCCTTTCGCGGTACGACAGTTTTGGGTTTCGACGTCTTGCGCAGCAGCCATGGCTTTTTCCCCAACTTTTTAGCCGAAGTGAGCGAAAACGCAATAGAAACAAAAATAGCGGCTTTGGCAAAGTATTCAACCTACCGTAACCGCTACTATTTCGCTCCCGATATCACCCGTGCAACGGCTATCCGCCACGGCGCCTTAGCTGAACGTCCTTACGCTGAAGGCTTTGATATCATTCGTATTGTTGCTAATTTTACTAAAACAAGTTAAGGCTATCCAGATCGATATCATCGAGCGGATTGAGCTTTTTCGTTTTGGAAACATATGGGCGGACATTCTCTGACGCAAACGGGTACCAGAGAATCCGATCCGGAACCAACCAGCCGTCGGTCAGATAGACATTTTCTCTGAATTGCACAGCAAGCAGTTTGTTATCAATCTGCACAACGGTTCCCCTCAACCAGTCGCGGATGCGATTACCTTCCTTGTCTTCGTGGTCGCAATTCACCTCAACGCGATCACCAACTTTATATGGCTGGTCCTCAACCGGCGGCCTCATAAAACTTGCATTTCTCATTACCCTTCCCTAACCTTTCTAATCGTCCATTCTTTCCAAGAACAGATTCAAAACCTCTTCGCGGCTCTTTTCAAGCTTAAACGATTGTAAAACCTGATAGAAGAAACCTTCCACAATCAATTTTTCCGCATCTTTTGGCCCAATCCCTCGTGCTTCGAGGTAGAACAATTCTTCATCATCAACTTTGCCAACAGTTGCTCCATGCGAACACTTTACGTCGTCAGCATGGATTTCCAAACCTGGCAACGTTTTCATATCGGCACTGTCGTCCAAAATCAAATTATTGTTTGTCTGATAGGCATCTGTTTTCTGAGCAACGGGGTCGACATAAATCATCCCGTGCCAAATTGAGCGTCCATCATGCGAAGCCACACTCTTATAGAGCAAATCGCTGACGGTATCCTGCGCCCAATGATTTTGACGTGTATCCAGATTGATTAATTGCTTTTCCGTCGGGAACATTGCCCCATTCAGCTTGGCATTACTGCCTTTGCCTTGCAGTTCAACTTTAATGAAGTTTTTACTCAGTTTTGTTCCAATCGCGGCAAGATTCCATTCCAATTGGGCATCAGCGCCTAAAAAGGCTGTTTCATGGCTGATATTCCATTCGCTTAGACTAAACTGCTGGCGCTCATCGAAGTGTAAATTTGCCCGATCGCCGAGATGCGCTTGTAAGACCGCCGCATTAAATCCGGATTCGACCGTATCATCGCTCAACCAATTAAATTCTAAATTGAGACTGGAGCCTTCTTCCAGCCAAACAATATTCCTCGTGAAAGCAGAACGTTTTTCCAGGTCGACTTTTATTTGCAGCTGCAAAAGACCTTCAACCATCACACCACGCGGGACGTAAACAAAGACGCCGTCATTAGCCAGGGCATAGACCAAAGCAGCAAAAATGCCTTCGTTTATCAGCTTGTCTTCTTTCAAAAAGCGGATTGCCAAGTCTTGATCGGAGCGCAAGAGTTCGCGCCAGGTTGAAACGATTACACCCTTCGGCAATTCACTGCTGAGCTTTGACTGTTCAGCCAGATTAGGGTAATAATTCGTTTCTAGTTGAAAGGGGCTTTTGTCAATGTCGAGCAACAAACTTTCAAAATCCAGCTCTTTCAAACTCATCCAGCGCCAGTTTTCATCCTTGCGATCGGGGAAACCGGTTGCCTTGGCAATTTTCCAGGCATTTTCTAACTCGCTTCGGATTTCACCTGGCATCGATTCAAGGTTTTTTTCAAAGGCTATATTCCAGCTATACGGAAGGTCAACAGAGGAAAAAATTTGATTTGGGTTTATTTCACTCTTTGCCATATTAACCTACCGATCCAACCATTTGCAATTGGATAAGTTTATTCATTTCAACGGCATATTCCATCGGCAATTCCTTCACCAAAGGCTCAATAAAACCGGAAACAATCATTGTTGTCGCTTCTTCTTCGCTCAAACCGCGACTGGTCAGGTAGAAGAGCTGTTCCTCGCCGACTTTACTTACCGACGCTTCATGTCCAATCATGACATCCTGAGAATTGTTGTCAATCGTCGGCCAGGTATCCGTTCGCGATTCCGGGTCGAGCAAAAGCGCATCACAAACCACATTCGATTTCACACCCTGCAAACCACGGGCAACTTTTACCAAACCGCGATAAGAAGATTGTCCGTTTCCACGGGAGATTGATTTTGAGGTAATCTTGCTGGTGGTATTATCGGCAAAATGAACCATCTTTGAACCGGCATCTTGAATTTGGTCAGGACCGGCAAAAGCGACCGAAAGCATTTCGCCGTGAGCACCCTCGCCTCTCAAGAAGCAAGAGGGATATTTCATGGTTACCTTCGAGCCCATATTTGCATCAACCCATTCCATCGTGCCGTTTTCAAAAACATTTGCGCGTTGGGTCACCAAGTTATAAACATTCGTAGACCAATTTTGAATCGTCGTATAACGTACTCGGGCATTTTTCTTGACCACAATTTCAATCACACCGCTGTGATAAGAGTTTGTCGAATACGTAGGTGCGGTACAACCTTCAACATAATGCACCTGGGCGCCTTCATCAGCGATAATCAGCGAACGTTCAAACTGCCCGATACTGGCATTATTCAAACGGAAATAAGCCTGCAAAGGCAGATCAACTTTCACACCTTTTGGCACATAAACAAAAGAACCACCCGACCAAACTGCGCTGTTTAGAGCCGCAAACTTATTGTCCTGAATCGGGACAACCGTCGAGAAATATTCTTTAAAAAGCTCGGGGTATTGCTTCAAGCCGTTTTCGATACTCAAGAAGATGACACCCTGCTTTTCGAGCTGTTCGTTGATGTTGTGATAGACCATTTCGGAGTCATATTGTGCGCCAACCCCCGCCAAATATCTTTGTTCCGCCTCGGGGATGCCCAAACGTTCAAAAGTGTTCTTGATATCATCGGGCACATCATCCCAAGATTTTTGGTCGATTTCTTCAGGACGAACGTAATAATAAATTTCGTCCAGATTCAAATCACTCAAATCAGGACCCCAGCCTGGCATTGGGCGTTCGATAAAATGCCGGTAAGCCTTCAGTCGGAACTCTAACATCCATTCCGGCTCTTCTTTCATTGCCGAAATTTGCCGAACAACCTCTTCATCCAGGCCTTTGCGAGTTTTGAAGCTCGAATGGTCCGGATCGCTAAAACCATATTCATAACTACTTCCTATCTTAGAAAGTATTTGTTTTTCCTCGTGATCAGCCATCAGCTACGCCTGCTCGTTTTCAGTTTCGCTTTGGTCAAATTCTTCGCGAATCCAATCGTAACCGTGTTCTTCCAATTTGAGAGCCAAATCGGGACCGCCGCTTTCAACAATTTTTCCGTCGTACATAATATGAACGAAATCAGGTTTGAGATAATTGAGCATCCGCTGATAGTGAGTGATTACCAAAACGCCCAAATTGTCGCCGGCAAGGGAATTAACCCCTTCAGAAACAATTCGGATAGCGTCAATATCCAAACCGGAATCGGTTTCGTCAAGCAAGGCAAACTTCGGTTCCAGCATCGCCATTTGCAAAATTTCAGCGCGCTTTTTTTCACCGCCTGAAAAACCGTCATTCAAATAGCGACCGCCAAAAGAGTAATCCATCTTAAGTAAATCCATTTTTTCTTTGAGTGATCTGCGAAAGTTGACCATCGAAATCCCCTTCGATTCAGGATCTTTTGCTTTCAGTTTGGCATTCATTGCTACACGCAAAAAGTTTGCCAAAGTAACACCAGGAATAGCGACAGGATATTGAAAAGCTAAGAAAATACCGTTGTGAGATCTTTCTTCAACCGACATTTCACTAATATCTTTGCCATCCAACAAAATTTCACCCTCGGTAATTTCATAGGCAGGGTGACCCATAATTGCGTTCGAAAGTGTTGATTTTCCGGTTCCGTTTGGCCCCATCAGCGCGTGAACTTCGCCGGTTTTGATGATCAGATTGAAGCCTTTGATGATTTCTTGGTCTGCAATACTGACATGTAAATTTTTAATTTCTAAGGTTGACATTACTTGTTTATTCCTCAATCTTTAATCATTTTAACAGTCGGAATTATAGCAGAGCGACGAGTCAAAGTCAAATATTTATAACTATTTTTATTTTATTAACATTCAAATTTCAGCTTAGACAGTAGAGAAAAACGAGCAAAACCTACTGTATAATCCATCGAAGTGGGAATGGAAAAAATCCATTCACTAAATTTTTCATGGTGACCAAGAGAAGTTACCGACTTAGAACAAGGAGATTTTGAAATGGCAGAAGAAAAAAAAGGATTTTTCGGAAATTTATTCGGAAAAAAAGAAGACACAGCAGCAAAAGAAGCTGCTGATCAAGCCGCAGCCGCTGCGGAAGAGTTGAAAGCAAAAGCTGAAGCCGCTGCTAAAGAAGCAAAAGAAAAAGCGCTTGCTGATGTTGCTGAACTGAAAGCTAAAGCTGAAGAAGCTGCTAAAGTTGCTGAAGATAACGCCAAACGCGTTGCCGATGCCGCTGCAAAAAAAGCTGAAGCCGAAGCTCTCAAGCTTGAATACGAAGCCCGCAAAGTTGCCGACAAAGCAGCCGCTGCTGCCAAAGAGATGGAAGGCTTGATCGCCAAACATACCGTTGCCGAAGGTGAAACCCTCGGTCACATCGCCAAACATTATTACGACAACGCCAACCTTTACCCAATCATTTACGAAGTCAATAAAGAAGTTATTGGTCCGAACATGGATCTGATTAAAGTTGGCATGGTTTTGGATATTCCTGTCAAACCTGAAAAATAGTTGCTGATAAGAAGATTTTGATGGCTCAAGAATTAAACCTAAGCACTGTTTTTGGAGAAATAACTAAAACGCTCTCCGCCAATCAGCAGCAATTAAACGATGCTGATGATTACAACCATAATCATGGCTCAAACATGGTTGAAACCTTTCAACTGATTCAAAAAGCAGTTGCGAAAAAAGAAGGGGACCCTGTTTCAGACCAGCTTGCCTATGCCAGCAAAATTTTGGAAGAAAAAACCAGTGGCAGTACTGCAAAGATTTATGCCGAAGGTTTGGCAAACGCATCCAAGCAATTTGTCGGCAAAGATTTCAACGCCGAAACTGCCGGCACCCTGATTAATTCCATGATGGGCATGAGCGACACGCAAAAAGGCGGAGGCGACTTACTCTCAACACTTCTTGGATCCCTTGGTGGAAACACCCAGGCAGCCAGTGAAACCCCTGCCCCCTCAACACCAACCGATGCAAGCAATCTCCTCGGTTCCTTGCTGGGTGGATTGACCGGACAGCCTGAACCAAAACAAGAAGCTGCCCAAAGTTCGGGTGGCGGGCTTGCAGGTTTATTAGGCGGATTGATGGGTAATCAAAGCGGCTCCCAACAGAGTGCCGGTGGACTCGGCGAATTGATCGGTGGAATGCTTGATGGTGGAACTGCATCTCAATCTCAAAATGGCGGATTAGACGCAAGTAGTTTGCTCTCAGCCGGATTGGCATACTTTGCCGCAAAACAAAGCGGTCAAAATGATATGCAAGCAATCATGCAAGCACTTAGCAGCGCCAGCCCCCTTGGCAAACGCCAAGACCAACAACAATCCGGTGCCCTGGTCATCAACACCATCCTCGGACTGCTCAACAAGTAAGTAATTCAATCTTAGAAATAAAAAACCTCTCGTACGAGAGGTTTTTTATTGAGTGAATCTTTTGTAATCAAAGGCAGAAATTCAGATCGAGCCTAAACGCCCGCAAATGAGGGAATTCCTATTTGTTACGAATTCAAAAATAATTTTAATAAAATACGCCACGGTCCATAGATTTGGCTTGGGCGATCCAGTCCTCAACCATACTCAATGACGGTGGGCGGCGGACCAACTTCTTTTCTTCGTTGGTCTCCAAAATCTTCTTATGCAGGTTTTCTGCGTTTCGGGTTGCCAATTCAACCACAGTATCCACACCGGCTTCTTCCAAAAGATCGGAATACTCTTCTGCGACGCCCTTGATGCGATATAAGTCGGCATGGTTGACCCATTCCAAAATCAAATCTTTGCTAATACCGGTTTTGTCGGCGAGTTCTTGCCGACCTTTCGGTTCGCAACCGGCTTTTAATAAAGCCTCAACAGTAAAAATGCCAATTTCTTGAAATTTAGCAGCGTATACGGGACCAATACCCTCGATATCAATAATTTTAGTCATGGTTTTCTCCTTCTTGTTGAACTAAGTACAAAAATTATAGCATAAGCTACGTCTTGTAAAGCAGAAGTAAACACATTTTCAAATATTCAAAAGTGTAGAGGCAAGTCCCAATCACGAATGCTCCAGCACCCCTTACCTGGTCAGACTTGCCCAAATCAAGAAGAAAAATAATTCATCAATAATTTCTATAAGATTTTTACAGATATTTTCAATTTTTAATCAAAATGGTATACTCATAATCAATAAACAGGAAAAGCATGAAAAGTAACAGAGAAAAAATATTAGAATCGCTTGGCATAACCCGCCAAGCAACCATTCAAAAAATAGCGGACCAACTCGACGTTAACCCCATCACAGTCCGCCATCATTTATTGCGCATGCAAAATGAAGGTTTGGTCACTTCCAACGAACAACGTGCCGGTGTTGGACGCCCTCATCTCGTTTTCCAACTGACCAACCAAGGCAGGCAACGCATCTCCACCAATTATCATCAATTGGTCAACAATCTTCTCGATTCCGTCCAGACCCTTTTCGGACGTCAGGCTTCTTCCGAACTATTGGTCGCTGTCGGTCAAGAGATGGCAAAATCTTACGATTTGGAAATCAATGAAGAAAATTTACCCGAAACTATGAATAGTTTCTGTGACATGATGGCAAACGAAGGCTTTCAAATTGAATGGGAACTCAAAGACAATCGCGTCATTATCCGCAACACCAGCTGCCCATATTACAACTTAGAAAACAGTAATCGCGAAATTTGCTTGCTCGACCAATCCTTTTTCTCCACCCTTTTGGGCAAAGAGCTACAACTTGAGCAATTCACGATCGAATCGGATTCCAATTGCAGCCACTGTGTCTATTCTTTTGAACTATAAACCGATAAACGAGGTAAAACATGACTGATCACATACCCGCCCACTGGGAAATTGACGACACCCATCCACAGTATCTTGACGATTTGATTGTCGGCCTATCCGGTTTGGTAGACTTAGAAATTGGACTGTCTTTCATTGAACTTGGTTTGGTGCGCAATATCAGCCTGAAAGATGGTGAGGCAAAAGTCACCATGATCTTGACCACGCCCTTCTGTCCCTACGGACCGGAAATGATAGCCGACTGCAAAAAAGTGGTCGAGCGCATTCTTGAAGTCCCGACCACGGTTGAATTGGGTGCCCAAATGTGGGATCCAAAGATGATGGACCCCGAATTGCAAGATACTGATGGTTGGGGCCTCTTCGGTTAGTTATTAGCTAAAAAGCTTAAACAATTTCATTCCAACAGACATATCTCCGGCAATTTTGACCTTACCGGTCATTACAGCGTTCATCGGGTTACTTTTCCCCTTTAACAGTTCAAGGGCTGTTTCGGTAGTTGCGCTGAGCGTCATTTGTGGGTTTTCAAGCTTTCCTTTTTCCACTTTCACAGAACCGTCATTGACAACTACGTAATAACTACCGCCACCTTCACCTGAAAGATTTAATTGAATCTGGGCTTGAACCCCTTTCGTTTTTGATTCGTCAATCAAAGTAGGTACTGCCTTGATGAAATCTTCAATTGTTTCCATATTTACACCTCTTAAAGTTTGAATATTTAGCAAATTTCTAAGAAACTAATGCTAAATTTATTGTATAATAATAGCGTAAATCAATCCGACTATTTTATGTAAAGTGTTTAAGGAAAAACTAAGGAGAAAATAATGGACAAATACGAATGCATCGCTTGTGGTTATATCTATGACCCCGAAATCGGCGACCCAACCGCAGATATCGAACCCGGAACCGCCTTCGAAGACTTACCCGAAGACTGGGTATGCCCGGACTGCGGCGTCGGTAAAGATCAATTTGAAAAAATCGACTAATCTCGATTACTAAAAAAAATATTCTAAAAAGACAAGGAACAGCAATCTATCAACTGTTCCTTGTTTTTCATTCCTTAATCAGCCCATCCTTTGGTCGTCAAGATCTAACTCTTACCCTTTTTTTGCTCCTGCAGATTGGCTTTTCGCCGAATCCCTAAAACTGTCTATTTATTCCCCACAATCTCATAATTGGACTATAATTTAGACACTATACTCGTTCAAGTTAGGAGGAATAACTTTATGGCAAGTGTGACTTATAATCACGTTTGGAAAAAGTATGGCGACGTAGTCGCCGTGCAAGATTTAAATCTTGCAATCGAGGACAAAGAATTTTTGGTGCTGGTCGGCCCATCCGGTTGTGGTAAAACCACCGCCTTGCGCTGCTTAGCAGGCCTCGAAGAAATCACCGAAGGCGAAGTTATGATTGACAACCAGATCGTCAACGATGTCGCTCCAAAAGACCGCGATATCGCAATGGTTTTCCAAAGCTACGCCCTTTACCCCCACATGTCCGTTTATGACAACATGGCTTTCGGCCTCAAACTCCGCAAACTCGACAAAGCCGATATTGACCGCCGCGTGCAGGAATCTGCCCGCACTCTCGGCATCGAGAACCTGTTGAAACGTAAACCCAAGGAACTCTCCGGTGGTCAACGCCAGCGTGTTGCTGTTGGTCGCGCTATCGTTCGTGAGCCAAAAGTGTTCCTCTTCGATGAGCCCCTCTCCAACCTTGACGCCAAATTGCGCGTCCAGACCCGAGCCGAGCTTTCCAAACTGCACAAACGACTGGAAACCACCTTCATCTACGTCACCCATGACCAAACCGAAGCTATGACCATGGCAACCCGCATCGCCGTCATGAACAAAGGCGTGCTCCAGCAACTGGCCGCACCCCAAATGCTCTATGACCACCCTGTCAACCTTTTCGTCGCCGGCTTCATTGGCTCTCCTGCCATGAACTTCTTCAACGGAAAAGTCATTATGGAAGATGGCAGCATGTATGTTGACATGGACACTTTCCGTGTGCGCGTTCCGGATCATGACAAAGAAAAATATCAATCAGTCATCGACAAAGAAATCATCTTTGGCATCCGACCTGAAGATATTCATAACCCCGTATTTTCTCCTCCCGGCATCATTGCCGAGAATGTTGAAGCAACGGTTGATGTTACCGAGTTGATGGGCAACGAAATTTTCTTGTATGTTGTCAACGGAAACCACAATTTCATCGCGCGTGTTGACCCCCGCACACAGGTGCATTATGGTGACAAGCTTCAACTCGCCTTCAATATGGACAACTTCCATATCTTTGACCCCAGCATCGATGCCGAAAACCCACCGGTTGTAGGTGGCTTGATCGCTGAATAAGCTGCATTAACAAGGCTTCTTTTCAATCAAGAAAGAAGTCAGACAAACCGAATCAGTCGACTTCTATTTTGGAAGTCGACTTTTTTAACTCATACTTTAAACTGAAACTATTCAACCCTGTTCAAAATTGTTAAAAAGCAACAGAGAAATTAAAGAAAAGTCCTACACCTTTCATTAGCCAACTAATTTAGTGAAACATTAAATGGGGTTTTTAGTATAATAGTTTACATGGAAAAACCTTTGTCTTTCAAGTCTAAATTTTTCAATAATGCTTGGCTTATCCCTATTGCAATTTTTATTATTGCTCTATTAGTCCGGCTAATTGGTTTGAAGTTTAGTTTTCCACTATTAACCCACCATGACGAACAGTACATTATTGAACCTCTTGTAGAGATGAGCAAAAACAAAACTTTGGATTCCGGATATTACAACAGGCCCAATCAAGTTTTATATACCATTCTTTTCGGTTATCTTAATTTAGTTAGCAAATTGCTGTTTCATAAAAATTTCGGTTTGGCTTATGTTGAAAATCCCTTATTCTTTTATTTTCATGCCAGATTAATTTTAGCTATTATCGGATCTCTTATCCCTGTCCTTGCCTGGAAAATAGGAAAATCTATTAAATGGATTGACTTTTCATTACCTGCTGCGATTTTAACTTGTTTTTATCCTCCTTTTGTAGCGCATTCTCATGTAATCACCGGCGACATTCTAAATACGGTTTTTTCACTTGCGACAATACTTTTTTGCTTGAGCTATCTGCAAAAAGAGAAAAGGATTTGGTTGATCCTTGCCGCAATCTGTGTTGCCCTTAATACTGTAGAAAAGTATCCCGGGATTCTTTCATATGGAATTGTCTTGGTTACAATCGCTATTAGTGCATATAGACCAAAACCTCAAACACCTCGCCTGGATTTAAAGTTTGCTTTTCGAGAGATTTTGATTTCCATTTCTATTGTCATTTTAGGAATGTTTATTTTCGCTCCACACTTATTCTTTAAATTAGACCAGGTTCGAGATATATTAATTCTTGAGGGACGTAACACACACTTGGGGGCAGATAACCTTAGTTGGTTGGGTAATATGAATTTTTACATCCACGTTTTCATTGATAACGCAGGGTGGATTGTCAGCCTTTTTGCTTTGGCTGGAATTCTGGTAACGATACTATCAAAACAACCAGCAATGCTTCTCCTTTATTTTGGTGCTGGTTATTGGGTCGCTTTGAGTAAACTGGGATTGCACTGGGAACGCTGGTCGCTGCCTATGATGATCACACCCCTCCTTCTGGCTGCCCTTTCAATCGCAAAAGCATGGTCTCTGATTAAACATCAAAAAATATGGAAAAGTCTTGTAGCCATTTTCCTCGTTATTTTTGGGGTTACATATGCTCTGAACGGTTTGACATCCTCCCTTATCCTTGATTGGCAAGATACACGGGTTGACGCACTCCAGTTTTTATCCGAAAACGGAATAACGGAAGAAAACAGTATATCCGAGGGCTACACACCTTTTTATTCCCGCTATGTTAGGACAATTTTTGATTTTGATTACGAGGATTCAGGAGAAATCGACTATGCGATTCTTTCATCATTCATGTATGGAAGATATCAATCAGAACCTGATCGATACCTGCAAGAAAACAGCTATTATAATAATTTGCGAGCAGAGGCGACCTTAATCGCTGAGTTTGTCCCGGATGAAAGACCCTCAAACCCAAAGGATCAAGCTGTTGTGCTTCTTGATTACCTCGAAAACCTTGTCAGGAAAACCAAGACAGCCTATAAGACGGGTCCGGTTATTCAAATTTATCAACTTCCCAGCGACTAATTAACTCAATGTCACATTAGTAGCAATTATTTCGCCTTTCGCTTTCTCGTAAAAAGCACTAAAAGAATCCCGATAATCAGCGCAAAGCCAATCACCAGGATAAAAGCATCCCGCCAGAAAACAAAGGGGAATAGCCGAATCAAGGTTGAAGATTCCAGGAATGTCCAGGTGCCGTCCGCAAAAAAGAGTTTGTGGAACCAAGTAAAGAGCTGGTCAAAGCTAATTGCCAAAAACACTAATAATGCACCAAGCAAAGAGACCGTCACCCAGCCACCGGCATTCAGCGCTTTTCGGATGCCATCCCATTGGCGCATCACCACCAGCCAAATAAACATCGCCAGGCTCAGGCCAATCAAAACATACCAAACAATCGAAGCCGTGCTGACAACATTTTTTACATCTACCATGTGGTCAAGCTCATCCGGCGCAAACATCTTCTGGCCGGTGATATCCTGCAAATTGCCCAAGTAATCGATGTCCTTGTCGTTCGTCAGATAGCTCACCGCATATTCCGACCATTTCGTCCGCTCCTGAAGGGTGAAACCGAAAGGATCAGCCGGAAAACTCCCCCGCCTGTATTCGAAAGCAGGAAAATTCGGCGTCATCACCAACCTCACCCCACCCATCAGCAGGATGTAGGGAATAAATATTGCCAACAATACGACCATCAGTGTGTTTATTTTGTTATTTTTCATCATAAGCCTCGATTATTGCGAGATGTTTAGCTAAATTATAACCACTTCAGGCAATTTAAATTCTATTTGTGTATTATGACAGCAATTCTCAATATGAGAAAGTCATGAATCGTTGCCCTAATAAATCAGCAGAAATTTTAAATGACCACTGAAAATCATTTACTGTGTATACGTTGTTATGGGCAGGTCCAAATCACGACTGCTCAATAATCGCCCAAATAGTAATTAATCAACTAACTCACATAAATAAACAATGTAAATCATTTACTGTATATACGTTGGTAGGGGCAGGTCCAAATCACGAATGCTCAATAATCGCCCAAATAGTTTGACCTGCCCAAATATTGCAGACACACCTTGAAATGCACCTTGGGTTAAAGATTATAACGGGGCAGGTTTGCCTAATTGAGCAATTTCAATACCACTCACTTCGTTCGGGTACGATGCCCGCTCACGTCCTGAACCTGCCCCTACCGATGTAATATTATCATTTTCAATATTATAGTATTCTAAGCGGGCTCGGAAGCGGTTTCACAAAAATTCTCATGATTGATGAGGGAAGTTCCATATTTAAAATTGCTGAACCAAATGCATCCCTGTTCGATCCTATGAATTTTCAGTATGGAAAAAGCTGCAAATAAATAAAAACCCCGAAGTAATCTTCGGAGTTTTTCAGGCTGCGGGCACTGGAGTCGAACCAATACATACGGATTCAGAGTCCGCTGTCCTGCCATTAGACGAGCCCGCAATAACGAATGTATAGTTTACCAAGTTTTGGTGCTTTTAGCAAGAGTT
>Ga0265295_1007129_pt1 | contig 13061 bp, 6 predicted proteins | sample Munlansysbiofilm_FD_192503 | JGI IMG/M metagenome (GOLD analysis project Ga0265295, IMG submission 192503) | Leachate microbial communities from a municipal landfill in Southern Ontario, Canada - Methane capture system biofilm | ecosystem: Engineered > Solid waste > Landfill > Unclassified ... | reverse complement strand
GTTGCCCAATCGATATAATGACCGACTGCATTTTCTTTGTTGAGCGTATTCCATGCGAGCAAGGTGTCGCCGAACAAATTATCAGTATCGACCTTGCTGTCAGCAGGCAGCGACATTGCAGGGACCATTCCGGCTTCCGCCCAGAGTTCAGCAGCCCGAGGGCTAATCATCCAGTCAAGATATTCCGCTGCCAAATCGGGGTGTTCAGTGCTTTTGCGAATTGCATAGGGGATACCAACGCCGCCGATTGCCATGGTTGCTTTTCCACTGAACCCGGGGAGCAAGAAGAAGCCAAATTCCTGGTCAGTACCGGTCATCAGTTCGGGAGCAAGCCAGGAGCCGGTGATGGTCATAGCGCCTTCTCCAGCTTTGAAGAGGTTGTTGCTGTCGTCGTAGCCGATGCCGGGGTAACCTTCGCTAAAATAACCGGCTTTTGCCCAACTTAGCAAAATTTCAGAGGCTTTTAGGTTTTCTTCGGTTTTAAAACTGACATTATTCACGCCATAGGTGAAGTTGTTGATGTAATCGGGGCTAACCAAGAGATGTTGGATGGAGCTGAATTCGTGAATTGCGTTCCAGCCGTCAAGCGTTCCGAAAGATATTGGCGTGATACCGGCAGCTTTTATTTCAGCCAGGAGGGCTTCAAAATCTTCAAAAGTAGTCGGGACAGACCAGCCGTTCGCTTTGAAGGTTCCCTTGTTATAGAAAACACCGACTACTTCAGCGGTGGGGCTGACGCCATAAAGGCTGCCTTGGCCGAAAGTTTTGCCATCAGGTGTGAAGCTGTTACGGCTGGCGACGCTTGTAGAGAAAACGTTGCTCCAACCAAATTCTTCGATATAATCGTCGAGGGGTAAGAGCAAACCGGCTTCAACCAGCGCGCCCATATCGCTACGCCCCTGGTTTACTTGGCCAACATCGGGTCCATCCGTCTCGCCGAGGGCAAGTTTTACCGTCATTTGCAGGTCATCGAGTACTTTTGAGTCGCGTTCAATTGTTACACCCGGGTGAGCAGCTTCAAACTCAGCATTGAGCGTTTCGATGACTTTGCTCTCTTCTTCGCGGTAGAACTGATCCCAAACGACGAGCTTGATATCATCGGTTTGTCCGGCAGGTTCGTCAGCTGGGGCTGTGGCGGGGGAAGAGCATGCGCTCAAAACCAAAAGCATGGTGAGCATTATTATGAGGGAATTTCGGAACTTCTTCATTGTTTCTCCTAATTTTGTGATTAAATTTTTCTGTTAGAGGAAAATTATAACCGAGGCTTTGGCTGTTGATATGAAAAGTAAAAACATGTGCAGATGGAGATTGTTTTTCAGGAAACGGCTGACAGGAAATTGCTAACAGGAAACAGGAAACCAGAATCAGTGTCTCTTATGTTTTCGTTCGATTTTTTGTTGACGCCCCCTAAATCTTCAACCCGGCCCAAGGAAAAACGAACGCTCTTTATCCGATTACAGTGTAAAGGAATATCGACTATAGTTTCGTTGTTCAGAGGGTATACTTAATTTCATTGAGGAAGATATGGCAAGATTTGAATGCAGGCAATGTGGTTTAGTTTATCCGGAAAGCGGATTGGTTAGTGTTTGTCCGAAATGTGGCAGTCTTTTCACGCTTAACGATCTGGAATATCAGCCTAATCTAAAATTGAATTCACCTGGTTTTTGGGCATATCAGGACATGCTGAGGATAGGTGATCTTCCCTGTACATACCTCGGGGAAGGTCAAACGCCATTGGTCAAAAGAGATCATGCCTATCAGGAATTTTATGCAAAACTCGAGAGCTTGAATCCGAGTGGCTCGTTTAAGGATCGCAATTCTGCAATAACAATTAGTTTTCTATTAAATCGAAAGATTAAGGAGATAGTTGAGGATTCTTCGGGGAATGCCGGGGCTTCCATCGCGCTTTATTCAGCCGGATTCGGGATTAAAAGCACAATTTTTATTCCTGAAGGTACAAGCGGGCCAAAAGTTGATCAAATTCTCAGGATCGGTGCGCAAATAAGGGAAGTTCCCGGGGAAAGAGAAATGGCTCACAATGCGGTTTTAGACGAAGTTCAAAGACGAGATGTGGCTTATGCTAGCCATGCTATGCTGCCTTTTGGCTTGGCTTCTTATGCGACAATTGCTTTTGAAATCTATGAGCAGCTTGGTGAAATGCCTGGACGAGTAATCTGTCCTATTGGGCATGGGTCGCTTTTTTTGGGGATATTAATGGGTTTTCAGGCAATTTGTGAATCAATCGGAGTTCAGCAAAGGCCCAAAATGATTGGCGTCCAGCCGGAGCGCTGTGCACCTTTGCATGCGGAATGGAAGGATAGAAATTTCAAGCAAACTCATATTAGCAGTTTGGCAGAAGGCACAATGGTATCGAAGCCTGCAAGGGGAGCTGAAATAATTGAAAAATTAAATAAAGACTATGATGATATTCTGGCAATTCCAGAGGACGAAATTTTACCGGCTTGTCATGAATTGGCAGCTATGGGCATCTATGTCGAACCGACTTCAGCGATGGTTTTTGCAGCTCTAAAGAAGTCTCCGATAACTCATGGTAAAACGGTATTGGTTTTTAGCGGGAATGGGTTAAAATACTCATAATAAAAAATCCGAAACTGCTAATTCGTTTGATATCGGTCATGAGCTGAGGATGGCAAACGAATAAGCAGTTCTAAAGGGAGAAGAAATGATTGAACCTGAAGCTTTGGCTAAATTGCGAGAGCATTTGCCAAACAATTTTGAAGATGTGTCTTTGATTAATAGAGCAATGACGCATCGCTCCTATTTGAACGAAAATCGGGAAACCCTGGAGGATAACGAACGCCTTGAATTTTTGGGTGATTCGATTTTGGGCTTTATTGTTGCCGAATGGCTATACAACAATTATCCAGAAAAAGACGAAGGCTTTTTGACAAAAGTACGGGCTGCACTGGTTCATACCCAGCAATTTGCAATATTTGCGCGTAGATTAGTGATTGGTCCAGCGCTTTTGCTTGGAAAAGGTGAGGAAAACGCCGGTGGCAGGGATCGGGATGCCATTCTTTGTGATGCATTTGAGGCTTTGATTGCTGCCATGTATTTGAACTGTGGCATTGAGACGGTGAAAAATTTCATTGTTCCGATGTTGGAAGGTGAATCAGAATATATATTGCGCAACCATTCTGAAGAAGATGTAAAGAGCAAGTTGCAGGAATGGGCTCAGGCAAAAGGTTATGCCGCACCAAGTTATCAGTTGATTGGTGAATCGGGGCCTGACCATGCGAAAACTTTCGACGTGGTGGCGGTGATAAATAATAAGCAAATTGCCTCGGGCAGGGGTTCTTCGAAGCAACTTGCAGAAAAAGATGCAGCATTAAATAGTATCAATAAGTTAGGAATTGAGAATTGATGAATAAATCCAATTTCGCAGGTTTGGACCTGCAAGGATACAAAACTTTTGCACGGGAAACCAATCTGGTTTTTCCGTCAAGGATAACGGCAATTGTCGGTCCGAATGGGTCGGGAAAATCAAACGTTGCAGATGCAATTCGTTGGGTTTTGGGTGAGCAATCCTATTCACTTTTGCGAGCTAAAAAGACCGAAGATATGATTTATTCCGGTTCGGATAACAGGGCAAGGGCTGGGATGGCGGCTGTTTCTATCAAGTTTAATAATGAAGATAAATGGCTGCCAATTGATTATTCTGAGGTGGTGCTGACCCGCAGGGCGTATCGCGATGGAAAAAACGATTATCTGATTAATAATCAAAAAGTTCGCTTGAAGGATTTCACCGAGTTGCTCGGGAAAACCGGATTGAGCGACCGCACTTATACCATTATTGGTCAGGGTCTGGTCGATACGGTGCTTTCTTTTCGACCGGATGAGCGGAGCAAACTTTTTGAGGAAGCCTCGGGGATTGGTCTGTATCAAAATCGAAAAACTGAAGCAGTGCGACGTTTGGAATTGACTGAACGAAATCTGGAACGTGCTTTGGATATTATCGCTGAGATAAAACCCCGCGTTCGCAGTCTTGAAAAGCAGGCAGCCCGGGTAATAGAATATAAGACAGTGCAGGATTTGCTAAAGCAAAGTTTGCGCGATTGGTATGGCTATCATTGGTATAAGGCTTTGCGGGATGTTAAACAGACGCAACAACAATTGCAAAACGCCGAACTTGAACGTCAATCGGTGCGCAAGAGTTTTGAACAGGAACAGGTGGAATTGAACACTTTGCGAAGTGAGATAGAGCAGCAACGGACAAAAGTCAATGGCATCATGAATAATCTTCGTGAGATGCGTAACCAACTCCAGCAAAATAATCAAAAATTGGCGATTTTAGATGAGCGCAAAAGTGCTGCCGAAAAAGCCAAACAACAACTGGTGAATGACCTCGCTAATCTTGAGGAGGTCATCAAATCTTCAAAAGCGAGCCATGATAATCACGAAGCGGACGAAGTTAAAACTCGTGAGGAACTTAGCCTGGTTCAGGAACAATTCGGGATCCTTAGTGTCAGCCGTTCGAAAATTCTGGAACAAGAAGCAAGCTTGAAAAAAGAAGAAAATGCTCTTCGTGATGCACAAATTGAGCTTGAAAAAGAAGCGGTTGTTTTGCGATCGCGTAAGCAAGAAATGACCGAGCGGCTGCAAAGTTTGAAATCTAGCCAAACGACCATTCAAAGCAATATGGCTTCGCTTGAGGACGAAAAGAATAAGCTTGATCAGGTGATTATTGCGACGAATGAGAAAGTGCAGTTGGCGGAAACTGAATTGCTTGACTTAAAAAATAAAGCAAATTCGTTTAGTGATGAACGCGCAAAACTAACAAAAGACCTGGAAGGCTTCCGGCAAAGCAGTCATAAGCTCGATTTGGAAAAAAATCGGGTTAGAAACCGGCTTGAGCTGTTGAAACAAAGCAGAGAAAGCCTATCCGGTTTTTCTGATGGCGCAAAGACCTTGCTGAAATCCAGTCGGGAAAAGAAACTTCACAACGAGTTGACCGATTTGGCAACACATATCGAAGTCCCCGAAGAGTTTGAGCTTGCGATCAGTGCTGCGCTTGGTGAAGCTGTCGATTTATTGATTATTCGGGACGCTCTGATAGGAACAAAGCTGGTCAATGAGCTGGCGGAAAAACTGAATGATCGTGTGGCGATTTTGAGCCAGGTAGTTCAGGAGCCAAAGAGTAAAACGAAAAAAATATTTGAGGGTGGATTGATTGCCAGTGAGATTGTCAAAACTGATCCAGCTTTACGCTCGGTGGTCGATTTGTTGCTGGATGATTTCGTCATTGTTGAGGATATCAATGCTGCCTTTTCAGCCCGTGAAAAACATCCGGATTTCAATTATGTCTGCCGAAGCGGCGAAGTGTTAATGAAAAATGGCATGGCGGTGATTGGAAAGGCAAATCAGAGCAGTAAGGTGAGTTACACACGATTGGTCAATGAACTTAGTGAAGAATTGAAAGGGATTGAAAGCTCCGCTCAAAAAATTGACCAGGCAAGCAATCAACTGAGCGAAAAAATCAGGAAACTCGACGAACAAATAGCGGCTAACCAAGAGCTTAGTAAACAACAGCAAAGCAATCGCGACATTTTGGTTCGAGAATCGCAAAGCAATAGTTTGAATCTGGAAAAAATCCGGAGTCGTATGGAATGGATTGAACGACAAAAAACGGATAATAAAAGCTCTTTAGAAAACATTACCGAATCGATCAAGAAACTTAGTGCGCAAGAAGAAGTAAACAAAGACAAAAGCGATAAACTTGCGGAAGAACAAAAAGAACAACGACGAAAACGCGCTGAATTCCAGCCGGAGGATATTGAAAACCAATATCGTTACCAGGAAAGTGAGATCAAAGTATTAACCCAGTCTTTGAATCATTTGATCGAAACTCGTCAGAATGAAAGTCGTCGTTTAGAGGCTGATTTGGCAAGTAAGGCGAAGTTTCTGACGCGTATGGCTGAACATGAAACTGTTTTGAGCGAATTGGAATCTCAGATATCAGAACTGGTAAAACAAATATCCGATGAGGAAAAAGAAATTAATTCCCAGCAAACCGAAATGCTTGACCCACAATTGGTCAGTTTGCGTGATATGGAAGTTAGCAGTCGCCAGCATTCGGAAGCCGGTTCAGGCAGCCAAAAAAGTTTGACTGATAAAGACCGTCAGGTGGTGCATTTTCAACTTGAGCTTGCTCATCAACAAGAGCGATTGGAAAATTTGAAATCGAGAATTGATGATGATTTTAGCTTGATTGAGATGGAATATCGAAAAGAATATACCCAATCTGAGCCCTTGCCATTTCCGGATATGGTGATTGAAACTCTGCCTGAAATGGAGGGGCTTCCGGATGGCTTGGCGGAAGCGATTAAGGAGCAAAAAGCCCAACTTCGCCGAATTGGAACGGTTAACCTCGAAGCGGATCAGGAATACCGAGAAGTAAAAGAGCGCTATGAAAGCCTGACCAGCCAGGTTCAGGATTTGAATGCGGCATTGGAAGATATTCAGAAGATGATTAAAGAGCTGGATACCGTCATGAAGGTCGAATTTTTGAAGACGTTCAAGGCTGTTAGCGTGGAGTTCAGTTCGATGTTTTCGCGCCTTTTCAACGGCGGATCAGCGAGGTTGATTTTGAATGATGAAGAATCGCCAATCGAGGCTGGGATTGATATTGAAGCACGTCTGCCGGGGAAAAGGGAGCAAGGTTTGGTCTTGCTATCCGGTGGAGAGCGAAGCCTGACCGCGGTCGCACTTGTCTTTGCTTTGTTGAAGGTTTCTCCGACGCCATTTTGTGTTTTGGATGAGGTAGACGCAATGCTGGATGAATCGAACGTTGGTCGCTTTATTGAGCTTTTGAAAGATCTTTCGAGTGAAACGCAATTTGTTTTGATTACTCATAATCGAAACACAGTTTCGGCCGCCGATGTTATTTATGGAGTAACCATGGGCAAAGATTCTGCCAGTCAAGTGATAAGCTTGCGGCTTGATGAGGTTGACGAAAGCTTTGTGCGGTAGTTGAGCAAAGAATAATTTTATTCTGAAATTAGACAAGAAGCTGGGAAACCAGCTTCATGTTGGTTAATAAGGCAAGGGTCGTTTGGGAATCGGTTTTGGATTGTTTTAGTAAGATTGAAAGCCAATAGAAGCTAAACCTTGAGAAAAAATTGTAAAGACAAAATGCGCGTAGCCACAATAGGTGATGTGAAAGCCTCTTGGTAATAGCAGGAAAATGTATTGATAATGCCTGGTGCCTAATTCGGCAATTGCAATAATTTGTGACGATATGTGCAATAATGTCCAAAATTTACCAATAATGACCAATAATGACCAATAATGTACATAAAGAAGCCCGGTGTCTAAGTTGATTAAGCGACTGATGCTGGGAAGACAAGTATATATTTTTTTTACTAATGAACCATGTCACTAAATTTGGGGTATTGCCACTTAAGTTTGCTAAAATATAACATTGCGATATGCGCGTAGCCAAAGACGGTATGGAAGAATTCCTTAGGCAGATTAAGGCGGTTGAACCCTTTAGGGTGGTGGAAAAGCCTAAAACTGAAGCTAAAACCTGGAGGGAGGTACCTCAGATAAATCGACTTTCCCAATCATCCGAACTAGAATTATTTTAAATCATGTTTGCGCAATACGCATTACTAATCTATACTTAATAGTCTAATCACCTGAGGTAATCAGTATTATCTATGTAGAGGAGAATAACCATGCGTAAAAAAGTATTAATTACTGTTTCATTGTTATTGGTTGCTTTGTTTACCCTGGTAGGCTGTCAACCATCTGAAATTCCTTCTTCTACAAAACAATCCACCAGAGACATCAAAAATCCCCCGACCAAAGAAGCAACAAATAAACCAACAATAGCACAGACAGCAACATTTGAGTCAGTCTTAACGATTGGCTCGACGCAAATTAGATTCACAGATGGAATGGAGCAGGTCTACGTACCGGCAGGTGATTTCATTATGGGTAGCAATGCAGGAGACGGAGATGCTGACGATGATGAAAAGCCTGAAAGAACTGTCTATTTAGACGCCTATTGGATTGATAAATATGAAGTAACCAACGGGCAATATGAGGCCTGTGTAGCAACTGGAGGATGCACAAGACCGAATGAGAGCAAGTCTTACTTCAGAAGCAGTTATTATGGTAATTCCGAATATGACAATTTCCCGGTCATACAGGTAGACTGGAATCAGGCAGTAAGCTATTGTGAATGGGTGGGAGGAGATTTACCAACCGAAGCGCAATGGGAAAAAGCAGCTAGGGGACCAAAGGGTAACAAATATCCCTGGGGAAACGAAGAACCGGATAGTAGTTATGCCAACTATAATGACAACATCGGTGACACAACCGAAGTCGGAAGATATGAAAAAGGCGCCAGTCCCTATGGGGCAATGGACATGGCAGGCAATGTTATGGAATGGGTGAGTGATTGGTATGATGATTATGATGCAAATGATACTAATAACCCACAAGGACCGTCAGATACAAAATATTTCCGAGTTTTGCGCGGTGGTGGTTGGAGCAATGGTAATTGGAGCATCCGGACGGCGCTCCGAGGCCTCAGCAATCCGAGCGACAGGGTCTACTACGCAGGCTTTCGCTGTGTCTCCTCTCCGTAGGCGCTCCACTTTCTAATTTCTTTTTTCGGGGGTTCACGGGGTCAACATCCCTTGGGATGATTGTTAAAATGCTGTTTTGGATAGAAGGTGCTTAAATTTGGAGTTTTTGCAGGTCGGAATGGGCTTCTTTTGCCCACATCGACAATGCGGATTACTGCAATATGTTGGAGTCCAAAGGCTCGTCTACAAAAAATCTATCAGAAACTTAAGAGACACTGGTATAGTTTACATGCCCACTGAACAATTTTTCTGGGTAAGCAAACGAATGGTATACTTATGCTTCAATTTAAGCACGAGGTGAGTGATGAAAAAAGCGATTATTACCGGCATTACCGGTCAGGATGGATCATATTTAGCAGAATACCTGCTTAGTTTAGGCTATGAGGTGCATGGCATTATCCGCCGGGCGAGTACTTTTAATACCAAACGGATTAACCACCTCTACCATGACCCGCATGTTCTCAACGGCGATGCCCGTTTGTTATTGCATTATGGCGATTTGTCTGCCAACGGTGCTTTGGGTGATGTAATTTATGATGTTAAACCGGATGAAGTTTATCATATGGCGGCACAAAGTCATGTGCGCGTTTCTTTCGATATGCCCGATTACACAGGGGATGTTACCGGTTTGGGGACGACCCGTATTCTTGAGGCTGTACGTCGTTTAGGCAGAGGCACGCGCTTTTACCAGGCTTCTACCAGTGAATTGTTCGGCTCTGCCAAACCACCTCAAAGTGAAGCGACACCTTTCCAGCCGCAAAGTCCTTACGCGGTTGCAAAATTGTATGCCTATTGGATGGTGGAAAACTATCGGACAGGCTACGGAATGTATACCGTAAACGGGATTTTATTCAATCACGAAAGCCCGCGACGTGGTGAAACCTTTGTTACCCGGAAAATTACCCGGGCAATTGCTGACATTGTCGCAAAAAAGCAAGACAAGCTCTTTTTGGGCAATTTGGATTCCAAACGCGACTGGGGTTATGCGCCTGAGTTTGTTGAGGCGATGCATTTGCTTTTGCAGCAGGATGAACCGAGCAATTATGTTTTGGGCACCGGCGAGAGCCATTCGGTCCGCGATTTTTTGGACGAAGCTTTTGGTTATGTTGACCTGGACTGGAAAAAATATGTCGAAATTGACCCGCGCTATTTCCGCCCGACCGAGGTCGATTATCTTTTGGCTGATCCAAGCCGTGCCAATGAGAATTTGGGCTGGAAGCCGAAGGTGAAATTCCATGAATTGGTTCGGATTATGGTTGATGCTGATTTGGAATTATTGGGTTTGCATCATCCCGGTGAAGGCAAGAAAATCATTGATGAAAAATTCAATGGCTGGCATCGCTGGGATGAGCAAGTCATTACGATGGATAAGTAGCTTTTTTTTGAAAAGTCGTGTAAAATAGGCGCACGGATAAAAACGTTTGCCTCGGTTGACAGAGAAGGGCAGTAGCTGAGAAGCCCGCAACCAACACAAATTGTAGTCACCGTCTTTGCCGGAAGAAGAAATCGAAAGAAATTAGACCTTCCCGGGAAAAGCCCGTTATCGCTTAGCCAAGTGCGTTTCGTTTGTCTTTCAAGTGAAACGAATTGAGGTGGTACCACGGAAAATCACTTTCGTCCTCAACCGAGACGAAAGTTTTTTATTTAAACAGACTTTTTTGAGAGGTTAGCAATGACAGAACTGCCAAAAGCATATGATTTTAAGGAATATGAAGAAAAAATTTATCAAGAATGGGAAGAAAAGGGCTATTTTCAACCGACGAATGACCCGAATAAACCGGGGCATGACCCTTCGATTGAGCCTTTTGTAATTGTCATTCCGCCTCCCAATGTTACCGGTGCTTTGCATTTGGGGCATCCGATGTTTGTGACAACCGAAGACATCATGATTCGCTACAACAGAATGAAGGGTAAACCGACTCTTTGGGTGCCGGGAACCGATCATGCCGGGATTGCCACACAATTGCAGGTGGAAAAACTGTTGCGCGAAGAAGGAACCTCACGCGAAGAATTGGGCAGAGAGGCTTTTGAGGCGCGCGTTTGGGAATGGAAAGAAAAATATGGCGGGCAAATTATCAGCCAACTTCGCCGTTTAGGTGCTTCTGCCGACTGGACAAGAGAACGTTTCACGCTGGACGAGGGTTTGTCCAAGGCGGTTCGTGAGGCTTTCGTCATTCTTTATGAAAAAGGACTTGTCTATCGGGGACCGAGGATGATTAATTGGTCGCCCGGATTGCAAACTGCCGTTTCGGACCTCGAAGTGGAATATACCGAAGAGGAAGGCAAACTATATTACTTTAAATATATGCTCGCGGATGGTTCCGGCGATTATCTACCCGTGGCAACCACCCGGCCGGAAACAATTCCCGGGGATACAGCGGTTGCTGTCCATCCTGAAGACCCACGTTTTGCAAAATTTGTGGGCAAGATGGTTTTGGTGCCTATTTTGGGCAGGGAAATCCCGGTTGTTGCTGATGATTATGTCAATAAAGAGTTTGGAACCGGTGCCCTAAAAATAACCCCCGGGCATGACCCGCATGACTATGAAATTGGGCAACGCCACCATTTGGAATTGATCAACATCATGAACAAAGACGCAACTTTGAACGAGAATGCCGGTAAATATGAAGGCATGGAGCGTTTCAAGGCACGCAAGGCAATTTGGTCGGATATGGAAGAAGCGGGGCTGGTGAGTAAGGTTGAACCTTACATGATGAAAGTTCCGCGTTCGCAACGAGGTGGGGAAATTGTTGAGCCTCTTGTTTCGAGCCAATGGTTCGTCAAAATGGATTCGTTGGCTGCGAAAGCTGCTGAATCGGTTAATAATGGTGATATTAAATTTGTGCCAGAACGATTCACTAAAGTTTTCCTGAATTGGATGGAAAATATTCAGGACTGGTGCATCAGCCGTCAATTGTGGTGGGGGCACCGTATCCCGGTTTGGTATTGCCAGGAATGCCACGAGACGATCGTCGGGCGAGAAGACCCGACCGTCTGCCCGAATTGCGGTTCGCACGATTTGAAGCAAGATCCGGATGTTTTGGACACCTGGTTCAGTTCCGGACTTTGGCCATTTTCGGTTTTTGGCTGGCCAGAAAAAACGCCTGATTTCAATTATTTCTATCCAACAAGCGTGATGGAAACCGGTTATGACATTATCTTCTTCTGGGTTGCCAGAATGGTGATGGATGGCTTGGAGTTCACCGGCAAGGCACCTTTCCATACGGTTTATTTACATGGTATGGTTCGGGATGACAAGGGTCAAAAGATGAGCAAGACCAAAAATAACGTAATTGACCCCTTGGTTTTGATGGACGAATATGGGACGGATGCCTTGCGCTTTACGCTGGTGGTTGGTTCGAGTGCCGGAAATGACCAAAATGTGGGCGTGAAGAAGGTTGAAGCTAACCGCAATTTTGCGAATAAAGTCTGGAACATCGGTCGTTTTGTGATTAATGCAATTGATAAAATTGACAGCCCGGTTAATCCTGCTTTGGAAAAGACTTTGGCAGATGCCTGGATTTGGGCAAGAGCGAAGGAGACTTTGAACAATGTCAACAACATGTTCGAAAATTATCAATTCGGTGAAGCCGGAAGGCAGGTTTATGAATTTTTATGGAACGATTTTGCCGATTGGTATCTGGAGGCTTCAAAGCGTCAATTGAACGAGGGCGGTGAACGGGCAGCCGGCACAGCGCTGATTTTGGCGGACGTGCTGAACATTATGCTGCGTTTGTTGCATCCCTTTACGCCTTACGTTACCGAAGCCCTGTATGGCTATCTGAAGCAAGCGGTTGAAACCAATCCTATGTTGAATGAAGTTGATGGAATTTGGACAGAGCACCTGATTGTTGCTCCCTGGCCCGAAAGCATGGCTATGCAAGATTGGGAAGTGGTAATGATGAAGGATTTTGAACTGGTGCAGGAGATTGTCCGTTCAATTCGTAATCTGCGCTCTGAAAACAAGGTTGAACTGAACAAAAAGTTAGAAGCCGGATTTTTGAGCCAAACAAGAGCAAAATTATTGGATGAACAAAAAGAGGTCATTTCAGACCTGGCAGGTTTGGAGCTTGAATCGGTTAGAGTTCTTGAAGCGAAACCAGAAGCGGAAGGTTTGACCGCTTTGGTGGTTGAGGATATTGATATATTCATCGCTTTGGAAAATGAAAGTGATGGCGAAGCTGATCGGGAACGTTTGGAGAAGGAATTGGCAGAAGCCGAAAGCCACATTAACCGCTTAGAGAAACTGCTTTCTTCGCCTTTCGCCCAAAAAGCGCCGGCGAATGTGGTTGAGGCTGAACGGGAAAAATTAGTCACTTACCAGAGCAGCGCAGCAAGATTGCGCGAGCGTCTCGGAAGATAATTGAGAAAAAACGCTGGTTTCTTGATTAGAAACCGGCGTTTTTGGTTTATTTTTGAGCTTTGCTGAGGCGGTGTTCTTCCAAT
>Ga0265295_1007128_pt1 | contig 13061 bp, 9 predicted proteins | sample Munlansysbiofilm_FD_192503 | JGI IMG/M metagenome (GOLD analysis project Ga0265295, IMG submission 192503) | Leachate microbial communities from a municipal landfill in Southern Ontario, Canada - Methane capture system biofilm | ecosystem: Engineered > Solid waste > Landfill > Unclassified ... | reverse complement strand
AGTGGTGTTCAAAATGATTTATGCGAGAGTGTTGGAACTGGCAGACAAGCACGTTTCAGAGGCGTGTGTCGCAAGGCGTACGGGTTCGACTCCCGTCTCTCGCACCAATATGAATTTTTAAAAACGGCATTTGATGGCCGTTTTTTTTACGCCTAAAAATTAATGTCAGCTCATGTTGCCATTGATCCTAGAGACTCGGTGCCGGGACCTGTTGACGGTGACCATGATACTGCCATCACTGAAATCAGGCTGTTCTGAGTTTGAAAAAATAATTGCATCAAAAAACCAGAGATTTTTTCTCTGGTTTTTTTGTCTGAATCGTTTATTTCAGCCTTTTCTTTATCTTTTTCCGGCAAATGATGTTATAATAAGCAGGTGACACGAACATTAATTAAATGAAAGAGGTTTTAATGAAGTTTCAGGAGATTTCAGATAAGCTGACACAATTTATCAATCGATATAATTACCTGGCGGAAGATCGCAGTGCCAATGTGCTTTTTTTGCTTAAGTGCATGATGTTAAAATATTTGGTGGACAATCAGCGTCTTGATTTTGAAGCCCATCAGAAGAACATTAAAAAGAATTTTACCCTGGATTATATTCTGGGACTCTGGCAGGGAACGCCCCTGCCATTGGCTTTCTGGGAGCAACAAGTAGTAGAGCCCCAACCAATTGGCGATGAGATATGGGATTGGGTCGGTAATTTGATCGCTGCCTCACCCTCTCTGGCAGGAGCGAATCCGGGCTTAATTGGCAGTCTTTACGAAGCGAGTCTGCTGATCAATCATAAGAAAAACCACGGCATTTTTTATACGCCGGAAAATATCGCCACTTATATGGCTTCTGATGTGCTTGGCGCATACGAGGTGGGGGATAAACCTAAAGAAATTCGGATCTTGGACCCGGCATGTGGGAGTGGATCCCTATTAAGTGCTGTTTATGATAAAATTATTTTAAAAAATGGCGAATTAAGTCCGAATGAAAAAGAAGCCCAGCATCGCCAGCTGCTGGAAACCGGCCTGCTGGGCGTAGATCGGGATCCGATTGCCTGTCTCGTGACCCGGTTGATTTTGACTTTAAAAGGAAAAAAATACGTTAAACCACTGGGGATTTTTTGCGGCGATATTCTGACCGAAGAATTAGTAAAACCGCAGTCGGTGGATGTGGTAATCGGGAACCCGCCCTATGTCGGTCACAAGGAAATCCAGGCTGACTATATGAAACTGCTCAAAAGCCGTTACGATGAGGTGTACCGGGACAAGGGCGATCTTTCCTATTGTTTTATCTACCGGGGTTGGGAGCTGCTAAAACCGGAGGGGCAATTAATCCATATCACCTCTCGTTATTTTATTGAAGCCTTTTTCGGGAAACCGTTACGAGCCTTTGTCAGGAAATCTTTTGCGATCCAGGAAATTGTCGATTTCAACGGCTTGCGGGTTATTGAAGGGGTTGGGATTGATCCCGCCATTATCCGACTGGTCAAAAAGACCCGGATTGATGACGGGCAAACCATTTCGGTTAAGCGGTTCATCATCAAAAACCATAAACCGGAAAGTTATTCCAAACTGATCCAATCACTGCATCAAAAAAATCATCAAAACGATCATTTTGAGGCATTTGAACTGCGGCAGGCCCAGTTAAATGACGATTCCTGGCGGCTATATTCCCCGGTTACGCAGGGAATCATTGAAAAAATTGAGAAAAAAACACCGTTCACCCTGAATAATGTTGTCCAGAGTTTTCAGGGCATTATTACCGGCAATGACAAGGCTTTTATCTTTGAACAGAGTGATCCAGCGCTTTGTGCCTTTGATCCAGACTGCTTAAAACTCTGGATCAAAAATAAGGATGTCAAGGCCTACCAGGTAATAAAACCGCAGAAAAAAATTCTCTACACCAACAGGATCGGAGCCATTGATCAGTATCCAGAGGTGGCAGCGCATCTGGAAAAATACCGGGAAAAGCTCAAAAACCGTCGGGAATGCAAAAACGGCAAGCTGGCCTGGTATAAGCTTCAATGGGGACGGGATCCGGATCATTTTGAAGGACGAAAAATTGTCTTTCCCTATAAGGCAACCCAAAATCGGTTTGCCATCGATGAAAATAAATGTTATTTTAGTGCCGATGTTTATGGATTGATTCTCAAACCGCGACTTTACCATCAGGTCAGCGAGGAGTTTCTGGTGATGCTGTTAAATAGCCGGCTGTATAATTATTACTTTAAGTCCTATGGAAAAAAACTGGGGGACAAGCTTTATGAGTATTATCCAAACACCCTGCTACGGCTGGGAATCCCGGATGTAAAAGATGAAACGATTAAGTTTTTTAAAGCTTCTTATGATAAAATTATAAACTTAAAGAAAAATGGAGACATGGCCGAAGCAGACAAGATGCTTGCTGAAATCGACCAGTGGTTCTATGATTTTTTTGAGCTAAACCAGGTAGAAATAGCTGTGATTGAAACGAACCGGTGATTACGAACGTGCCATCAGCTTCGTAAAACTAGGATAGAACGCGATCGTGAAAGGACATTATGCAGGAAAGTTTTTTTAACCAGAATTATGAAGGCCAAATCGCCGATAATGCGCCCCTTGCGGTAAGAATGCGACCTCAGACACTGGCCGAATTTGTCGGCCAGCAGCATATTATTGGTCGCGGGAAACTCTTGTATCGGCTGATTGAAGCGGATAAACTGTCCTCGGTGGTGTTTTACGGACCGCCCGGTACTGGCAAAACCTCATTGGCAAAAATTATTGCCAACCGCACTAATGCGGTGTTTTATGAGCTGAATGCGGTCACCTCGGGAAAAAAAGAAATCACTGAGGTGCTGGATAAGGCCAAAAACAATCTGGGGGTTTATAATAAAAAATCGATCCTCTTTATTGACGAGATCCATCGCTTTAATAAGGCCCAGCAGGATGCCCTGTTACCCAGCGTCGAAAAAGGGCTGGTGACCCTGATTGGGGCCACCACTGAAAATCCCTATTTTGAAATCAACTCGCCACTATTGTCCCGTTCCACTATTTTCGAGTTTTACAATCTGACCCCGGACGATATCCGTGATGTGATTAAGCGGGCTATCGAGGATCGGGACCGCGGCTATGGCGTGATGAAAATAAAATGTGATCAGGACGCCCTCGATCATTTTGCCGAGGTGGCCAACGGCGATGTTCGCCGAGCCTTGAACGCCCTGGAACTGGGAATTCTGACGGTTGATAAAAACGCCGCCGGCGTCATTGTTATCGATCTCGAGACAGCGCAGGAGTGTATCCAGCAGCGGGCCGTCCAATATGATAAAAATGGCGATAATCATTATGATACAATTTCTGCCTTTATCAAGAGTATCCGCGGTTCCGATCCCGATGCGGCGCTTTACTGGATGGCTAAAATGATTACGGCGGGTGAAGACCCCAAGTTTATAGCCCGTCGGATTGTGATCTCAGCTTCTGAGGATATTGGTAACGCCGAACCGCTGGCTTTAACCGTGGCAATGGCTGCCGCTGATGCAGTTGCCTTTATCGGCATGCCAGAAGCCCGGATTAATCTGGCCCAGGCGGTGGTTTTTCTGGCCTGTGCGCCCAAAAGTAACGCCTCCTATCTGGCGGTGGATGCGGCTATTGATGCCGTCAAGCATGTCTCAAACAGCAATGTTCCAGCGCATTTACAGGATACTCATTATTCGGGCAGCAAAAAACTGGGTCGTGGCATGACGTATCAGTATCCCCATAATTATCCCGGGCACTATGTTAAACAGCAGTACCTTCCGGATGATCTGGTCGGCACTCATTTTTATGAACCGACGGAAATGGGTCATGAACGCAAAATGAAAGAATATCTCAAGAAAAATGGGATTATTGAATAAATACGAATAGAAAAGGAGAGACATTTGAAAAAAGAATTACAAGAACAACAGGAAAAAATGTTTAAACTGGAAGAAAATATTCATGGGTTTATCTTGAATAAAGAAGAATTTGTGGAAGAAATAGATGGCTTTGCCCGAACCTTTGTCCATGAGAAAACCGGAGCGCAATTAGTATATATATCGGCCGACGATGATAATAAGGTTTTTTCAATCAGCTTTCGCACCCCATCCACCGACAGCACCGGGGTGCCCCATATTCTAGAGCATTCGGTTTTATGCGGATCAAAAAAGTATCCAGTTAAGGAACCCTTTGTAGAGTTGGCCAAAGGATCGCTAAACACCTTCCTCAATGCCATGACCTATCCCGATAAAACGATGTACCCGATTGCCAGCACTAATGCCAAAGATTTTATGAATCTGATGGATGTTTATCTAGATGCGGTTTTTTATCCCAATATCTATGAAAATCCCTATACCTTTCAACAGGAAGGCTGGCATTATCACATTGAAAATGCGGATGATCCAATTATCTACAATGGGGTGGTTTATAATGAAATGAAGGGCGCTTTCTCCAATCCGGAGGAATTATTGCAGAATAAGATTTTTGAATCCCTTTATCCGGAGTCCTGTTACCGGTTTGAATCTGGCGGAGATCCAGATGTGATTCCAGAACTGACCTATGCCGATTTTCTGGGCTTTCATAAAAAATATTATCATCCCTCCAACAGCTATATTTATCTTTATGGCGATGGGGATGTTCGGGCGCACTTGAAATATTTAAACGATGAATATCTCAGTGCCTTCGAAAAAGAAACAGTTGATAGTGAGATTATGGCCCAGCCACCACTTAAAACCCGGGCTGAAATACGAACATCCTACGGGGTATCGAAGGAAGAAGCCCTGGAAAATAAAGACTATCTGGCCTTAAATGTGGTGTTGGGAGATAAATTATCCTATGAAGATGCCCTGGCTTTTGATATTCTGGCTCATATTATTTTAAATAATAATTCGTCGCCGTTAAAAGAGGCCTTGTTGGACTTGAAAATTGCTGAAGATGTCAGTTATCATTATAGTAGTTCGCTCAGACAACCCTATTTTTCGATTGTCCTTAAAAATACTGAGGAAAAACATCGCGACTTATTTGTCAATACGGTGGAGTCGGTGTTGAATAAGCTGGCAAATGAAGGGCTTGATCCGCTTAGCGTCGAAGCGGGCATCAATATCCATGAATTTTCCCATATTGAAGGGGAATACGGTGCCTATCCCAAAGGCCTGATTTATGGGATTGAAATGATGGATGACTGGCTCTATGGTGACGACCCGATTGCCTATCTTAAATACAAAGCGGCCTTTAAAAAATTCAAGGACAGCTGGAAAGACGGCTATTTTGAAAAACTGCTTAAACGGATGCTGATTGACAATACCCACCAAACGCTGGTGACGATTGTGCCGGATAATACCCTGCAAGAAAAAGCCGATCAGGCGTTAGCGGAAAAACTAGCAGTGTATAAAGCCAGTCTGACCGCGGAACAACTGCAGGCGCTGGTTGATGAAACCCAAACCCTGATGCAAAAACAAAACGAAGAGGATGCTCCAGAAGATCTGGAAAAAATTCCCAAGCTGTCACTGGCCGATATCAGCCGCACCGGCCGAACCTATCCTCTGGAAGTGACCGAAGTACTGGATACCACCCTGCTGTTTCATCCCGGTTTTACCGGCGGGATTTCCTATTTAAAACTATATTTTGATTATAGCGAGCTGCCCCAGGAAGATTTGAAATTTTTATCGCTGCTGTGTAAGATGCTCGGTAGCCTTAGTACCGAAACGATGGATTTCCGAAGACTGAGTCAGGAAATTGAAATTCATACCGGCGGTTTGTCCTTTGGGATCGAGTCCTATGATGATGTTCATCATTTTGGCGATTTTACCTCTAATTGTTACGTAAAGGGTAAAGCGGTAGCTGAAAATATCCCGACCCTGATCAGTATTATGACCGATGTGATTACCAAGACCGGCTTTCAGGAAAAAAACCTGATCCATGATATGATTCGGGAAATCAAAACCCATAAAGAGACCCAGTTTTTAACCGCCGGCCATGTGGTTGGGGTACAACGACTGCAATCCTACTATTCGCAGTCAGCCCGGCTGTTTGAAGAATTTGGCGGCATTGAGTTCTATCGTTTTATTGCGGATCTGGAAGCAAACTTTGATGAAAAATTTGAAGCCCTGGCCGAAAAGCTGGCCAGCATTGCGGCGTTGGTATTCACCCGAAAAAAACCGCTGATCAGTATTACTGGCACCGAAGAAATCCGGGATCGGACTTTGGTTGCCCTAAGTTCTTATGTATCGGGACTGACTCCCCCAAAAGCGGTGAAGAATGCCTTTACCTTTGAGACTGAAATTGCCAACGAAGGTTTTTTAACCGCGGCCAAGATTCAATATGTTTCCCAGGGCTATAATATTAGAGCTTTAGGTTACGAATACGCTGGTTCTCAGCTGGTCTTAAAAGGACTTCTGTCGATGGACTATCTCTGGAACAAGGTTCGGGTTCAGGGCGGTGCCTACGGTGCCTTTATGAGCATCGGACGGGGCGGCGACCTGTATTTCGGATCCTATCGGGACCCAAAACTTAAAAAGACCTTTGAAGCCTATCAGGGAGTTGTTGATTATATCAATCAGTTGGATCTTTCCGAACGTGAGCTGGAAAAGTATATCATCGGAACCATCAGTAGCAAGGATGTACCGCTGAGTGCCTCGGTGAAAGGCGAAATAGCGGATAATTTCTATTTCAGCGGGGTCACTGCCGCAGATCTGCAAAAAGAGCGGGACGAAATTTTAGAAACCACGGTTGAACAATTAAAAAGCTACGCAAAAATGATTGCGGCGGTGCTGGCCAAAAATGCCATTTGTGTTTTAGGCAGTGAAGAAGCGATTAATGAAGAAAAGGAATTGTTTAACGTGACCCGCTATATCAAATAGCAGTTTTGAGGGGAGAGGGGATATGAAAAGAAAAATAGGATTATTGTTGATACTTAGTCTGGCTTTTTTCTCATCTGGTGTTTTGGCGGCGGGCTTGCCTGCCTATGGCGCCGATGAGGGTGTGATTATTTATGAAGTAACTAGTGGCGATATTCTTTTTGCCCAAAAGCAGAATGAAAAATTTTATCCGGCCAGTACCACCAAACTGATGACGGCTCTGGTAGCGATTGAGAACGGTGATCTTAACGAGAATATCACCGTCGGCGATGAGATTGCAAGTTTAGATGAGGACAGCAGCACCGCCGGTCTTGAAGCCGAAGAGGTGCTGTCTCTCAATGAACTGTTGTATGCTTTGCTGTTGCCATCCGGAAATGATGCGGCAGAAACCATCGCTGTCAATATTGGTAAAAAAATTGCCGGAGACAGCTCAATTAGTGCCGATAAAGCTTACGAAGCTTTTATCGCAGCCATGAATAAAAAAGCTAAAGAAATGGGGATGACCGGTACCAATTTTACCAATCCTCACGGCCTGCATAATGATAAACATTATACCACCGCTGCCGATATGCTGATTCTGACCAGGACTGCCTTTGAGGAGACTACCATTAAAGCCATCACCCGAGCCAAGGTGCATGAGGTTCAAACCAATAAAACTAAACACAAGTGGAATAATTCCAACTTGTTACTGTATTCCAACTTTACTGAATTATCCGAAGAGTATCGGGTTGCCAATAATCTTTCCGGCACCAATCCAGTTTTTAATGGCTATGCCAGCAGCGGAAAAACCGGATTTACCGAAGAAGCGAATAAATGTCTGGTTTTTGAAGGTGAAGGCAACGACAAAAATATGATCGGGATCATCCTCAATGCTGATGAGACCGTTATTTTTAAGGAAGCCAGCGATACCATCAATGCGGTGGTCAAAGAATATGAATTGCTGGAATGGTCGACTCCGGAAGCCGAAGACCAAGTTGTCCAGGTGGTCAATTATCATGTCTTTGATGGCAATAAACTGAAGTATCAGACTAATGACCCGCTGATTACCGCCGTGCCTCAAGCCAATCAGGCTGACTACACCGCCAAGGTGAAATGGGATGAAACTAAGGTGATGGGGGACGAAACCCTGGCAAATCTGGAAACGGATCTTAAAGCAGGGGAACAGATTGGCGAATTGCAGGTCTATAACGGTGAAACTTTTGTCGAAGCTACCCCACTGTACGCCGTCAATGATATGAAAGCCCGAAACTGGACTGATTATCCGATTCTTTACTGGTATGTGACGATCATTGTGATTCTGATATTGTTGGCCATTCTACGAATTATGTTTGTTCAGTTTATGCGCAAAAATAATATCAGATATAAAAAGATTAAGATTAAGAAAAAGTCAAATTCTTCCAGTCGCAGACCATCCAATGGCAGATCATCCAATCAGCCGCCGAAGCGGAGACGATAGCACAAACGCAAAATAATCGGAGTCTGTCAGTAAAAAGGACAGACTCCAGTTATTAAAGCTTGACATGTATAGACAAGTAGTTTATAATTTAGATAGTATTTCGCATTGAAGTGTAGAATACGAATCAATTTTAAGATACGAAAATGATGCCATGAAGGTATTTCCAGAGTTGAAACTTGGAGGTGTTCTTCGTGTTTTTTTTGTATATTTTTAAATTTTGAGGAGGTTTTATTATGCACATGGCAGATGCTTTAGTTTCTCCGGCAGTCGGAGGAATCATGCTTGCGGCTAGTGCCGGAGCAATCGCCTATTCGGCGTATAAATGTAAAGACGATTTAGATGAAAAAAAGATCCCGTTAATGGGTGTTATGGGGGCAGTGATTTTCGCCGGACAAATGATTAATTTCACCATTCCGGGAACCGGTTCCAGCGGACACATAGGCGGGGGAATTTTACTGGCCGCCCTGTTGGGACCATTTCCGGCATTTCTAGCTCTTACTGCAGTATTGCTGATTCAGGCATTATTTTTTGCCGACGGCGGGCTTTTGGCTTTAGGTGCAAATATCTGGAACTTGGGTTTCTATGCCTGTTTACTGGTTTACCCCTTTGTTTTTAAACCGATTGTAAAAAAAGGATTGACGCCGACCCGGATATCCGTTGCATCCGTGGTTTCGGTTATGTTAGCGTTGACCTTGGGAGCCATTTCAGTGGTGATTCAAACGCTGGCTTCAGGCATTACCGAATTGCCGATGGCAACCTTTATGGGGATGATGATTCCGATTCATCTGGCGATTGGACTGGTTGAAGGGATTGTTACCGGCGGGATTTTAGTCTTCATCTACAAGATGAGACCAGAATTGCTGGAATCATCCATGGATAATAAAAAATTACCGAAAAACCTGTCGATTCAAAAGGTACTTGGCGTTTTACTGGTGTTTGCCATTGTTGTTGGCGGCGGTTTGTCGCTGCTGGCTTCTTCCAATCCCGATGGTTTGGAATGGTCAATGGAAAATGTCGCCGGAACCGCCGAACTGGAAACCTCAGGTAATGCCTACGACAGTGCCGCCGGGATTCAGGAAAGCACCGCCTTCCTGCCGGATTACGGCTTCAAATCAACGGATGGTGAAGGATCAGCCGCCGGAACCAGTGCGTCTGGTATTATTGGCGCAGGGATTACCCTGATCCTGGCTGGCGGCACCGGTTATCTGATTTACGCCGTCAAACGCCGAAAAGAAAAAACGGCGTAACTGATTCAATACTAATTGAAATGACAACCTTTATATGGTAACATTAATAATAGTTTGCTTAATAACCTCTGTTTAGTAACAGAGGTTATTTAATATTTAAGTGAAAGGTAGCCTCAATGTCAACAATTACCGACTCCATGAATACAATCAACTCCCTGGAAGAAATGGCTGAGGGCAATACCATCATCCATCGCCTCCATCCGATGGTCAAACTGATGACCACGATGCTCTATCTGGTGCTGGTCATTTCGTTTAACCCTTATAATATTACCGGACTAATGGTCTTTGCTTTTTATCCGGTGATTTTAATGGCGCTCGCTGAAATTCCCTATAAACCTTTGTTGAAGCGGCTTTTAGTGGCCTTGCCTTTTTCTTTTTTTGCTGGCTTATCGAATATCATTTTTAATCAGCAACTGGCCCTGATGATCGGGCCGGTGCCGATTAGTTATGGTTTGATCTCCTTTACATCAATTATGGTTAAAACTATTTTTACGGTCATGGCGGTGCTGATTTTGATTGCTACCACCTCACTGCCAAAGATTTCCTATCAGCTATTATCGATCAAAGTGCCTAAAATTATTGTCGAGCAAATTATGCTGACCTACCGCTACATTTCAGTGCTGCTGGAACAAGTCGCCAATATGTATACCGCTTATGTTTTAAGAGCTCCGGCTTCCCGGGGCATTAAAATGAAGGACATGGGTATCTTTGTCGGACAGTTGTTATTAAAGAGTTTTGACCGGGCCGAGAGCATTTATGTGGCCATGAAATGTCGGGGCTACGACGGCAATTATCTGTATGCCAAACCCAGCCCGATAAAAAAGGGCGATTGGCTGTTCCTGGTGCTAGTATCTGCTATTTTGTGTTTGATGCGATTTTTTGATCTGAGCCTGTTCATCGGCAGTTTTTTATAATGAGGAGTTCCCATGCTAGAAATAAAAAAGTTAAACTATGCTTATCCCGACGGCCATCAGGCCATCCGGGACATCAATCTGAAAATTAACGAGAGCGAAAGCATTGCCCTGGTAGGCGCCAACGGCGCGGGAAAATCGAGCTTGTTTAAGCTGATTATCGGTATTGCTGAGATTAAGGAAGGATCGATTAAAATTGAAGAACTGCCAGTCGGGAAAAAAACGCTGAAAGACATTCGTCGAAAAGTCGGGATGGTTTTTCAGAACCCCGATGATCAGCTGTTTATGACCAAGGTTTATGACGACATTGCTTTTGGTCCGCGAAATGAACTATTAACCGAGGAAGAAGTGGAAGTGCGGGTAGTCAACGTTCTGGAGCAGCTGGGCATCACCCATCTCCGCGATCGGATGCCCCATCGCTTATCCGGCGGCGAAAAACGGGTGATTGCGATTGCCTCGGTGTTGGCCATGAATCCTCGGGTTATTTTGTTTGATGAACCGACCTCCTTTCTGGATCCTCAGGCTAGACGAAATGTAATCAATACCCTGGACTCCCTGAAGATGACCAAAATTATCGCTACGCATGATCTGGATATGGCGCTTGATATCTGTGATCGGGTGATTATCTTACACCACGGCAGCGTGTTTGCCGATGGTACCGTCAAAGATATCCTACTCGATGAAAACCTCTTATCCCAATGTCATCTGGAGCTGCCCTTATGCATGCAAAAACCCCGGATTCGATAGATTTGTCGCAAATGCCGTGCTGACTAATGGTTTAATGTCGGTACGGGTTATCTTTTGACCGTCTTAAAGCTTGATGCATTCAAGCTTTTTTAGATTTAAGACTGATGTGCCAAGAAAACAATAAAAAATCTTGAATTTACTTAAAGAATAGCCCGGGGAATTAGTTTCTTAATTGAAATTTTAAATTTTATAAGATATAATTAATTCAATGTTTGGGAGGTCAAACGATGACAAAAAAAGATTATTCGAATATCGGCAATGATATCAAGGATATCGTTCAGGATGCCTTGAATTCGGATGAGTTTAAAGAGCTGAATAAAAACATCTCGGAGACAGTCACCCGGGCGATGGATGAAGTTAAACGCAGTGGTCAGTATTGGCAGGAGCAGCAGCGTCAGCAGCGGGAAAACAACCAGGAAACCCGAAAACAGGCGGCCAATGCCAGAAAGACCCAGGAGAAAATGAACAAGCCACCGGAAATGGTGATCAGAAACAAGGTTCAAAATGGCAACAGTCCCGTCAAAAAACAACCCCATAACCTGATTTCAAAATCACCCTATGGTCGGATCTCCGGGATGCTCTTGATGATTTTTGGAAATATCGGCGTTGGTGTGTCATTGTTGTTACTGCTTATTTATTCGGCGATATTTAGTTTTGCCTTTGACAGTATGCCGCTGATGGGTATCGGTGCTGGGATTCTGCTGCCGATTTTTACGATCAGCGCGCTGATGTCAGCCAAGGGGTCAAACCTGCGGGGGCGAGTGAAACGGTTTCGTCAGTATGCCAGTCGTTTGAAAGGACGGCAATTCTGTAAAATTTCCGAATTGTCGGAGCCCATTGGCCGTAGTAAGAAATATGTGGTCAAAGATCTGCGTAAAATGATTAGTTTGGGGATGTTCCCGGAAGGGCGCTTTGATGATCAGGAAGAATATCTGCTGATTAGTAATGAAGCCTATGAGAACCATTTAAAACTGAAAGAAGGAAAGCTAATCGAGGAAGAAAGAGCCCGATCAGAACAGCAGGCGCTTGATCAGAAAAAGAAACGGGAAGCGGAAAACCCCGAAATGAAAGCGGTTCATGAGGTGATTGCCGAAGGTCAGGACACGATCCGGCAAATCAATGAAGCCAACGTTGCGATTGAAGGGGAAGTTATTTCTGAGAAACTGGATCGGTTGGAAAAGGTGATTACCAAGATCTTTGAATTTATTGAAGAAAACCCGTCTGGATTGCCGGAAATTCGCAAATTCATGGGCTATTATCTGCCCACCACCTTAAAGTTGGTCTCCGTCTATCGGGATTTGGATGCCGAGCCGATTCAAGGTGCCAATATCCTGGCCACCAAAAAAGAAATCGAAGATACCATGGACACCATCAGCCATGCCTTTGAGAATCTGCTCGACAGTTTTTATGAAGATACGGCCATGGATGTTTCAACCGATATTTCAGTGCTTAACACGATGTTGGCTCAGGAAGGATTAACCAAACGAGATTTTAAAAAATAAGAGCCGCTAAGTTGGATTAAAGAATTTTGCAAATCAAACTGATAATAGTGCTGTGTGCGGGCGATCATGGATCGCCCCTAAGTTAAATATTTAATTCAACTTAGGGTTAGAGTGTCAAAAGTAATATCGACCGAATTTCTATACACTATGTTGAGTGAGAATGTGTTAAGAAATCAATATAGTGTATGTTTGACAGCTTAAATTGAGTTTTGACACCTCAATCATATATTTTATTCAACTTACAATTCAGTAAAAAAACCATGACGCCGGGCCTTTATAGGCCGTTTTGAAATGATTAACTTAAATAAGACGAGGAGACTAGTGATGGAAGATAAGATGAATGATTATTCTCGAGCAACC
>Ga0265295_1007127_pt1 | contig 13064 bp, 8 predicted proteins | sample Munlansysbiofilm_FD_192503 | JGI IMG/M metagenome (GOLD analysis project Ga0265295, IMG submission 192503) | Leachate microbial communities from a municipal landfill in Southern Ontario, Canada - Methane capture system biofilm | ecosystem: Engineered > Solid waste > Landfill > Unclassified ... | reverse complement strand
AACATGAAAAATAAGAACATGAAAAATAAGAACATGAAAAATAAGAAACATGAATGATGTGAAATCAAAAAAATAAAAAAGCTCCGCTGTAAATTAAAATCGGTCAAAATAAAAAACAACCGGAATGAAAAACAACAGGAATGAAAAACAACAGGAATGAAAAACAATCAAAATGAAAAACAATCAAAATGAAAACGACATAATGAAAATAATAGGATAAAAACAACATGAACGGATGAAAAAAAGAAAAATGAGAAAAGAAAATGAAACGATGGGTTTAATCACCGTTTAATTTGGATTTTCGGACCCATTTGTAATCTCTCATTTTTGCAGATCTTCCGAATCCGCATGCGACACATTGTTTTGTGTGGATGTTAAAAGATGTGCTTCCGCATCTTCTGCATTTCATATGTGTGCGTTTTTGTCTCTGACCCATGGAGGGCGTTCCTTTAACCATTGCTTCTTCACCTTTGTAAATTATTAATGAAATGATGTATGAATTGAACCTGATAAACAGAATTAAGCATATAAAATCATCGGATGAAATTTAGAATTTTTAAAATTAGAAATTTAAAACATAAATTTTAATTAAAAAATTTAAATAATAAATATAATTAAAAAAATTAATTTTCATAAAAATTGAATAAAAAAGATCGGATGAACCGATGCTTCAATCAGTCAAATTTTTTGATTTTTAAGGAGATACGTAAACAATGTTATCTCCTCTGACAACGAGGCTGGAGTATTTTTTGATGCTGACGCCGTCTTTTAACTCTTCCGCATTGTCAAGAACGAGATTCATGTGAATATCGTAGCCTTTTAATTCTCCTCTGAATTCACGACCGCCTTTCAGGCGTGCAATCACCGGCTTGTTTAAAGCCTCATTTAAAACATCAAGAGGTCTGTTCGTCATAAGTATTACCTTTTTTGTTGCATTAAAAGCATAAAAGCGCAAAAGCGCCGCATAATTTATAATAATTAAATTGATAATAATTTTTTGTATAAATATCGATTAATCGATGAGATTTTCACCGATTTCTGCATCTTCCGTAACTCCGGGAAAATGCAGACTATAATTTATTTTAAAACCCGATAATGATATTTAAACATATCTGTTTAAAGAGAATAAAACCGTTTTAATTATCGGGAGAGGTAAAATAAGAAAAAATCAATCATCAAACGCAAATAAAAATATTTAAGAGAATTTATAAAAAACAAACCGCCTCAAACTGTGAAACAGCCGGTCCTTTTTCAAAGAATAAAAATTTGAAAATGAATCATAAAATTTATTATAATGAATAACGGTTGTCATCTTAAGAAGTTTTTTAGCTTTTTGATTCAGGGAACAAAGAAATAGAAGAACAGAGGGAACAGGTGTGGCATCGGATAACAAAATAAAAATGGAAATAAAAAACGAAAAAAACAATAAAAGAAAATGTGTCATGACCATCGCCGGCACGGATTCCGGCGGCGGGGCGGGGGTCAGCGCGGATTTAAAAACATTTGCGGCGCTCGGGGTTCACGGGGCAAACATTATTGCGTCTGTCACCGCTCAAAACACGCTCGGCGTTCAATCCGTTTTTGACATTCCGATTGAAGAAATTGAAAAACAAATCGATTCGGTTTGCTCGGATATGGACGTCGTTTTTGCAAAAACGGGAATGTTATCCTCCCCCGAAATCGTTCGGTTTGTTTCCAAAAAAATAAAAGAATATGATTTATCGTTAGTGGTCGATCCCGTCATGGCGGCCGAATCCGGCGGCGAACTTTTAAGAAAAGAAGCGGTCGAGATGATGAAAGAAACCCTTTTGCCGGTATCGTATGCGGTCACGCCGAATATTTACGAAGCGGAAATATTATCCGGGATGAAAATAAAAAATAAAGAGGAAGCAAAGGCGGCCGCCGTAAAAATCTCGGAGACCGGAATTCCTTACGTGATTGTCACCGGCGGGCATTTGGAAGCCGAAGACATCGTTTATGATTCTAAAAACAAAGAATTTACATATTTGTCCGGAAAATTTGTCACGGGCGGAACGCACGGAACCGGCTGTACTTATTCCGCCGCGTTGGTTTCTTATTTGGCGCGCGGATATTCGTTTGACCAAGCCTGCCTGTCCGCTAAAAGTTTTGTCGTTGACGCGATATTATATTCTCAAAAAATCGGAAACGGCGTCTCCCCCGTCAATCCGGCCGGATGTTCCGTATTTTACTCAAAACGCGCTTTGGTGATTGAAAACATATTATCGGCGTGGGAAATTTTAAAAGAAAATGAAATATTTCCGACTCTGATTCCCGAAGTCGGAACAAATATCGCGATGACCCTCCCGGACATCTTCAACGAGTCGGCGGATTCGGATTATTACGCTTCAAAAATGTACCCGCACCAACAAATGACATCCGTTGACAAACGAGACGGAAACATGGGCGCCGACGGTTTTGGATCTTTTTATTCAACGTTTGCCGCGTTTTCCGGCAGAATTCACAAAGTCAAAGACAAAACCGGAAAAAAACTGAGCGCAGAACCCCTCGGATACCCGACATTCGGTTCCGGCTCGAATTTGTCAAAAGTTATTTTCGCCGCCCAAGAATTTGATCAAACCGTCCGCGCGTGTATCAATTTGAAATACACGAAAGAAACGCTTCCATTTTGCGACTCCGCCGAATTGAGCGCTTGTTCTTTTAACCGCGAAGATGAGCCGCAAAATTGCGACCAAACAAAAGAATGGGGAACCCTTTTCGCGATTGAGAAAAATGAAACAATCGTTCCCGACATTATTTATGAAGACGGCGGATACGGAAAAGAAGGAATCATCCGAATTTTGGGGACGGATGCCGTTGACGCCGCAAACAAAGTCCTCTTAATTTGCGATGAAATCAAAAACAAAGATAAAAAATAAAAACGGAAAAAAACGAAACCGGGAATAAAGAAAAAAAGAGAAATCCCAAATGCGCCCCTTTTAATTTTCGATTTTGAGCAAGCGACGCGCGCGAAAAATCTGAAATTTGCGGCCGGACGCAAAAATATCAAATAAAAAATCACTGACATCTTTTCAATTTCAATTTAAAGCCGACGGACGTTTTCGCTGTTGGAGCGCCGTGTTTTTATTTACCGCTTGCGGTTTTGGATTGCGATTACAGTCTACGGCTGAGGTTTGCGGTTACGGTTTGCAGACGGCAACGGACTGCCGCATGCTGCTTATCGGCTGCGCGCCGTTTCACGAAAGACACCTCATTTAAAAAATATGAAAAATATAATCCTGTTTTTCAAGAAAATAAAAATGACGCCGCTATTTTTTTCAAAAATAATTGAAAAACGGAAATCATTTTCCCAAAAAATAAAAATCAAAAATTCGCGGCAATTGAGAAAGTAAAAATGAAAATAAAAATAAAATAAAAATAAAAATAAAAATAAAATAAAAATAAAAATAAAATAAAAATAAAATAAAATAAAATAAAAATAGAAATAGAAACAAAAGTAAAAACAAAAAATAAAAAAGCGAAAAATGAAAGAGGAAATCAGAATTTTTTCGTCATGTAAATGCCGTCGAATTCGTATCCGTATTTTCGATAATATTCACGAACGCCGATTCCGCTGATGACGGAAATTTTTTCATATCCTTCTCGTTCCGAGATTTCTTCCGCTTTTTGAATCAATTCCTTGCCATACCCGCGATGTTGCCAAGAACGATTGTTATCCGCAAGCGGCGCCGTTAATGTTTCGGATGTTTCGCCCAAAGGGGTTAACGACCCGTAAATATGAAGCTCGCGAATCAAAGCGGTGTTTTTCAAAGACGGGATGTGAGGAGAATGCGGGAAACGAAGGCGAATAAAGCCGATCAAAACATCCGTTTTGGGGTCTTCAAAAGAAATGAAATGTTCCAGACCGCCGCAACAATCATACGAGTCCACCGTCAATTGAATGTTTTTCGGATCCGGCGGATTGTTCTTCAAAATGTTGTGACCCACTTCTCGACAGCGAATACACCGGCAACGCCCTCCTCTTGCGTGAAGCAACTTTTCCGCTTCCTGGCGGACATTGCTTTTTTGGATTCCCGAAAGAATCTGATTCGCCGGAATATCACGCTGAACCCTCTGAAGGCGCGTCCATTTCGGTAAAAGGGCTTTGATTTGGGAAATGAATTCCGGACCGTTCTCATCATTGAGCGGAACATATTCCCCGTTTTGCCACATTTTGCAAAGTTCCGTTCCTTCCGTCACCAAAGTCGGATAAATTTTTAAATAATCCGGTTTGAAATTCGGATTTTCAAACAATGTTTGAAATCCCGACAAATCGCGCTCTAAATCCGTATCAAACAAACCCGGCATCATATGAAAACCGACTTTAAATCCGCTGTCGCGCAACCGCCGATTCGCGCTCGCCGTTTCCGAGACGGTATGCCCGCGATTCATTTTTAAAAGGACGTCATCAAAAAGACTTTGAACCCCAAGCTCGACTTTCGTTCCGCCGAGTTTTAAAAACAAATTAATGTGCTCCTCGCGCGCCCAGTCCGGACGCGTTTCAAACGTCATTCCGACATTTCGAACAGAAGCCGTTTCATTCGCTTTTTGAACATCTTCCAAAAGCAAAAACGGGTGGGAGGAATCACCGGAAAAGAAATTTGAAATACGAGATCTCCAAACAGGAATTTGAGGCTCGGATTCCGTCATCGGCGACTCATAATCATTCATCGCCTCTAAACAACGCTTAACGAACCATTCCTGATAATCAATCGAACGCGCCGAAAAAGTGCCGCCCATAACAATCAATTCCGTTTTTGAAACATCATGGCCGATTGTGTTTAATTGCCGCAGGCGTGAGCTGACTTGGAGATACGGATCGAAGTTAAATTCAAAAGCGCGCATTGCGGCGGGTTCGCGCCCCATATAACTTTGGGGGGACGCAAAAGAAGAATCCGGACCGCCCGGGCAGGGCAGGCATTTCCCATGCGGACAAGGCGCAGGCGACGTCATTGCGGCGATGACGGCAATCCCGGAAATGGTTCGAACCGGTTTTCTTTGAAGCACGTCTCGAACGGCTTTTTGCTCGTCCGAATTTCCGCGAAGAATAATATCGCCGTTGCTGGGAAGCGTGGAAAGCCCGTATTTTTTAGAAACCTTCTTTTTCATTTGAGTCAAATCTTTTTCCGATTTGAATTCTCCGGCAACGGCAAAAAGAAGAATCTCACGACAAGCGGCATTGAATTTTTCATCCGACGTATTAAATTCTTGATAACTCATCTGTAACTTATCCCCCTCATCTAATAGAAGGACTTTAAAGCAAATTAAACTTGTTCAAAAACGAAATGAATAAAAGTCATAAAATGTCTTTTTTAAAAAAAGGTATAAAAGATTTATAAGTTCCGTCTGTATTAAAACATAAAATATCAATATTAAAAAAATATCAAAATATTAAAAAAAATCAAAATATTAAAAAAATATCAAAATATTTGAATACGTTCTCATAATTACATTATCTTTAAAAAATTAAAAAAGTGAAATCATGAAATTCGGCATTGAATTTGTTCCAAACGAACCTGTTTTTAAATTGGCGGCAAACGCAAAAGCCGCGGAAGATCAAGGATTTGAATATGTTTGGATGACGGATCATTATAATAATCGCGATGTATATTCCACGCTCACCGTCATCGCGTCGGCGACAAACAAAATAAAAATCGGAGCCGGCGTCACCAATCCGTATACCAGAAATCCGGTCGTAACGGCCGCGAGCATTGCGACCGTCAATGAAATTTCCGGAAACCGAACGATTCTCGGAATCGGGCCGGGCGATAAGATAACGTTTAATTCCCTCGGAATCGGCGGGGAAAAACCGTTAACGGCCGTCAAAGAAACGGCGAAAGTCGTTCGAGAATTATGGACCGGACGAAAAGTAACGTATGAAGGCGACACGCTTCAATTAAAAAACGCGAAATTGGATTTTACAAATCCGAAGAAAACAGAAAAGGGAATGGAAATCCCGATTTATATCGGCGCGCAAGGGCCGAAAATGTTAGAAATGGCCGGCGCTGTCGGAGACGGTGTTTTGATTAACGCGTCCCATCCGGATGATTTCAAAATCGCTCGAGCTCAAATTGAAAAAGGAGCGCAATCGGCAGGCAGGGGTTTAAAAGAGATTGACATTGCCGCCTACACTTGTTTTTCAATTGACGAAGATATTGAAAAAGCCTATGCCGCGGCAAAACCCGTTATTGCGTTTATTATTGCCGGTTCCGGTGATGTTTTGTTGGAAAGACACGGCGTTTCCAAAGAAACAAAAGATGAAATCGTGAACGCTGTGTCAAAAGGTGAATTTAAAGAATTAAACGCACTCATCAAAAATGAAACCGCGGATCGTTTCGCCGTCATCGGCGATTTTGAAACCTGCTTTCAAAAAATCAAAGAGTTGGAAAAAGCGGGCGTGACGCAAATGGTGGCCGGATCCCCCATCGGCCCGAACAAAGAAAAATCCATTCGGCTTCTCGGAAAAATAATCGCCGAGTTTGAAAATGAGAATAATATATAAAATATGAAACGAAAAAAGGAAGAGAGAGGGGAAATATGATTCGCGCATTTTATGTCGGCCGTTTTCAGCCTTTTCATTACGGGCATGAAAAAATATTGAACACGATTGCAGAAGAAGTCGACGAGGTTGTCATCGGCATCGGAAGCGCTCAAAAAAGCCACACCGGACACGACCCGTTTACCGCGGGCGAGCGTGTGGAAATGGTTTTAAAATCTCTGGAAAACTTTCCGATTCGCCATTATATAATTCCGCTTCAAGATGTGGAATACAACGCGCTTTGGGTTTCTCACGTCAAATCCATGTCTCCGAAATTTGACGTCGCTTATTCCAACAACCCGCTTGTGATTCAACTTTTTACGGAGGCCGGAATTGAAATCCGCCACCCCGAAATGCACGAGCGCAAAATTTATTCGGGAACAACGATTCGAAAATCTATGATCGAAGGAAAAGAAAGAGAATGGGCGAATTATGTCCCAAAACCCGTCGCGGAAGTCATTGATGATATCGACGGAATTTGCCGAATCAAACGCATCTCCGGAAACGATCATTAAATAAAAGAGATGACATCGTAAAAAACGATTTCCTTTTTTTCTTTCCTTCTTTCTTTCTTTCTTTCTTTCTTTCTTTCTCTCTTTCTTTCTTTCTTTCTTTCCTTCTTTCTTTCCTTCTTTCTTTCCTTCTTTCTTTCCTTCTTTCTTTTTCATTTGTTCTTTTATTTTTCACGCCTTCTTTTATTTTTAATTCACCACTTCTTCTTTTATTCTTTTATTTTTCATTTTTTTATCATTTCTATTTCATTGATTTTTATTCTTCGATTTTGGTTCTAAAATTCGAGGCTCCATTTTAGAAACAAACAAAAACGGTGCGACTCCGCACGCCGGCGTTTTTTTTGAGCGAGAAGAAGACGGATAAAAGCGATAAATAAAAAGATGAAAAAGCAAAAAGAAAACAAAAAAATGAAAAAAACAAAAAATGGAAATGAGAGGAAAAAACGAAGAATATTGGTAGTAAAAACACATTGGATTTCAAGAATAAAAAAATATCAAAAAAATGATTGGAAAAAAGATATCAAAAGAAAAATATCAAAAGAAAAATATCAAAAAAAATATCAAAAAAATATCAAAGAAATATCAAAGAAATATTAAAGAAAAATATCAAAGAAATATTAAAGAAAATGATATCAAAAAAATAAAAAAATTAAAGAAGTTGAAAAAGAGTTAAAAAAGAAAAGAATAAAAATATTATTTATTATTCTTCAAAGGCTTCTTTAACTTTTTTAAAAAAACCGCCTTTTTCTTTCTTTTCTCTTTTCTTGGTGCCGGCTTTTGTGGTGGCTTCAAACCCGGAGGATTTGGCAAATTCTTCGAGTATTTGACGCTGCTCTTGGGACAATCGATCCGGCGTAATCAAATTTACCGTAACGAATTGGTCTCCGACAGACTTGCTGTTGACGCGCGGAAAACCTTTTCCTCTCAATCGGAAAGTGCTTCCGGTTTGAGTGCCCTCGGGAACCGTCATGGTGACATCGCCGCCGAGCGTTTTAACGGTGATTTCCGTCCCCAACGCGGCTTGTACGAAGTTCAAATCGACGTTGACATAGATATCATCCATTTCGCGAACGAAATAGCTGTCGGGAGCGACGCGAATGACGACGTATAAATCCCCTGCCGGAGCGCCTTGGTCGCCGGCGTTTCCTTCTCCCGAGAAACGAAGGCGCATACCGTTTGGAACGCCCGCGGGAACGGGAACGGATAATTTCTTTGACGAACGAACTTTTCCTTTTCCGGAACATTTCGGACACGGCGTTTCAATCATTTTACCGCTGCCGTGACAAACCGAACACGTCGATTGAGAAACCATATTTCCAAACGGTGTTTGAATCGTGCGCGCCGTGCTTCCGCTTCCTCGGCATTCCGGACACGTTTTTACAGAAGTTCCTTGCTTTGCGCCGGTTCCCATACATTTGTCACACTCAATGACTTTTGGAACCTCGATTTCAACCGTTTTTCCTTTGTAAGCTTCCTGCAATGTTAAACGCAACTCATATTGAAGATCCGCGCCGCGTTGAGGTCCGCGGTTGCGTGAGCCGCCATAACCGCCGCCGAAAATATTTCCAAAAATATCTCCGAAAATATCCCCAAAGTCACTGAAATCAGCCCCTCGGAAGATATCGTCCTGCGAATAGCGGCTGTCAAATCCGGCGTGTCCGAACCGGTCGTAAGAAGAGCGTTTTTCTGAGTCGGACAAAACCGCATAAGCTTCCGATATTTCTTTAAATTTTTCTTCGGCCTCCGGAGAATCATTCTTGTCCGGATGATATTGCATCGCAAGCTTGCGATAGCTTTTTTTAATCTCGTCATCCGTCGCATCTTTAGAGACGCCGAGAATTTCATAATAATCTGTTTTCGTAGCCATAAAAATCCATTCTGAAAATGATTCAATAATTCGTAATTTCGAATACTTTGCGCCGACAAATATAAAAAATGAATTGAATTGAATTAAATAATTTGAGTTTACGGAGTCAAAAATACAAACAAACCTTTAAAAATTTATTGAATAAATCCGTCAATAAAAATAATCATTGATAAAAATTTAAAGATATGAATTAAAAACACGGTTTAAAAGATATAATTTAAAACACGGTTTAAAAGATATAATTTAAAACACGGTTTAAAAAATATAATTTAAAACACGGTTTAAAAAATATAATTTAAAACACGGTTTAAAAAATATAATTTAAAGGCGTTGTTTTAGATATTAAAATATAAAATAAAGAGAAGGGCAAAAATGCCGCTTCTGTTTTATTTATGATATATATCTTATTTATCTCATGTTGATTGACACTGATTTTTTAATTTTTTATTTAATTCTTTTCGTTTTCCGCGGAAGCGTCTTCGTATTCGGCGTCGACAAAATCGTCTTTTTCACCGGCCGGCGCTTCATATTCGGGCGCGCCTTCTTGACCGGCTTGCGCCGCTTCGGCCGCTTTTCTGTAAATCGCTTCTGAAATCGGATAAACCGCCGTTTCCAAAGCTTCGGATTTAGATTTAATGACTTCGATATCCGTTCCTTCAAGAGCGGTTTTAAGTTCATCCATTGCTGTTTCGACGGCTTTCTTTTGATCTTCGGTCACACCGACATCTTCCGGAAGCTGAGAAACCGCTTTTTCGGCCGCGTTTAAGAGAGAATCGGCATTGTTTCGAGCTTCGATTTCTTCTTTCTTTTTCTTATCTTCTTCGGCGTGAATTTCTGCGTCTTTGACCATGCGTTCAATTTCTTCATCCGAAAGTCCGCCCGGTTTTTGAATGGTAATGGATTGTTTTTTACCGGTGCCGAGGTCTTTTGCGTCGACGTGAAGAATACCGTTGGCGTCGATATCAAACGTCACTTCTACCTGGGGAATGCCGCGGGGGGCCGGCGGAATGCCGTCTAAGATGAATCTTCCAAGCGTTTTGTTGCCGGACGCAACACTGCGCTCCCCTTGAAGAACGTGAATTTCAACGGAAGTTTGGTTGTTGGCGGCCGTTGAGAAGACTTGGCTTTTTTTGGTCGGAATGGTTGTGTTCCTCTCAATAAGCGGCGTTGAAACGCCTCCGAGTGTCTCAATGCCGAGCGTCAGCGGAATAACGTCTAAGAGAAGAATGTCTTTGACGTCTCCCGTTAAAACGCCGCCCTGAATGGCTGCGCCGATGGCGACGGCTTCGTCGGGATTAATGTTTTTGTACGGCTTTTTCCCGGTGAACTTTTCGATTAAGTCCACAACGGCGGGCATTCTTGTCGAGCCGCCGATTAAAATGACTTTATCGATTTTTCCAATCTCCAATTTGGAGTCTTCCAGAGCTTGGCGCATGGATACCAATGTTTTCTCAAGCAAATCTTCCGTCATTTTCTCAAATTGCGCGCGAGTGATATCAATATCCATGTGGAGTTGATCTCCGTCGGGACCAAGAGCGATAAACGGCAGGTTGATGTTGGTGGAGGTCACGCCGGAAAGCTCGATTTTCGCTTTTTCCGCGGCGTCTTTTAAACGTTGGAGAGCCGCCAAATCTTTGGACAAATCAATGCCGTTTGATTTTTTGAATTCGGAAACCAAATGATCAACGATTCTGTTATCAAAGTCGTCTCCACCCAGGCGCGTATCTCCGCTGGTTGCCAATACTTCAAAGATGCCGTCGCCGATTTCTAAGATCGAAACGTCGAATGTTCCGCCGCCCAAATCGTAAACAAGGATTTTTTGATCGGCAGAGCCTTCTTCTTTGTCAAGGCCGTAAGCCAATGCCGCGGCTGTCGGTTCGTTAATAATTCTTAAAACTTCCAAGCCGGCAATGGTTCCGGCATCTTTTGTCGCTTGTCTTTGCGCGTCATTGAAGTAAGCCGGAACGGTAATAACGGCTTGAGTGATGGTTTCGCCCAGGTAAGCTTCCGCGTCGGCCTTGAGTTTTTGAAGAATCATTGCCGAAATTTCTTGCGGCGTGTATTCTTTTCCGGTTAATTCAACTTTATAATTCGCGTCGCCCATATGTCTTTTAATGGACAACACCGTGTTTTTGGAATTGGAAACCGCTTGTCTTTTTGCGATTTGCCCGACCAGTTTTTCACCTTTTTTGGAAAAGCCGACAACGGACGGAGTCGTTCTTCCGCCTTCCGCATTCGGGAGAACGGCGGGCTCGCTGCCTTCCATGACTGCAATACAAGAATTTGTCGTACCTAAGTCGATACCTAAAATTTTTGCCATAATTTCACCTTATTTTTTTATTTAAATTTTTGTAAATAATAATAAAATATAATAATATATGTATTAATATATAGAAAGATAAGAAAATTTATTTTATAGTGTTGAATAGAGGGTTGAATAGTGTTTATTTTAGAGTTTGAATAGTGTTTGAATAGTGTTTGAATAGTGTTTAGATAGGATAGTTTTTTGTTTTTATTGGTTTTTATTGTATTGTGTTTTTCAAAGGACTGCGTCATATGAATTAAACTTCATCCGGAAGCGTTGAAACCGTAACGGATGCCGGTCGAATCACTTTTGAATGAAGCATATAACCGGGTTTGAAAACGTCCGTGATTGTTTCATCCGGGTAATCGGCTGTTTGTATTTGCATGACGGATTCATGAAGATGAGGATCAAATTCCGTACCGATTTCAGACGGAATTTTAGAAAGACCGTGTGATTCTAAAAGCGTCATAAATTGGCGATATGTGTTTTTAATACCTTCAATCCAAGACGTTTTTTCAGTCGATTCGGATTCTGCGGAAGATATGGCGCGTTCAAAATTATCGGCAACTTCAATCATATCAAGCATAACCGGTTCTGCCGCAAATTTGCGAACATCTTCCATATGCTTTTGATTGCGTTTTTTGTAATTTTCAAAATCCGCGGCAAGCGTCAGATAAGCTGAAGTCAAATCTTCCACACGCTTTAATAAAGCAGCGTTTTCTTCGGCCAAAGAAGATAAGCCTTCGTCGGCCAAGATTTCGCTTCCCTCTTCAGAGATGCATTCCGACATGAAAGAATCCCCTTCGTCCGATGATGTTAACTGGTCTTCGGGAAGGATTTCATCATTATGTTTTGTTTTTTTCATGTTTTTCATCCTAAAATTTCTAAAGAGTAAATAGACAAACTAATAGAATATAATACAAGTATATAAATGTTTCTAAAATGTCTATTTTTAAAAAAAATAAAACAAGATGAAACGAAACAATAACCAAAGGTTAGTATCAAATGATTTCAAAAATGATCCGTTTTATTAAAAGGTCCAAAAAAATGAAAGCAAAACAAAGCAAAGCAAAACAAAGCAAAGCAAAGCAAAGCAAAAAGAGAAACGGAAAAGCCTTAAAAAATTAAAGCGTTTCCAAATATTTGAGGATTAAAACGGAAGCGATTAAGCAAAAAGCAACCGAAATAACAAATATTTCCCACCCGATTTCAAGAACGGTTCCGGCCTGAGACATATAAACGAATTGGACAAGCGCCATAATCAAAATCGTAAAACAAAAAGCCGTCAGAAAACCGATAACTACCGCCGTGGTTCTGCGGACAAAACGCGCATTGAAAAACTCGTACCCGAGAACAAATAAAACGGCGAAAATCAATAGGATCAAAGCCAACGGAATCGGATTGCTTCGTTCGGAAATCATGCCGTAAATGCCGTAAAGAGAAAAAACGAAAAACAAGGCCATTGCCGACGAAATTAAAAGTGTCCGGAAATAATTATTTTTAAATGAAGAAATGAGAGAACGGCTCATTTTTTCGGAATATTTTTTTGGAGCGATAAAAATACCACCTGTGTGAATTGTGCGAAATAGCGAATATGTGATTTAAATGAAAGTAAGCGATACGATATAATAAAATGATTCCGGAAAGATTATGGCGACCGGAAATCAATGAACAGAAAAGATAGAGTCGTCCATCTATTAAAAATTTAACCTTAGAAGAAAAAAACTTAAAAAGAGAAAGAAAAAATAAAAGAGATAAAAAAAGATAAAAAAAAGAGATAAAAAAAAGAGATAAAAAAAAGAGATAAAAAAAAGAGATAAAAAA
>Ga0265295_1007126_pt1 | contig 13066 bp, 14 predicted proteins | sample Munlansysbiofilm_FD_192503 | JGI IMG/M metagenome (GOLD analysis project Ga0265295, IMG submission 192503) | Leachate microbial communities from a municipal landfill in Southern Ontario, Canada - Methane capture system biofilm | ecosystem: Engineered > Solid waste > Landfill > Unclassified ... | reverse complement strand
CATTAAACTTTCTTTTATTCCCCACCACCCACAATAAATCACTGCGCGAGCGGCTGCGTATCCAATGGCAGCTTACGGCAGTGCTTTTGCTGGCAGTCTGGCGTAAAAGCTTTTTAACTGTTTGCAGCCCTTCTGCGGTGATGACGGTTTGCCAGGTGTTGTCGCCAATACGGTCTGCAAAGGCATCCAGCACACGGCGGGTTTTTGCTAAGGCATTTTTTTCACATTGGGAAACAAAGAGCACCATCATGGTTTGGTGTCCTCATTTGGTTGGGTTTTGTATTTAAGGGCAGCACGTTTTACTTCATCAAACATGAAATCTAAAACTTTGTGATTGGTGAAAGCTTGTAAACATTGCTGGCGAAATTCTTGTTCGGTGGCTTTTTCTTTAGCGGATATAAACGCCCAGGGCAGGATGATGGAATCTTTAATCAGGTCGGCGACATCAAAAACCAAGGCACCACGGCGGGTTTTGCCGTGCATTACCGCAAAACCGTGGGGAATGCCCAGAACCCACAGGGTGGTAGCAGCTAAGCCATAGGCGAGATAGTTACCGTGGTTTAAAAATTCGTTAGCTTTGTCTTGAGAATCGCGGTTGCGGTTAAAGTCTGGCTGGTTGGTGTTTTGCGCAGCGAATTTATAGAGCTTTTTGGTTATTTCGGCTTCAAGTTGCAGTAGTTTGCCTACATTGTAAGCGTTTGTGATTTTTGGAGTAAATTCACCCATCAGGCTTTGGATAACAGGGGCTGATGAATCAAAACCTTCTTGTTTAAGTTCTTTATCTTTAGTCCAGGTCTTTTGCAGAAAAATCAGGCGGGATAGTTGAAATTCTTTGGCAGTTTCCAGCCGTTTATCATCATTAAACCAGAAATTCATCCAACCCTGGACATATTCTGTGGGGCGATATTCACTTTGCGGGGTCATCCACTCAATTTCTGTAGCCATTAAAAGAGGTGTGCCACCCCCGCCACAAAAGCCCACCAGCACCCCTGCCTGAGCAAGCATACGCATGGCAGCCTGGGTAATAGAAGTGCCTGTGCCCAGCAGCAGGCAGGTTGTGTTGGCAATAGGGATGTTGTAGTACAGGTTGCGTTTGTCATCTTCTGTGAGGTACAGCACGCGCCCATCTTTTTGCATGATGCGGCAGTATTCAAGATAATAAATATTGGCGCGTTTTGAGTGCAAGATGGTTTTAAGATCTGATGATTTAAGTTCTTGCATATGTTGGCTCCTGGCTTGTTTTTATTTTTTACCAGTTCAGTCGCAAGTTTTTTTCCACCTCTTTAATCAGTGCAGCCGGTACCTGCCATTGTTGTGCTTGTTGTCGCCATTGGCTGACAGCAGTGCATATCTCATCCAGCAGCTGGTTTATTTTACGCCGGTTAAACAAAGGGCTGATTTTTTCCAAGCTGTACAAATCGGCTTTTATAAAATTGTCACGTTTTCCGTTAAGGCTCATCCAGCAGGTGGCAGGGCATCATCTCAATGCCGCAGGCAGTGGCAAGCAGGCTATATACATACTCCATAGCACCATAGCCAAGCGGATCACCAAAGGTTTCCTGATGCTGGCTGTGTTCGGTTATGCCATCAAATTTAAGTAAATAATGGGTAAAACCATCTGGAACTGTCACCTGTCCGGAGCGCACCTGGGTAAAATCATGGTTAAATGCCAGCACTGCCTTTGGTCTTGCTCCGCCAGCACTGGTGCCAACTGATAATAATGCCAGCATGGCTTCGCGATCAGCAGGCAGGCTTTGGTTGAAGTTTTGCCGTGCATCAAGCACTTGTTGAGCGGTAATCAAAAGGCTATCCAGGGCAATTTGCTGTGTTGCATTCAGGCTTTTAATCCGGGTGGCAGGAGTGTATTCCAACGCACCCATACCCCGTGTGCCAGTGTATTGCAGCCGTTGCAACGGAGTTATCTGTGCCGGTTGTCTACCCTGGCTGGCAGCCCAGGCGTTAAGTACAGCATTGCCAAAATCATCCGGCAGAGAGTCTGCCAACATGCCAGGCAAGCCCTTGAAGGTTTCGCGATTTAAGCCGGTAAAGCTGTATACACGTCTGGAAAGTGGCATGGTCAGAGGTGCAAGCTCAATACCGCTGTGCAAAAACTCTGGCGAATATTCAAAGTAACCAAGGGCAGTGTCGGTATCAAAGCTGGCTGCACCAACATTTAAACCATGGTAATTGATCTCAATAGCTTCCGTTACCATGGGCTGTCTTCCATTACACTGGATATTTCTTCTTTAAGTGTGCCTGAGCCGGAAGCACGCTGCCGTTTAGAGCCTTGCAAGCGCGCCAGCTGCACAGGCGACACCGGTTGTGGTGGCAAAAAAGCATCCAGCTGTCTTGCCAGCCCCAACACTTGCAACATTGCCACCAGATTTTCCAAAGTAACCTGACCTTTTTCTGCGTTGATCACGGTACGGCGGCTAATGCCAATGCTTTGGGCAATATATTCCTGGGTAATGTTGCGATTTAAGCGCGCTTGCTTGAGCCGCTCGCCAATCTGCTCACATAGCTGCGCTGCTGACACTTTATCATATGCTGTAAGGTACATTATTTGTCACCTAAAGATGCTTTTATACGCTTAAAGTTTATTTAAATGCACATTACATTGTACATATCTACAGGGGGGTATCCGTTGGATAATATGCGATTACAATGGCAGTATATAACGCAATTGTCAATAGCTGTATGGTGTATAAAATTGCGCTTAAATGGCTAATATTGGGATATAGTGATTTTTTATGCACATTGGTTTGGGTGACACATAAGGCTACGAAGCCAGGTTGACCGGTATCATTCATGAACAGTCAAAAAAAGCTGATTGAAATTTTTCATACTTAGCTATATGGTGTGTGACACCAGAGGGTAAAGCGTGAAAGCAAAACTGATTTTTAACGAGAAAATATCAGAAGGCGGCTATATCCAGGAGCAGGTTGTATGGCTCCTTGATTCGCCTGTTATTGGTTGCCGACATCTGTTCAAGTATCGTTTTTATTTTGGGACTGATGACGGTGTTTGCCTTGTCCGTTATGATAACGAGAGAGGTAAGGGAGATCATAAGCATATTGCAGGTGTTGAATACCCGTACATCTTCAGTAGCCTGAAAACAATTTTTACCGATTTTATTGCAGACAGAGATGCAGCTTTACAAAAACAAGGGGTAAAATCATGAGAGATTTTAAAGTTGGAATCAAAAGTCGCAAAGAGTGTGACGAGGAAACCAGCGCAATATTTGAACAGTTCGACAATGGTATATTTCCAGAGCAGGCGATTGAACGTGTCTATTTCCACGATGTAAAAACATTCCTCAAATATATCACGCCCAAACGTTTTGAACTGCTGGATAATCTCCATCATAACGGAGCGACCAGCGTCAGAGCGTTGGCAAAGCTGCTTAATCGGCATTATAAAAATGTTTTTGATGATGTGAAGCTGTTAGAGCAGATTGGACTTGTGGAGAAGGACGAGGCAGGTCTTTATTTTGTTCCGTGGGACGAAGTGTCAGCGTCCTTCAAGCTGGCAGCATAATCAAAGGGTTTGTAAAATATTTTGTGCAGCACTTCTGCATAGTTACATATTGCTTCATTTTTTGTGTTCTGGATATTCTATTACAGCACAAAGAGAAACGGCTTACAGGTAAATCCAGTAAGCCGTTGTTTTTATTGGCGTCCCCGAGACGATTCGAACGTCCGACCCTCTCCTTAGGAGGGAGATGCTCTATCCAGCTGAGCTACGGGGACAAGCTTTCTCTTTTATCAGAATTGGAGCAGAGAGTAAACCTTTCCTTGTGGCAGTTTGCTGCGTCCATCAAGAAAACTCAGCTCTGCCATAAAGCAGCATTCAACAATTTCACCTTGCAGTTCGTTGACCATATCCACTACAGCGGCGGCTGTACCGCCGGTTGCCAGCAAATCATCTGCCAGCAGGATTTTTTCGCCAGGTTTAATGGCATCCTGATGAATTTCCAGGGTGTCTGTACCGTATTCCAGTTCATAGGTTTTGCTGAAGGTGGCAGAGGGCAGTTTACCAGGTTTGCGTACCAGCACAATGCCGGTGCCAAGGCGGTATGCCAGTGCTGATCCTATGATGAAGCCTCGCGCTTCCACACCTACGATTTTATCTATCTTCTGACCGATGTAACGGTTGGCAAGGGAGTCAATCATCTTGGCGTAGGATTTGGCATCTTGCAGTAAGGTGGTGATATCTCTGAAGATAATCCCTTTTTTGGGATAGTCGGGTATGGAGCGGATACTGTTTTTGAGGTCGTCCATGCTTGTAGTCTCCTGAAATTTTTAAATCAGATTTGGTTCCAGCCTTTTTGTCCAATAAGCGGTACAAAGCGGCAGGCAATGCCGGTTTCGTGGGTGAGGCTGCCATCGGCTTCCTTACGGATGCGCAGCAGGGTCTGATTGTTTTCGCTTCCAACCGGTATGACCAGGCGACCGCCAGGGGCAAGCTGTTCTGCAAGGGTTTCCGGTATGGCGGGTGCTCCGGCAGTTACCAGTATTGCATCAAAAGGAGCTTCTTCCTGCCAACCAATGGTGCCATCACCAACTTTAATATTTACGTTGATAAGGTGTAATGAATCCAGTACTTTGCGCGCCTGTGTTGCTAGTGTCCTGATTCTTTCAACTGTATAAACCTTGCGCACCAGGCAGGCCAGCACGGCGGTTTGGTAGCCTGATCCAGTGCCAATTTCCAGCACATGATCATTGGGGGTAAGTTCCAGCAGCTCGGTCATCAGCGCAACCATATAGGGTTGGGATATGGTCTGCTTTTCACCAATTGGCAACGGACCATCGCTGTAAGCCTGTGCAGACATGGCTTCCTGCACAAAAAGATGTCTTGGCAGCTTTGCCAATGTTTCAATAAGGCGCGGTGAGCTGATGCCGCGGGCGATAATTTGCTCCTGCACCATCCGTTTGCGGGCTACTTCAAAGTTTGGCACTTCTCCTCCATCTGTTCCGGATTTATTGCAGATTCCAGTTATTCAACAGATCCATGGCATTGTAGTTGGTAAGATCAAGGTGTAACGGTGTTATGGAGATATTACCCTGACCGACAGCATGGAAGTCAGTGCCATCTTCATCAATAAAACTGGGTTCTTCACTGCCGATCCAGTAATATTTGCGCCCCCAGGGGTCTACTTTATCAATTATTGATCCCACAAAAGAGCGTTTTCCCTGACGAGTAATCATCGGTGGTTTTATTTCTGCAAGCGGCAGGTTGGGAATATTTATATTCAAAAAGGTGTTGTTGGGCAATCCGTTGCTGATAAATGTCTGGATAATGGGCAATACTGATGTGGCAGCATCGTTAAAGTGGCTGGTGTCGGTATAGGATGCCAGGGAAATTGCCAGGGCAGGGATGCCCATCAGGTTTGCTTCCATGGCTGCTGCCACTGTTCCGGAGTAGGTGATATCATCCCCCATGTTGCTGCCCTGGTTTATGCCTGACACCACCAGATCAGGTCGAAAGGGCAAAAGGTTGTGAATTCCCATGTTTACACAGTCGGTGGGTGTTCCGTCCACAGCAAACCAGTGTTCTTTAAGTTCAAAAATACGCAAAGGCGCGTGCAGGGTAAGGGAGTGACCAGTCGCGCTGCGTTCGCGATCAGGAGCAACTACAGTTACATCTCCAAGTTGTGTCATGGCTTCTGCCAGAGCCTTGATGCCGGCTGCACCTATGCCATCATCGTTTGTTACCAGGATTCTCACGCACAAAACTCCTTTCAAAGAGCAGATTTATCTCAAAAAAATCTGATAAAAGCAAGTAATCAGGCTTTAGGTGATTGTTTTCAGGGTGATTAACTGTTCATTTTTTTGTTTTAAAAAGTGGTTAGGGTTTGTTCTAAAGGGGTGGGCTGTGTTAGTAATAATGATTTTAAGCAGGAAAACAGATATTTTTTAAGTGGTGAGTGTGGATAATGATTCAGTTTCATAATGTTTCGCTGGCTTATCAAAAAGAAGCTCCTGCCTTGGATGATATCAGTTTCAAGGTGGCAAAGGGTGAGTTTGTTTTTCTTACTGGTCCTTCCGGTGCAGGTAAAACAACCCTGTTAAAACTGGTTTATGGTGCATTGCGACCAACTCGCGGGCAGGTGCTTATCAATGGTCAGAACATAAGCCGTCTAAAGTCATCGGAAACCCCTTTTCTGCGCAGATCCGTTGGTATGGTTTTTCAGGATTTCAAGCTGTTGCCACACCGCACAGTCTTTGAAAATGTTGCCATTACTCTGGAGGCTGCCGGTTGCTTTGGCAGTGATGCCAGCAAGATGGTTATGCATATTTTGCGCCAGGTGGGTATGGAAGGAAAACATGCAGCTACACCACTTAGGCTTTCCGGTGGTGAGCAGCAGCGGGTAGCCCTGGCACGGGCACTTGTTAATGAGCCGCGCATCCTGTTGGCTGACGAGCCTACCGGTAATCTTGACGAAGCCAACAAGATGCAGATTTTATCAATTTTCAAGGAAGCAAATATCAAGGGAACCACTGTAATTGTTGCAACCCATGACCGCCGTTTGATAGAGCATACCCACCAAAGAGTGCTAAAATTGCAGGATGGTCAGCTTTCAGAATCTGATGAGGAGTACGATGCTGAAAAAAAAGAATATTAAACGTCCTGCCATGACTTCTGTCGGCAAGGGCGGAAAATTCTCTTACTTTATAAAAAGAGCTGTGACAAACATGCGCCAGAATATGTTTATAAATCTGGTGACTGTGGGTACGATTACCCTTGCCCTGCTGATTGTTGCCCTTTTTTTGCTGGTGTTTGTGAATCTTGAAAATGCAGCCGAAAGCTGGAGTGAGAAGGTTCAGATAACGGTTTACTTTGATCGTGACCTGTCTGCGCAGGAACAAAAGCATCTTAAAGGCAAGTTAACGGCATTAAGCGGCACAGCCTCCGTAAACTGGGTTAGCAAGGAAGAAGCCTTAAAGCGATTTAAAGGCAGGCTGCGCGGACAGGAAACCTTGCTTGAAGGTATACGTACCGATGTACTGCCAGCCTCTTTTGAAATTACCCTGAAAAAAAGCCATCGCAGCAGCGAAGAAATAGAGGCGTATGTGATCCGGCTACGTGCCATCCCGGGTATGGGTGAGGTGCAGTACGGAGAAGAGTGGGTACGGCGTTTTAATACATTTTTAATCTACATGCGGGTTGTGGGTGCGCTTTTGGGTGCTTTTTTAGTGCTGGCAGTGGTGTTTATCGTTTCAAATACAATCAGGCTTACAACCTATACCCGTAAGGATGAGCTGGAAGTAATGTCCCTGGTGGGGGCAACCAGGATGTTCATCAAAATGCCTTTTCTTATTGAAGGCTTGCTGCAAGGTTTAGCCGGTGGTCTGCTTGCGCTTTTGTTGCTTTTTGGTGTTTACGAGCTGTTTTTGCATAAGTCCGGCAATTTCCTTACTTTTAATCCCACTGCCACTGGTCTGGCTTTTTTGCCTTATCAATATTGCGTGGCACTGTTACTGTCAGGGGCGATGCTGGGGTTTATCGGCAGCCTGGCTGCGTTGCGGCGATTTATTGGTGAGATTACGGCTGACTGATGCAAAAACTTAAGCTTATCATACTGTTTTTTTGTGGTTTGCTGTTATGTTCAGCCCGACTGGTTGATGCCACGCCCCAGGATGAACTGCGAAATGTAAAGAAGGAAATCAGCAAAAAGCAGTCTTTGATTAACAAAACGCGCAAGGTTGAAGCCACTGTTTCCGGTGAGCTTAAGGTTATTAACCGCAATCTAAGTAGCAAGACTGCTGAATTGAACAAGCTAAATCGCGATCTTGATAATATTAATAAGAAAATCAGCCGCACTGAAAATGAGATAAATCAGGTGGCTGAAGAAGCCCGCACCAAGCAGCGTCAGATAGAGCGCAGACTGGTATCACTTTACAAGGCAGGCGAAATGGGTGCTTTGCGCCTGTTTTTTTCTGCCGGAAGCTTTCCTCAACTGGCTGAAAATGTCCGCTATATGTCCTCCATATTAGAGCATGACAAACAGGCTTTTCAGGAGTATTACAAAAAAATCGAAGAACTTGGACAGCTTAAAAAACGTTTGCAGGCAGAGGCAGCAGATAAAGCACAGATTAAAGCTGATATAGCCTCCAAAAAGCGGGAAATTGAGGCAGAGAAAAACAAAAAGTCAAGTCATCTGACATCAGTACGTAAAGATCGTCAGGCGCATGAGGCTTCGTTACGGACATTGCAGGTCAATGCAGCCCGTTTGCAAACCATGCTGGATCGCCTGGAGGCGCAAAGACGCAAACTGGCAGAGGAACAGCGGCGCAAGGCAGCGGCAAAGCAGAAGGGAAAAGCCCAGCCAGAATTGCCACCAGTGCCTGATCGCGGCTTTGCTACCCAAAAAGGGCGGATGCAGATGCCGGTGCGCGGACAGGTGATCGAGACCTTTGGCAAGCATAAGCATCCGGAGTTTAACTCTTATACCTATAGCAAGGGGTTGGTGATTGCTGTGCCGTCGGGCAGCAATGTTACGTCCATCTATGCTGGCACAGTTATTTTTGCTGAATATTTTAAAGGTTATGGCAATATGGTAATTGTGGATCATGGTGGTGGATACTTCAGCCTTTATGCCCATAACTCTGCCATACACCGCAAGGTGGGTGCTGAAGTAAAGCGTGGTGAGGTTATTGCCGCATCAGGTGATCTTGATTCTGCCAAAGGTCCTGCCCTTTACTTTGAGATAAGGTATCAGGGAAAGCCGGTGGATCCTGCTGCATGGGTAAGGTAGTTTTTGGGTGGAAACCAGATAGTTGGATATAAATTTAATATGGAGGACTAGGCAAAATGCTGAAATTCAGCAGGTCAAAGAAAGTTGCAGCAGGTTTTCTGGTTACAATTGTTGTGCTGGTTGCTTTTATCGGCATCAGTACCCAGCGTCGCTGTGATGCAAGCGGCAAGGATTACGAATATATCGGACTGCTCACCGATGTAATGATGATTGTGAAAAAAAGCTATGTGGAAGAGGTTGATTCCAAAAAATTGATTACCGGTGCCATTAACGGGATGCTTTCATCTCTTGATCCGCACAGTTCTTACATGTCCCCTGAAACTTACAAGGAAATGAAAATTGATACCAAGGGTGCATTTGGCGGTCTTGGTATTGAGATCAGCATGAAAGATAATGTTTTAACTGTTATCTCGCCCATAGAAGACACGCCGGCACAAAAAGCAGGAATTAAAGCTGGTGACCAGATAGTTCGTATTGATGAAAAGTTTACCAAGGATTTAACAATCACCGATGCAGTAAAACGGATGCGTGGACCAAAAGGTACTGCTGTTGTGCTGACTATTGTGCGTGAAGGACTTGATAAACCTAAAGAGTTTAAGCTGATACGGGATATTATACAGGTAAAAAGCGTTAAATCACGTATGCTTGAAAGTGGTTACGGATACGTGCGGATTGCACAGTTTCAGGAGCGTACTGATGAAGATTTCAGCAAGGCATTAAAAACACTGGTCACTGAAAACAACGGCAAGCAGCTATCCGGATTGGTGCTGGATCTGCGTAATGATCCCGGTGGGCTGCTTGATCAGGCGGTGCGTATTGCAGACCATTTTGTGGAAAGCGGCAAAATGATTGTGTACACAGAGGGGCGCGACCCGGATGCCAGAATGCAGTTTACCTCCAGCGGTCGTTCCAAAGAACCGGAGTATCCGATAGTTACACTGATTAATGGTGGCAGTGCCAGTGCCTCTGAAATTGTTGCTGGCGCGCTCCAAGACCACAAACGTGCCATTGTGATGGGCACTCAAAGCTTTGGTAAAGGCTCGGTGCAGACAATAATTCCACTTTCTGATGACTCTGGCTTGCGTCTGACAACAGCCAGGTACTACACACCAAGTGGACGCTCTATCCAGGCAAAGGGGATTACGCCGGATATTGTTGTTGAACAGATGGAGGTACCAAAGCCGATGCCCCGCCATGAATCAATGATGATTCGTGAAAAAGACCTGGAGAACCACTTTGAGGGCAGTGATGAGAAAAAAGAGCCAGCCACCACTGTTGTGGCAGATCAGCAGGTTGACAGCAAAGATGCTGATCCTTTGAAGGCTGATTATCAAGTAACACGTGCCCTGGATTTACTGAAAGGGTGGGAGATTATGAAGCAGATGGATTACGGGAAGTAGCAGATGTCTCTTTTAAAGCAGCATCCACGTAAATTACCAAGAAACAGAAAAAAAGGCGGCAAAAGCGGCGGTTTTGTTTTTGCCGCTTTTGTAATCGTCGTTTTGCTGCTGACAGCAGGGGGATACTTCCTCAATGAGTATTTAAATTCCATACCTGTACCGCAGCAAAAAACAGCAGACAGCGGCGTAAAGGCACTGCCCAAAAGAGACAGCACTATTGAAAAGCCTGTTGATATTACAGAAGAAACAGAGGCTAAAGATACTGCTGAGGAGCCGGATTATAGTCCAGATGATGCCCTGGATGATCTGGTGACCCGTTTTTATGACAAAGACGTGACTGATCCGGCAAGCCAAAAGCCAAAAGGTAAACCACAACTTGCCATTATTATTGATGATCTTGGAAATTCCAAAGCTGATGCTGCTGCTTTGGCAGACATTGGCGTGCCAATAACTTTTTCAGTAATACCTGGTTTACGCTTTGATGGGGAAGTGGCTGATCTTGCCAGAAATCGCAAGGTTGAGGTTATTGTACATATGCCGATGCAATCAAAAGCTTATCCCCAGCGCAGGATGGAAAGCAATGGTCTGCTTTTGGCACATACTGCAAAAGAGGTGCAAAGTCGTACACTTAAAGCTTTGCAGGATCTGCCGCAGGCAGTGGGATTGAGTAATCATACTGGTTCGGCATTTACTGAAGATGCAGTAAGAATGAAGGCTATGCTGGAGGTGCTAAAACAGCATAAACTGTTTTTTGTGGATAGTGTAACCACGCCTGATTCAGCCGGCTACCGTGTGGCAAAACAGTTGGGCATCCCCACTGTGCGCCGTGATGTGTTTCTGGATAACGAACAGAATGAGCAGTATATAAGCGGGCAGTTGGAGCAGGCTGTACAAAGGGCTGTTAAGGCAGGTCATGCTGTTGCCATAGGGCATCCGCACTCGTCAACCATTGCAGTGCTGGTCAGGCAGCTTCCGTTGTTAAAGGCAAAAGGGGTTGAGCTGGTTTATGTATCCAAGCTGGTGTTTTGAAGCAGTTCAGCAACCTGTATGTTGGTCTGCTGTAATTGGTGGTATCCTTTTTCATGCAGTATTTTTTCCGGATATTTTTCGTCAACAGGATGGATGGCAAGCCAGGTACTGCGCATTTTCCCATCATATCCCTGCATGGCAGCAGTCAAAAACTTCCTTAGTCCGTTATCTTTGTGATCATCTGCTTTTGCAAAATCCGGAAGTAATAAAGACAGGGAACGTTTGATCTGGATATTTCCATCAAAATCCACCTGTAAAATATGCCAAAGTTTGTTTGTGTCAGTTTCAGTCGCAGTAATAATGGTGGTGCTGCTGCACGCATTATCAAGCACTGCCCGCAAGGCAAGGTTAAAATTCTCACTTTCAGGGTGCATGTTGTACAGGTTGCAACAAAGCATTTCTGCTACACAGTTGCTGTGCAGAAATCCACGGGCAATACGGTCTGAAGTTTCAAAATAAAAGCCACGTTTTAAGCTTTCATCATGCATTGCACCGCAGATGGCGCAGTTGGCAGTAACCCCTTCCAGACGTGCCAGAAAAGTTGCCTTTTTTTTGCTTTCCTGCTCGGTGAGCCAAAGGTGATACAAATAAGCGCGAGGCTCTTTACATTGGTGGTAATCTGCCAGCAGGTCTGTGGATAGGCTGGTGAACTGGTTGTGCACCTCTGTTCCGCGAGCATGGGTTAAAATCGGGTATATTTTCCCTTCCGGGTTGGTGTTAAGGCTTTCAACTTTCGGGCTTTTTGAAATATACAAATTATGGCAGCGATAACCCCTATTGATGGCAAAGGCACGTAAAAGAGTATGTTGATCCTTGAAAATACCATCGTATTTGATGCGTGAATCAATCAGGCAGGGGAGCAGGGTGATGGTTTTTTTATCAATGCCACGCTGCTCAAACAGCGCGAAGATATTCTTGCAATTCTCAAGGCTTGGCATATCCTTTACAGGTATCAGCACCTGATCGGCAGCATAGAGCGCATTTTGAGTAAGGATATTCAGATCAGGGCGTGTATCCAGAATCATGATTCCTGAAATGCCTGATTCAGCTGCCATTCTGCAAAAGGCCATGGGACCTTTTATTGTTGGGTAAAGCTCTGTCAGGTGGTTTGACGAAGGCATATACTGCACACCATATTGCCCGGGCAGTAATATTTGTGAACCTTTAGTGCCTGTAATCAGGTCATGTACGCTTTTTGCATCGGGTTGCCCCTTGATTTCAAACATTTTGTCAACCGTAAAGTGGTTGTCAAAGGAAACAATGGAAACAGGCAGGTCATCTTGCATTGCTTTCAGATATATTGCCAGGTTAATGGCCAGTGTTGTTTTGCCAACACCACCTTTTTCCGAGCAGATTGTGATTATATAGGGGAAGTTTTTCATGGTCAGATGATACGGAATTGAGCTTTTGCGGTCAATGCAGAACTTGCCTTAACAGGCTTTTGAAAAACGTTATGAGGAAGGCTGGATACAAGGCGCACGGCACGCAGCGACGAGGCATAACATTTAAAGTTAGCCGAGGAAGCTTGTGACCTTGCAACGCAGTAGACAGCCTCCGCAGTAGTTTTTCAAAGCTCTGTTGAGTGTTTTTGTAATCATGCAAAGATACTCAATACAGCTTGACAGCTTGGGTGTTTTCAAGATATTAATTCTTTCTTTACCATTAGGTGGAACAGGACTTTGAAAGATTTTTACAATGCGGATTAGAACAGAGCAGATCAAGGAAGCTGGAAGACACTATACATTTAGTGAACCTGCTTCGGCATTTCCTGTTCTGGATGAGATGGAAAAAGCGGGTGAGTGCCGTTTTTACAGCTCTGTGGCAGTTGAGCTAACTGCTGCCAAAGAGATGGACTGCTACCGGATAACAGGCTCTTTGT
>Ga0265295_1007125_pt1 | contig 13068 bp, 9 predicted proteins | sample Munlansysbiofilm_FD_192503 | JGI IMG/M metagenome (GOLD analysis project Ga0265295, IMG submission 192503) | Leachate microbial communities from a municipal landfill in Southern Ontario, Canada - Methane capture system biofilm | ecosystem: Engineered > Solid waste > Landfill > Unclassified ... | reverse complement strand
GCAGAGCCTAATTCCGCTTCTCCTGACAAAAACAAAGTTATGACTATTCCAAGAAATTATGCCTGAAAAAAAACTCCTAATTCATCTTACCTTAAACCTTCCAGCACATCAAAATAAAATGTAGCCATTATTTAATTTTTCTTTTTGCCTTTCAAATTTTGTTATATCTTTGCCGCTCCAAAAACGTTGGTACCATAGCTCAGTTGGTAGAGCAACGGACTGAAAATCCGTGTGTCGCTGGTTCAACCCCGGCTGGTACCACAACTAAAAGCCCTCACACCGAGGGCTTTAGTTTTTTACAGCAGTTTCACCGACGATTTCGGGCCTTCGCAATATTTCAACCGATTGCAACTCCACTTTTACACAACATAAGCACAAAACTTTAGCCAACAAATCCATCTGCTTATCTTTGCATAAGTTTACACACTGTAAATTCACAAAAGATTTGAAGCAAATTGATAAGACAAGTGGTGATATAACCAAAAAAATAACGCTATGAAGAGAGTAATGATAGTAACAGGCGGCGGCGATTGCCCCGGTCTCAACGCGGTAATCAGGGCAATAGTAAAACGCGCCTCACAAGAAAAAGACTGGGAAGTAATAGGAAGTATCCAGGCCTTTAATGGCGTGTTGTGGGAACCTTCCGAGCTTAAAGTACTCACCACGGAAGTTGTAAAAGGCATTCATTTTCAGGGCGGAACAATCCTTGAAACCACCAACAAAGGCGGCCCATTCGCCTGGCCTGTAAAAAATAAGGATGGCACCTGGACCTCCGTTGACCGCTCCGACGAGATGATCCGTAAAATTCAATACCTCGGTATCGATGCCGTCATCAATATTGGTGGCGACGGCTCACAACGCATCTCACAGGCGCTTTACGAAAAGGGCCTCAACATCATTGGCGTACCAAAAACCATCGACAACGACCTTTCTTCTACCGACTCAACTTTCGGTTTTCAAACCGCAGTAGAAATTTCAACAGAAGCCGTTGATAAGCTCGTGACAACAGCCGCCAGTCACAACCGTGTGTTTGTGATGGAGGTGATGGGACGCTATGCCGGCTGGATTGCACTAAATGCAGCTGTGGCAGGTGGTGCCGAGGTATGTCTGGTTCCCGAATTTCCTTACGACATCGACATCGTGAAGAAAAAGCTGGAAGCACGTTTCAAGCGTGGACGCGGCTTTGCGGTAGTGGTAGCTTCTGAGGGCGCAAAACCCAAAGACGGCGAAATGGTCTATGAAGAAAGCACTGAGGTAGGCTATGAAAACCTTAAACTTGGCGGCATTGCCAGCGCACTTATCAAACAGCTCAAAAGGGCTGGTTTTGAACCTGATATGCGCGAAACCGTGCTCGGACACTTGCAACGGGGCGGCGTACCAATCGCCTATGACCGGGTGCTGGCTGCCCAGCTGGGTGTGAAGGCATTTGAGATGGTACTGAATGAAGATTATGGTAAAATGGTGGCCTACAGACATCCTTATTTCGTGGCGGTGCCACTGCTTGAAGCTGTAGCAAAACCTAATCTGCTAACACTAGATAATGCACTGGTGAAAACCGCACACGGATTAGGCATTTCGCTGGGTATTGATATGGAAGCCGAACTTAAAAAGTAAGCTATGCACATCGAAGTTATTGGCACAGCACAACAATGTCACACCGTTGATTTCAAAGGGAAAACAGCCATTGTCATTGATGTTTTGCGCGCCACTTCTGTTATTGCAACTGCGCTGTTTCATGGTGCCAAAGCAATAATCCCCGCTATCTCCATCGAGGAGGCACAAGCAATTTATAAAAGCCTTGAACCCGGATCTGCTTTTTTATGCGGCGAACGTAATGCAAACATTATTCCCGGATTTCACTACGGCAACTCGCCACTGGCTTTTAGCCCGGAAGTGGTGCATGGCAAAACCCTTGTTCTCACCACCACCAATGGCACATTAGCGCTGCGAAACACCCTAGAAGCCTCACAAACACTCACTGCCAGCTTTTTAAATATCTCAGCCGTGGCTGAATTGGTAAGTAGTCAGGCAAGCGATTTAGTGATTGTTTGCGCTGGAACAGGAGGTAGGTTTTCACTCGACGACGCTTTATGCGCCGGCATGCTTATCAGCCTGCTCAACGACCACAAAAAAACGGAAACAGACGATTTAGGTCGGCTGGTGCTACAGTTTTTTGGTACAGATATTGGAAATATCAGCGATAAGCTGGCGCAATGCAGCCATGTGAAAATCTTGCAAGGAAAAGGTTTTCAGCACGATATCGACTTTTGCCTTCAAACGAGCCTATTTCCAATCGTACCAATTCTAAAAGGAAATTACCTTATGAAGAGCTAATCATCCGGAAAATTTATCCTTTTTATCAAGCTAATGCGCTGCTAACCAGTTGTCTCCGGTATTCATCTCTACAATCACAGGCACACTGAGCGGAAGTGCTTCAACCATCGCCTTTTCTATCAGCGGTTTAAGCTGTTTCACCTCATCTATGCGGGCATCAAAAACCAACTCATCATGCACCTGAAGAATCATTTTTGAAGCCAGCTTTTGTTCCGTCAGCAAACGGTGAATCTTTATCATGGCCAGCTTTATCATATCAGCCGAACTGCCCTGTATTGGCGCATTGATGGCGTTGCGCTCTGCGAAACCACGCACCACGCTGTTGGATACATTGATATCGCGCAAATAACGCCGCCTGCCCAGCATGGTTTCCACATAACCGGTTTTGCGGGCAAAAACGATTTGGTCGTTCATATAGGTTTTGACACCCGGATATTGTTCAAAATAATTGTTGATGATATCAGCAGCTTCTCCGCGTGGAATGCCCAGTCTTTCAGATAATCCAAAGGCCGAAATACCATAAATAATCCCGAAGTTGACGGTCTTGGCATTGCGGCGCATCTCTTTTGAAACATCTTCCAGCCCTATGCCATAAACCTTTGCTGCTGTGGCAGTATGAATATCCAGGCCTTCGTTAAAGGCGGCAATCATCGCCTTGTCCTTGCTAAGATGGGCGATAATACGCAGCTCAATCTGCGAATAATCGGCAGCGAGCAGGGTGTAATCCTTGTTTCGTGGCACAAAAGCCTTCCTGATCTCGCGGCCTCGCGCAGAGCGGATGGGAATATTCTGCAGGTTAGGTTTGTTCGAGCTGAGCCGCCCCGTAGAAGCCACAGCCTGGTTATAACTGGTATGAATGCGGCCATCGCGTGGATTAATCAAGGTGGGCAGGCTGTCGATATAGGTGGATTTTAGCTTGCTGAGCGAGCGGTAATCCAGAATGAGTGGGATAATTGGATGTAGGTGCTGAAGCTTTAACAGCACATCCTCCGAGGTGGAATATTGGCCTGTTTTAGTTTTTTTTGCTCTGCCGGACAGTTCAAGGTGATCAAAAAGTATTTCGCCTAACTGCTTGGGTGAAGCGATGTTAAAGGTGGTTCCGGCATGGGCATAGATTTGTTCTTCCAGCTCAGCAATTTCTATAGTCATTGTTTTGCTGATTTCCTGCAAGTTTTCGCCATCCAGCTTCACGCCTTGCGCCTCCATATCGGCAAGCACCCTCACCAGCGGCATTTCTATCTCATCAAATATCTTTCGCACACCCTGGCTGCTTAAATCTGGTTCCAGCTTTTGCCTCAGCTGAAGCGTGATGTCTGCATCCTCGCTAGCGTATTCCTTCACTTTCTCCACCTCGATATCGCGCATGGAGCCTTGGTTTTTTCCTTTTTTACCAATAAGGCTTTCAATGGAAACAGGCTGGTAATTGAGGTAAGTTTCTGCCAAAAAATCCATATTATGCCGCTGATCAGGTTGCAACAGATAATGTGCAATCATGGTATCGAACAAAGGTCCTTTTACATCAATGTCATACCATTTTAAGACGGCGATGTCATATTTAAGGTTTTGTCCGGTTTTTTCAATCGCTTCATTTTCAAAAAGTGACTTAAAGTGACTAAGCTTTTTCTGGCAGTCATGGTAATTTTCGGGCATGGGTACGTACCAGCCGTGATGGGCCTTGATGGCGAAGGAAACGCCTACCAGCTCAGCGGTGTGGGCATCAATGGCAGTGGTTTCGGTATCAAAACAAAAGTTTTTTTCATTGCTCAGTTGCGCCACAAGTGCTTTGATAGCCGCCTCATCATCCACCAGTTGATAATCATGTTTGGTGGTGAGGATAGTTTTTTTATCCACTTCCTGAAAACTTTCCAGTTCCTCGCTACTCAAATCACTGAATAAATCCTGCTGATCAGCTACCTGCGATTGCTTTTGGGCATCCTGAAACATCCGTTTGGCAAAGGTTTTAAATTCCAGCTCGTCGAACAGCTCCTGAAGTTTTTCCATATCAGGGCTTTGCAGCTTTAGCTTTTCCGGCTCAAAGTCAATCGGCACATCAGTGATAATAGTGGCCAGTTGCTTCGACTGCAAAGCTTGTTCGGCAAAATTTTCTAGATTTTCTTTTTGTTTGCCTTTGAGTTCGTGTGTGTTTTCGAGCAGCTTTTCGACGGAACCATAAGTGCTGATCAGTTTGGCAGCGGTCTTTTCGCCAATGCCCGGCACTCCGGGAATATTATCTGAGGCATCGCCCCACAATCCGAGAATGTCGATCAACTGCTCAGGCGTTGCGATGCTATAGCGTTCGCAGATTTCGGCTACACCCACAATTTGCGCTTTCTCACCTCCTTTTGCCGGCTTATACATTTTAATATTTTCAGAAATTAGCTGTCCAAAATCCTTATCGGGCGTCATCATATAAGTGAATAAGCCGTGTTTTTCTGCTCTTTTGGCCAGGGTGCCGATAATATCATCCGCTTCATAACCATCCATAATTAATATTGGAATACGAAAAGCTTCGATCAGTGCTTTGATGTAAGGCAGTGAGGCCGCCAAATCGTCGGGCATTTTTTCGCGGTTAGCCTTGTATTCCGGAAAGTCGATATGTCGCTGTGTAGGTGCAAAGCTGTCGAAAGCCACACCAATATAATCGGGCTGCTCGTTTTTAAGCACTTCATATAGCGTGTTGGCAAAGCCCAAAATGGCTGAGGTATTTAATCCTTTGGAATTGATACGCGGATTTTTATTAAGTGCAAAGAAAGCCCTGTATATCAAAGCCATAGCATCGAGGAGAAATAGTTTTTGACGTGGTTCTGCCATCTGTTTTTTCGTTTTTAAGCTTATTTTAAAATATTTTGCTGCCAGAGAGGCAGCAGGTAAAAGTACAATAATTTGGAATCAGGCAGGCCAAAATCTTAGTTTTTTAGCTTTTGCTGACTGATATTCAGTGATATACAGATAATTCTAATTTTTTTAAGGCCTTTTAAAGGCAGCATAAATAATCTGTTATAAAAATCTTTAATTACTGTAAATCAATTTTTTAAAGAATTTTGTTGTTTTTTTTTCATTTTATCACTTACCTTTGCACCCTGTTTAACTAAAAACATTTAGAGTTATGTCAGAAATTAAAGACAAAATCGTATCAATTATCGTTGATAAGCTGGGCGTTGAAGCAGCTGAAGTTACTAACGAAGCCAGCTTCACTAACGACCTGGGCGCTGATTCGCTCGACACTGTTGAGTTGATTATGGAATTTGAAAAAGAATTCAACATTGCTATCCCTGATGATCAGGCAGAGAAAATTGGTACAGTAGGTGATGCCGTCAAATACATTGAAGAAAACAAAGCCTAAAATCTCAAATTTATGGAGCTAAAACGAGTAGTAGTTACTGGTTTGGGTGCTATCACGCCTATTGGCAAAACTGTTCTGGAATACTGGAGCAACTTGCAAAAAGGCGTTAGTGGTGCTGCAGATATTACCCGCTTTGATCACTCCAGGTTTAAGACCCACTTTGCCTGCGAAGTAAAGGACTATGACTGGACGAGCTATTTTGACCGTAAAGAAGTGCGCAAATATGATTTATTTGCGCAGTTTGGTCTGATAGCCGCCGAAGAAGCCATTGCTGATTCAGGGATGAATGCAGAAAACACAGACCTCAATGAGGTCGGTGTTATCTGGTCGTCGGGCATTGGGGGGCTTGCTACTTTCTTTGATGAAGTAGTAGCTTTTGCCAAAGGAGACGGCACACCACGGTTCAACCCGTTTTTCATTCCAAAGATGATTGCCGACATCACAGCCGGTCATATTTCTATCAAACATGGATACCGTGGCCCCAACTTTGCGACAGTTTCTGCCTGTGCCTCTTCGGCCAACGCCCTTATTGATGCTTTTAATTACATCAGACTGGGTCAAGCCGTAGCCATTATAGCAGGCGGTAGCGAAGCTGCAGTAAACGAGTCGGGCGTTGGTGGCTTTAATGCCATGCACGCCATCTCAACCCGCAACGACGATCCTGCAACAGCTTCACGGCCTTTTGATAAAGACCGCGATGGCTTTGTGATAGGTGAAGGCGGTGGCGGATTGATGCTCGAAGAACTGGAGCATGCCAAAAAACGGGGTGCGAAAATCTATGCCGAATTTGTTGGCGGCGGTCTTTCGGGCGATGCCAATCATATGACATCACCGCATCCAGAAGGCCTCGGTGCTATGCTCAGCATGCAACGCGCACTGAAAGATGCCGGACTAAAACCCGAGGATATTGATCATGTCAATACCCACGGCACTTCTACACCTTTGGGTGATATCTCTGAACCTAAAGCGATTGTTAGTCTTTTTGGTGATCACGCTTATAAGTTGAGCATCAACTCAACAAAATCAATGACAGGTCATCTGCTTGGTGGTGCTGGCGTTATCGAAGCTATAGCAACGATACTGGCCGTGCAAAACGACCTGATACCGCCCACCATCAACCACTTTACTGATGATCCGGAAATTGATAGCAAGCTTGATTTTACCTATGGTGAAGCGCGCAAAAGAACCGTGAATGCTGCGATAAGCAACACTTTCGGCTTTGGCGGACATAATGCTTCCATGGTTATAAAGAAATATGTTCCGTAAATAGTGCATTTTGTTACTTACAGATACTGTTAAGGCGCTTTTTTCTTCGGATAAAGAATTATCACAATCCTTAAAAAATATTTTCGGGTTTTATCCCGGAAATATTTTTTTATATCAGCTCGCCTTTAAGCATAAATCAGCATCCGATGAAGTCATCAATGGCTATAAGCTGAGCAATGAAAGACTCGAATACCTCGGCGATGCTATACTTGGAGCCGTTGTAGCTGATTTTCTCTTCAAAAAATTTCCTTACAAAAACGAAGGCTTTCTCACTGAGATGCGCTCAAAAATCGTGAGCCGTGCCTCGCTCAACAAGCTATCTCAAAAGTTGGGTCTTGACAAACTGGTGAATTATTCCACCGATGGCAGGGCTAAGTTTCGCTCGGTAAATGGTGATGCCTTTGAGGCTTTTATCGGAGCTCTGTACCTGGATAAAGGTTTTGGATTTACAGCAAAAATAATCATCAGCAGAATTATAGACCTGCATATTGATATGGAGTTGCTGGAAAAAGTGGACGTAAACTTCAAAAGCAAACTCATTGAGTGGGTGCAGAAAGAAAAGCGCGAAATCAACTTCAACATGAAAGGCGAAGTGGGCGAAGGCTACGATAAGATGTACCACGTAGAAGTTATTATCGATGAAGAAACTTACGGATCAGCCAAAGATTTTTCCATTAAGGGAGCCGAACAACTGGCCGCCGAACGCACCTGGAACGACCTACTCGAAAATGGACTTGCCAGTCAATTAGCCTGAAAAAAGTCGTAAAGTATTCTGCTGGCGGCTTTTCACAAAAGATCTTCCCCTTAATTTCGCTTTTTTAACTGGCAATACTATGCAATTCTGCTAACTTTGTGGAAAATCATTGTCTATGTCTCCCCGGAAAAATACGCTAAAGCCAGTTCCTTTTATTGATGTCAATATTATCGGAATTACGACTACTATGCCCGATTATAAGCTGGCCTGGAACATCAACACCAAGCTTAATATTAACCTGGTGAAGCGAAAAGATATAGTGCCGGATGGATTGAATGGAGAATTTGCTTATGCCTATTACCTGTATGACGAAGGTGAGAACAGCAATGTTTATAACTTGGTTTCTATCAACGATAAAGGCGCGCTCTGGCTGAAGCTTCCGGTAACAACAGACTATTTACTGATCATCAGAAATAGCATTCACAGTGAAAAACTTACTGATATTTTAAAGACGATTCGCAAAACGGAACAGCTCGTCCTTGCCTTTCTTATAGAGCAAGAACGCATCAAAGGGATTGATCCGCTGCTCGAACAAATTGAGCTGCACGAAATGGAATTGATGAAAAATATCAACAAACGGCTGTCACGCAAATAAGCTGACTGCTGAAATTTAAAGAATTATATAGATGAAAACAAAAATAATAGCCACCATAGGGCCTGCCTCCTCAAGCTACAAAACCTTAAAAACTATGGCCGCTTCGGGAATGGATGTCTGTCGGTTGAACTTTTCTCACGGCAATTACACTGATCATCAAGAGGTTATAAGCAACGTTAATCGTTTAAATCAGGAGACAGGCAATTATGTGGCCTTGTTGGCAGACTTGCAGGGACCAAAAATCCGCCTTGGCGACTTTGAAGAAGAAGCAGTTGTGTTGAAAGCCGGCGAACAGATTCGATTCGTTTGCGAAGAGGTGCTGGGCAACAAAAAAAGGATCAGCATTCGCTATGATTCCTTCGCCCGTGATGTGAAACCCGGCGATCAGGTATTGGTTGACGACGGTAAAATTGCCCTCAAGGTGATTGAAAGCGATGGTGTAGGCAGCGTCCTGCTCGAAGCACAAAGTAATGCACGCCTGCTTCCACGCAAAGGTGTCAACTTGCCAGACACCATTATCAGTCTGCCTTCGCTCACTCCAAAAGACCTTAGCGACCTGCAATTTATGCTCGATAAAGGCGTGCAATGGATCGCCCTGTCGTTTGTGCGTTCGGCAAACGACATCAACAGCCTGCGCGAAATTATAAACGCCCATCCCGCTAAAGATAAACCCGGTATTATCGCCAAAATAGAGAAGCCACAGGCACTTGAAAATATTGATGCCATTGTGGATGCTGCTGATGGCGTTATGATTGCCCGTGGCGATCTGGGTGTGGAAATCCCGATGGAGCAGGTGCCTATGATTCAGAAAAAAATTACGGCGCTTTGTCAGCAAAAGGGGAAACCTGTGATTGTGGCCACCCAGATGATGGAAGCTATGATGACGTCCATTCGGCCCACTCGTGCCGAGGTGAGCGATGTGGCCAATTCCGTGCTGGATGGTGCCGATGCACTGATGCTTAGCGGCGAAACTTCTGTGGGGAATTATCCAATAGAAACCGTGCAGACGATGCAGCAAATCATCAACCAGATAGAAGATTACGACGGCATCTATTACCGGCACACCAAACCAAAAAATGCTGACAATCCCCGCTTTGTAAGTGATAGCGTTCTTTTTGCCGCCAGCAATATGGCCCAAAGTACCAGTGCCAAAGCCATTATTCTGGTAACACATTCGGGCTACTCGGCCACCAAGCTCGCCGCCCACAGGCCTAAGGCAAAGCTTTTTGTTTTCTCGGGAAACGATTTTATCCTCAAGAAGATAAATTTGCTTTGGGGAGTGAATGGCTTTTACGACCACAGCCTGGAAGATACTGACAAGCTGATGGAGCACCTGAATGAAAAGCTGAAAACTGCCGGCTTGCTGAAATCAGGTGATGAATTAATTCACGTATTAAGCACACCTGTTTGGAGCCATGGCCATAGCAATACCGTGCGGTTGGGAAGTGTGGAATAGCTTATTCTACCGAAACTATATGTCACAAAACCAGCGCCTTTACTCACACTTCAATGTCGTGGTTTACTAATTTCTGGCAAGTCAGATTAAGTTGTTTTTTGTCTATCTAATCAACGTTTTGAAGTCTTGATATCTGACGTTTCGCACTTACTCTAAAATCACGCAATGATCCGAAATACAATGTTTTGCAGAAGAAATAATTCTTTGTGCTACTTTGTGGCTTCTTTGAGGCTCTTTGTGAAATAGCTATAACACAGAGTTTCACAAAGTACATTCGTTTGAAAATGGATAATTTTAAACATTGACAATCAATAATATAAGAAGTTCATTTTTTTCTATACTATTCATTATTAACTGATTATATACTTGTGCGAAAAATCAGTTGATATATGTTCAAAAATCAATAATCACATTGCATATAACTTTATATCATCCGAAGCATGAGGACTTCGCAACCTTAAAAATAAAACAACAAATTCAATCCTGATTTGTTATTTATTACTTGTGGTTGGCGGCATGTTCTGCATTTCAACGAATACTGCAATATCTTAAAAAACCTGTTAAACTTTTCATTTGCGCATGAAGCAGCTTTCTAATTCCGTTTTATACCTGATGAGTGCCTCCTCTGGCCTTATCGTAGCAAACCTCTACTATAACCAACCACTGTTGAATCAAATCGCACTTAGTTTTAAGGTTACCGAATCGGCGGTAAGCCATGTAGCACTTTCTACGCAGTTGGGTTATGCTGCCGGACTGCTGTTTATCATTCCGCTGGGCGATAAAATATCCAATAAAACAATTATAAAATTTGACTTCCTTTTAATGGTGATCTCACTGCTCGCTGCTGCCGCTTCGGGTACTTTAGCATTACTAATTGCAAGTAGCTTTTTTGTTGGTTTTTCCTCGGCGCTGCCACAATTATTTGTGCCTATGGCTGCACAACTTTCTGACGACAAAGGCCGCGGACGAGCCATAGGTATTGTGATGAGCGGTTTGCTGATCGGAATACTTGGAAGCCGCGTGATAAGTGGCTTCGTTGGCGAACAGTTTGGCTGGCGTTCTATGTATTATGCAGCAGCTGTTTTGATGGTTTTATTGTTTGTGCTGCTACAACTAAAACTCCCGGTGATAAAGCCGAAATACAGCGGAAGCTACCTTAGTTTGTTACGGTCTATCGCACTTTATTTCAAAACTGAGCCTTCGGTAAGGCTTGCTGCGCTGCGGGGCGGTCTAGCTTTTGCAGGCTTGAGTGCTTTTTGGACTACCCTGGTTTTTTTGATGGAAGACTCTTTTGGCTACGGAAGCGGCATTACGGGTGCTTTTGGTATATTGGGTATGGCCGGAGCTTTGGCTGCTATTATTGTTGGCAAGCTCAACGATAAATTCAGCAAACATAAAATCATTTTGTATTCGGTTATCGTGATGGTAGTCTCCTGGCTTGTTTTTCTGTTTTCAGCACATTCCATTATCGGTTTAATCATAGGTATAATAGCCGTAGATATGGGTTTGCAGGCCTTGCACATCACCAATCAGAACATTATTTTCTCAAAAAATCCAGAAGCGCGAAACCGTGTAAATACAATTTATATGGTTGGATTCTTTATCGGCGGTGCTTTCGGAACCACTATGGGAGCGGCGGCCTGGACTAATTTCGGTTGGACAGGCGTTTCAGTTTTAGGCCTGGTATTGTCAATAAGTATTGCAATTGTACATTTGATTTTCAGAAAGAAAACCGTGTAAATTAATTGTTGAAATCCAGTATCTTTTTCTTCATCAGGATAACTAAGTTCAACTTTATAAACAGCATTTGAACGCCATTATAGAACAAAAAAATCCAGGCTAAAACTTAACCTGGATTTGTATATCATTGGCTTTGAGAAGCCTGTGAATTGAATAGTAGCATTATGCTACCTACAACGGTTTATTTTATCATACGTAGCATAGCCAATTCTGTTTCGCTCAGATGGCGCCAGCGACCGCGGGGCAAGTTTACTTTCGTAAGGCTGGCAAATACTACACGATCAAGTTTGACTACTTCGTAACCCAAACTTTCAAAGATACGTCGCACAATCCTGTTTTTACCAGAGTGTATTTCTATTCCCACTTCTTTTTTTGAATCCTCATCAGATACCCACGAAACACCTTCTACTTTCACAGGGCCATCTTCCAGCTCAAGGCCGTTGGCAATGGCAATCATGTCGTTTCTGGTAAGTGCCTTATCGAGGGTCACATGGTAGAGCTTTTTTACGCCGTGGCTTGGATGGGTGAGCTTTTTGGCCAGCTCGCCATCGTTGGTCAACAGCAACAAACCGAGGGTGTTGCGGTCTAGACGACCCACAGGATAAATACGTTCGTCGCAGGCGTTAGCCACCAACTCCATCACGGTGCGTCGTTTTTGCGGATCATCCGATGTGGTAATAAAACCTTTGGGCTTGTTGAGCAACACATAACGCAATGTTTCACGTTTCAAGGTTTGACCGCCATAATTGACTTTGTCTTTACGGTTTACCTTAGTTCCTAATTGTGTAACAACCTCGCCATTTACGCTTACTACGCCGGCTTCGATCAGCTTGTCGGCTTCACGGCGTGAGCACACACCCGAATCAGCTAAGTATTTATTGAGCCGGATCATCCCGTCGCTGGTTTTTTCAGCGGCCTGTTGATTGGCTGATTTACCTCTGTAATTGCGGTGCCTCTCTTCTTTTTCAGGATAGGAAGGCTTGCCGGCATAGGGTTTTTTACTTGAACCGCTGCGGTATTCTGAATCAGATTGCCTGCCGTCTCGTTTTACAAACAGCTTTTTCAGACGATCGGATGAACCTCCTTCAGCACTTTCGCGTGGTGGATAACTTCTTCTTTCTCCGCTTGAAGCGTCATCACGGCGTGGCTTAAATGGTCTGTCTCCACCTTCATCGCGGCGGCGTGAACTGTAAGGTCTGTCGCCTCTTGATGCGTCATCACGACGTGGTGTGAAGGACCTTTCTCCGCCCGAAGCGTCATCACGACGTGGCTTAAATGGTCTGTCTCCACCTTCATCGCGGCGGCGTGAACTGTATGGTCTTTCGCCTCTTGATGCGTCATCACGGCGTGGTGTGAAGGACCTTTCTCCGCCCGAAGCGTCATCACGACGTGGCTTAAATGGTCTGTCTCCACCTTCATCGCGGCGGCGTGAACTGTAAGGTCTGTCACCTCTTGATGCGTCATCACGGCGTGGCTTAAACGATCTATCACCTCCTGTGGCGTCATCACGACGGCCTGGTGTGAAAGGTTTTTTATTGTCTCCATAACCGTCATCGCGACGGCGTGAACTGTAATTTCTG
>Ga0265295_1007124_pt1 | contig 13068 bp, 17 predicted proteins | sample Munlansysbiofilm_FD_192503 | JGI IMG/M metagenome (GOLD analysis project Ga0265295, IMG submission 192503) | Leachate microbial communities from a municipal landfill in Southern Ontario, Canada - Methane capture system biofilm | ecosystem: Engineered > Solid waste > Landfill > Unclassified ... | reverse complement strand
GCGGCAGCTACAAGACGACGCCCAATAGCGTTGCGGCCTTTGACGCAGAGGGAAGGCAGATCGGCATCGTCTTTGAGACGGCCACGCCCTTCGACACCCCGCGACGCATGCGCGAACTGCTGGATTGGGCGCAGGCAAGTCTGGAAACCCGGAGCCTGCACCCTCTTCTGGTCATCGGCATATTCACCGTGGTCTTCCTGGCCATCCATCCTTTTCAGGACGGCAACGGCAGGCTTTCGCGCATCCTTACAACGCTTTTGCTGCTGCGCTGCGGCTATGCCTATACGCCCTTCAGTTCCCTGGAAAGCGTGATCGAACAGAACAAGGAAGGCTACTACCTGGCCCTGCGCCAAACCCAGGCCACCCTGAACGCGGATGCGCCGGACTGGCAGCCATGGCTAACCTTCTTCCTGCGCACCCTGCACACACAGATGCAACGCCTGCGTGCCAAGGTGGAAAAGGAACGCCTGCTACAACGCGCCCTGCCGGAATTGTCCCGGCGCATCGTGGAACACGCCCGCGAACACGGTCGCGTTACGATCAAGGAAATGACTCTCCTGACCGGAACCAGCAGAAATACGCTGAAAGAGCATTTCCAGAGGTTGCTTGAGAATGGGATGCTGGAAAGGAATGGTCAGGGGCGGGGTGTGTGGTACAGGGTCAAGTAGTGGGAACTGGCGCACGCGGCCAGATTCGTCAAAGGACGTCCTGACCCCTTTTCTTACATCCTCAGGCTGCAGCACTCATTCTCACCGAACACCTGAATCCATCTCATCCAATCTCTCACCTTGGGCAATTGCCCAAAGTGGGCATTGCCCCTTTCCCCTTTTGGGCTTATTCTTCACCGCATGGAGGAACAAAACATGCTCACGCAAACCGATTCCCGCCGTCGCATCACCTTGCCGCCAGCAACGGGCATCAAGCCCGGCGATACGGTTGAAATAGAAGTTCTGGAGGACGGTCGCATCCTGCTCATTCCGGTCGAGGCAATTCCCCGTCACCAACTCTGGGCCTGGACCGCTGACAGCAAGCAGACCATTGTCCGGTCTTTGGAAGACCCTCGCCCGTCGGAGATCGTTGAAACCGCCGAAGCCGCCAGTAACGTGGCCAAGAGATGGGCTGATGAGGATTGAAATCCGGCCCGCCTTCGACGAAGCGGTCATGGCCGCCGAACCTGCGGTGCGCAAGGCGGCGGCGAAAATGCTTGTCCTGCTCCAATCCCTTGATCTTTCAGAACTCTGGAAGCATCCGGGCCTCAATTTCGAAAAACTCCACGGCCTGATCGAACCGGGAACCGGACACCAACTCTATTCCCTGCGCGTAACCACCAGCGCCCGAGCCGTAACCTGCCTGCTCAGCGGCCCGACCCTGGTGCTGGTCAGCCTGCACGTCCAGCACGACAAGGCGTACCGCAAGCGTTGACAGTTGGGCCTCGGCCAGGGCCCCCGGGCCTCCCCCCTCATTTCGCCTTCAATTACTGCCCGCAGTGACCCAATCCAGGCGCGGAAATTCAAGATTCAAAACATGCCCCCAGTTTACGCTTTCCCGTTTTAACCAGTCAAAATACCTTGTGTCTTACAAACTTCGTGCGCTATGCGAGCAATAAATTTTGCCGCACGATTTTGGAGATTGCATGATTGTCAAAAGTATCGACCCCAAGGATAAGGAAATCGCCGAACTGACCGCGCTACTGAAACAGGCGCAGACGCCGGATCAGAAATTTCTGATCGAACGAGAATTGCGTTCCATGAAGACAGGCATCAAAGGGGAAGAAGACTGCGCCTATTATATCGATTTCTATTTCGGAAGTTCCAAAAACTGGGTAGCGCTCCACGACCTCCGGATCGAGCATGAAGGCAACGTGGCCCAAATCGATCATCTGATGATAAATCGGCTTTTCGAAGTTTACGTGATTGAATCCAAAAACTTTTCCTACGAAGTCACAATCAACGACGCGGGCGAGTTCACCCTGAAATCAGGGAACCAGGCCTTCGGCATCCCTTCGCCCATCGAGCAGAATAGGCGACATATCTTCCTGCTGGAAAAATTTATCGCCGCCAACGCCATCTCGCCCAACCGACTCGGAATCCCGGTCATCCCGCGTTACAAAAGCCTGATCCTCATGTCGCCCAAGTCCGTAATCACAAGACCAGACAAAAAGAAATTCGACACGGAAAGTCTGATCAAAGCAGACGTGTTACGAACAAAAATCGACGAATATTCGAACAAATTCAATCCGATTTATGACTTTTCACTTATCGGAAATCTATCGACGCTTAAATCCGTCAGAGAATTCGCGGATAGGCTGAAGGCATTTCATTCCAGATCGGCCATGAACTACCAGAAAAAATTTGGAATTGAGGTCAACAACGACCCAATTCAAAACGTAATTGATATTGCCAATGGAAAGGATAACAACGTAGAAAATAAATACTACTGCTTCAAATGCAAGAAGGCAATTCCGTATAATGTAGCAAGGTATTGTTGGAATAATAAAGAGAGATTTGGCGGAAAAGCATTTTGCTATGACTGCCAAAAAACATATAATTAATAAAAAATAATAATAAATTCAAATTTAAGAATAAAAATGTCTAATAACTGGTCAAATTCTGAAGTCGCAGCTGCAGTAGAAGCCTACTTCAAAATGCTTCGCCTTGAACTTTCAGGCTTCAAATACAACAAGACAAAGCATCGTCATGCTCTTAGGGAGAAATTAAAAAACCGCTCCGAAGGCTCGATTGAACTTAAACATCAGAATATCAGCGCTGTTCTAATTGAAATGGGAATTCAATACATCGATGGCTACAAGCCCAGATTCAACTATCAGAGATCACTACTTCCAGACGCAGTAACAAATTATCTCAAAACAAATCCTGAGATTCAGGCATTGTTTGAGGCAGACTCACTCTTACCCCCTACAGTTCCAACTGTTGAAGACTTTCTTGCTGCACTGGAGGAACCGCCAGCATCAGAAGAAAAGAAGGCGTCTTCCGTTTTTGAACCGAGGGCAATCTACAATCCGACAGGCGTCAATTACTTGGAACAAGAGGCGCGAAACAGGTCACTTGGTGAGGCTGGCGAGGAATTTGTCATAAATTTTGAACGCGCCCGTTTGATTCACGCTGGAAATGAATCATTAGCTGACCGCATAGAGCAGGTTTCCGTTACTGTAGGCCCACAAGCTGGGTTTGATATACGATCCTTCAATACAGACGGCTCCGACCGCTTTATCGAAGCCAAGACCACCAAATACGGCAAAAATACGCCATTCTTTGTCACGCCAAATGAACTCAAGTTCTCCCGCGAACATTCTTCCCACTATTTTTTATACCGCATTTTTAGATTCCGAGAAGATCCGCGCATGTTCGCATTGCATGGACATTTAGAAGAAAGATGCATACTTGAGCCGTCCTGTTTTATAGCGAGATCGGCATAAAATTATAAAAACAGGCTACTGTATAGAATTTTGCACACTCGATTAGATTGGGTGTTCTGAAAAATTCAAGATTCAAGATGCGACCCCGCTTCTCCCGCAGGGTCAAGTAGTGCGAACTGGCGCACGAGGTCAGATTCGTCAAAGGACGACTTGACCCCTTTTCTTCACTCCGTTGTGGGCACCGTGTTTGTTCCGCAACACAATGCGCGCCAGAATATGTCGGCATGCTCCTCCCAGATCGTGCTCTCACTGGCAAGGGAAGCGTGACAATTCCGCACAGCCAATTGCAGGCGAGTGACGAGAGGTATGGTCTTACCGAGGAGTTCCTCGGCATTGCCGTAGGCTGCTCGGTTATTCCGACTTGGATCGAATGCGGTGTGGGCCAGGAATTCATTGCGTGCTTTGCGGATCCTGCAAATCAGGTGCGAGCCCTTTAGAGTGCCGTACTCAGTGGCGAGGGCCTTGATCTCATTTGTTTCGGCTTCGGAGGCCCGGACTGCGTCCTTTTGGAGTTCGGCGACGAATTCCTTGGGGACCGGATGTCCGTGTTGGTCGCGAAGGTCCTTAGGTGTCTTCCTCTCGATGGAACGTCTTTGTAATTCCGCTCTAGTCTCGGGGGCCGATAGAAGAGCAAACAAGACCGGGATCGAGGCGGTCTTCTCCGCCATACTTTGGTCATCGGGGTCGTCGTAAAGGCGGGCCATCGTCAAGACGAACTCGAAGTACAGCGAGTCCAAGATTGTGTTGAAACCGGGAGCCGCCTTCGACTGGTCGAAGCGTGTACGAACGTCATGTCCGGAGTAGGCACCACGGCAGAAGTACTCCCGCAGTTTGACGGCTTGACGCACATTTCGGTCAATCAGAACCACGATGCGATCCGCCCTGTCAGCAGCCTGTGTTCCGATCATCGTGTCTTCGTCTCCCTAAGCCAAAGTCTGAATTGAGCAGCCTGAGCGGCTTTTCGCGCAGGTCCGCTCGAATGATGGGGGTTGGACCTTGCGAAATCACCAGATTGCCTTCCCAGGCCCACTGGAACCCGGAAACTGCCAGCCCATATGGGTGACAGTATTGATCACGGCACACACAAGATCGGCCACATGCCTCTGCAATTGAATGAGGAAGGGGCGATCTAACGAAGTTTCAAATACCTCTTTCTGGCAATTCACAAAGAAAGGAACCGATGCTCCCTTTACGTCAGGCATCCTCCATGATCCATGGCAAATGACGTTGCGAATTCTTGATGCCTTCCGAAGGTCATCTAAAAGTTCATCCAGGTTGCTGATGGTTGCCATCGGATGATCGCGAACGGCTTTTCCGAAATTGTTGATCAGACAGCCTAGTTGATCCGTGAGTGCATGTTCCAGCTTGGGAAGCCATTCGGCATAGGCTTGTTGAATTTCATCTTCGCCGTATGGCCTCGTTGCCGTGAATGAAAATATTGCTTTCCCTAATGTTTCTTCGAGAAATCCAAAGGTCGCTACGCAGCGGCCTAATGCCTCCCAGAATTCTGATGCGTGCGCATGTGTTGGAAACTGCTCTGGCACACCACGCCATTCAACGACGGACTGCCTCATCTGATCTTCATCGGACATCCGCTGCTCCCTGTTGAGAGGCCCAACGTGCAGCTTGAGGTGCGCGGAAACGGGCGGCGAAGCCGGCTGTTGGAGCGTCCCTCTCGAAGCGATTGTTAGACGCCATTTTCTTAACTCCTGATAGGCGCAACAATTCTCTGGGTAAGAGTTTCCGGGGACTGCAATTTCAGCATGGCAGTTCGCGCTTGCGTTGGGGCTATACCGCGCTCGTAGCGCAGGTTGTCATGAATTTGAAGCCAAGCGGTCGAAAAATGACCTCCTATTGGAAACGGTTTCTGCTCACCCGCTTTCTCAGCCATTTCGTTCGCCACCCACACCTGCTCTGTATAGACGCAAGCTTGCGCGTCAAGCAGATCAAGCAAGAGTTGCTGTTCTTCTACCGTGTTCAGCGACTCTAGTGCTGCAAGCAGTAACCGCTGGTAATTGCCCTCGCGAAGCGACTCATCACCAAAGGGAAAATAATCTTGGATGCGTTCCCACCGGAATTCATCTGTCTGAAGTGAGTGCATGGAGGATTCGTAGTTCATTAGGATGCGGCTCACTTGTTGCGGCTAACGCCCGCATTTGTGGCTGGTTTGTAGCGCAGCGGAAAACAGGTCAGACAAAATGCGTTTGTTATGCGTGGTCACCGCAGAATCTCCGGATTATTTTTTAGGTATTCCCACGCCCAAGGCTGAATATTGTACGGGAATGTTGTGTAGTATTGAGAAAGATTTGATGAACGAAAAATTATTTTTTCCGCGACAAGGCCGCTTACGACACCGTTATTGTAGTCAGCTGATTGTGTTTTTGTATCATCGTCTATGTAAACTGACAAAAATATTTTCTCATCTGGAGTTAGATTGTGAAGCGTTTTCTGCATCTGTTTTAATTTTATACGCCATTGAATTCGCTTTTTGACCAAATTAAAGGCGTAGTAAGTTGGCTCTGAAATGATAATTGATATGGATATTATCCAAGCAACCCCCACCCAAGGCTTTAGAATTTCCTTTGCTTCCAGAAGGCCTAGCGACGCAATAAGTTCTTCTCCCCCAAAAAGCAGAACAGTCGATATGATGAACAGTATCAGCGCTTGCTTAGCCGATAGTTTCAACCAGCCTAAGTACTTACTTTCGATCATATTCACCCACTTGCATAACGATTGAACTGTGCGGCCCGGCCGGTTTTTGGCCGGGTCAGCACCAGTGAGTTGTTAGCCCTCTTACTATAGTAAGACCTCTAAAAGAATTGGTCCCTTGGCAATTTGGTCTGTACTACCGAGTTCTTTAAATTTATTATTGGTTTTATTCAACGCTTCGATCAAAACGCTATCTTGAATATCAACTTTTGGTAATGCCGCAAGTTTATTGATGATATCTTCCTTAGCTTCCGTCAAAGCCATACCAACAAGCATTGCAACGTAAAATTTGATATTAGTGATATCTTTTCTTTCTAATTCTACTCCACAAACATCTGGTTTGAGAAAATTTTCCACAGATTTCATAATTTGTACAACTTTCAGGAAAACATCAATTGGAGTGTCCAAACTAAAAATTCTTCTGTATTCTTTTTCTGAATTTAGCAGTGTAGATGGTCTTGCCCTTGCACTATCCGGTTTAAGGAGTGTTATTGCCATCATTGCCTGGGCCATGTAAGGGATACTTATTATTTTTGCGACAGGCATACCCTGGTTTTTATAAAAGTTCTTTTTCCTATCGTAATAGAAACCATTGGCTTTTAAGAAATCCTCTATGTTTCTATGCACTTCGTCTGAGCTTCGAAGTGATGCAGGGGGTATTGCAGTTTGACTATTGGTAGCTCTAATTATTCTATCACGGGCCTCCTCATCCTGTTCACAGATTATTCTTACGAGGATTGTTCGCTCATCAACTACCGGCTCTTCTAATTCTGAAAAATATCTATAAATTTCATGAGAGGTTTGAAGGCCATTAACGATTTGAGGGTCTTCAATTGTAAGTTGTTTACCCGCAGAAACAGCCTTGGGTGTGATAATAGTAACTCCGTTGTTTAGATACCAAAAATTATCGGAATTTTTATTCGAAAGAGTGTTTTTTATTCCCGTATTTACAACAACGCTTCCTTGATAATCTCGAACATTTGACTCAAAAATGCTCCTTGATATTGAACCAGCATCGCAGATAAACTCGAAATATTTACTTAACGAAACTAAACATACATAGCTTCCTGATTCCGTGCTGATTGGGGATTCTGCGATTTCAAGTTTTCTACTGGTTGATGGAATATCCCGAGTCAATTCCAGCAACTTTTTCGCCCCTATAAACTCAAAATCAAAACTTGCGCCCCCGAACAGCTTGTTGATATCTTCCCTTAATTTTTGAACTTTACCACTTACGTTTGGATGTACTTCATTGCCTTGAGTGGCATAATAATAACTTATTTCTAACGTTGGAAAGAATGCAGCAAGTGATTCGTATACATTTCTAAATATGACGACCTTATCTATCAAATCTTGATTGTATCTTTTACTGTAATCGTTTGGTTCGTTCGCCAGGTTGAAAAGATCCTCTGCAGATTCTCTAAATTTAGTTATTGAATCCTCTTTGAATGAGGATGATGTTTTTGATTGAATTATTTTAAGTTCAATTACATTCTTTTTTTGATTCTTATTAATTGATGTATCTTCCTTCACCAATTCACCATTCAAAAAGGTAAATATGGAATCAATCCCACCATCACCACCATCACCTACTATACCGTACTTTACGTCATCATATGAGAGATCATGGTTTTTCAAAATCTCTGAAGCAGTATAAATTTCAAAGTATTCCGACTCAGTCAGTTCATTCTCTGATTCAGCACATTTAGATTTTATTATTTGACCGAGTATAATTTGGTCATTAGTCGGTTTTGTCATCGTATTTCCCCGATTCAATCTGGGCTAACAAGTTTATTATCCGGACTTCCTTAAAATAGCAGTCCATTGATTATTAAATTTACAGCAGCAAGTTTTGATTTCATACAGATACCGCTAAAGCTTTTATATTTATTGAATATTTCAACAGCAGCTATCACCAGTTTGGCTTTGAAGTCAGATTTATACTCTAACTGAAGTCAGAGTTATGCGGAACCACAAGCGCATCTGAAAAAAATTGCATACCATGGAGGAAAATAATATAATGTATGTCTTTTCGAATACGTGGAACTGCAAACGCGAAGACGCGAGAAAAGGGGTCGTGTCTTCCTTTGGCTCATCTTTTTGAACCGTCATAAAATTTAGGGAGTGTCACAAAATCGGCAGCCCCGTTCTCCCACTTCACCCAATACGCCTGCCTGTGCCCTTTTGCCTCATACTCCCGCACCAGAGCCAGCGCGTCTTCCTCCGTCAACCCGCTCCGAACCAGAAACTCGTTGTTATTGTCGTCCAAACGCCAGACGGAGAAATCCGCTTCGCCACGGCTGGCGGCATTTTGATTTTGGCCTGCTCGCTCACGCATCATTGCCTCCAAGAGGGATCAATGATCATAAAATCTTGTTGCCCATACATCACACGGGAAACGCAAGCAACTTAATTTTACGCTGTCATACATACTTATGTATGCCATCCTACGTATAAATACAGATACCCAATTTTTCTTCGATCCTTGGCCAATCTTCATCATTTTGTCGTGCCCATCCTTGGTCATGGTACGTACTTTTCATCACTTCTTATCCAAGAGAATTCATGTGGCAGCCGCATGTCCAGGCCCTCGTGAATCCCGTACACATCCAAGAAAAACACGGGCGATTGTCCTTCACAACCGGGACGCATGCATGGCAGGGTGATCCGCAAACGTGCCCGATTCCGGCCAAACCCTAGCTGGCTGTTGAGAAATTCAAAATTTGCAGCCTGTTCAAAAATGGTGAGATGCAAGGAAGCGAAAAAATCCAGGGCTCGCAGTGTATTTTGACATACATAAGCGGTCTGGATTTTTTCTCTGACGCAGCAGATTGCCATTTTGGGGCGGGCTGCCAGGGAGGCAACATGTCCAAACGCATCGTCATCTGCTGCGACGGCACCTGGAACACTCCGGACCAGAAGGATGAAGGGGTGATTTCGCCGACCAACGTGGCCAGGCTGGCCATGTGCGTGGCCCCCTTTGCCGGGGACGGCAGGCGTCAGCTGCTCTATTACGATTCCGGCGTGGGCACGCAGTGGTTCGACAAGATCCGTGGCGGGATTTCCGGCGCGGGGATATCGAGGAACATTCTGGAGGCCTACCGTTTTCTCATGGAGCAACACGAGGACGGCGACGACATCTTTTTGTTCGGCTTCAGTCGCGGGGCCTACACGGTGCGCAGCCTGGGCGGACTGCTGCGCAACTCGGGCCTCCTGCGCACGGGCAACCTGCCAAAGCTTGACGATGCCTACCGCCTCTACCGCCGCCGCGACAAAGAGGCGCATCCACGGGCCATCGAGTCCGAACTCTTCCGGCGCACGTATTCGCGCGAGGTCCGCGTGCATTGTATCGGCGTCTGGGACACGGTGGGGGCGCTGGGCATTCCGTCCCGGAACTTCGACATCGTCAACAAGCTCCTTAATGTCGAATTCCACGACGTGGACCTGAGCAGCCGCGTGGACAACGCCTTTCAGGCCCTGGCCATCGACGAGCGCCGCCAGGCCTTCGAGCCCTGTGTGTGGCGAAAACAGGACGGAGTCTGTTGCCAGCGCCTGGAGCAGGTCTGGTTCGCGGGCGTGCACGCGAACATTGGCGGCGGCTACCGGGACACGGGCCTTTCGGACATCGCCCTGACCTGGATGATGGAACGGGCGACCGAGTGCGGACTTGAATTCGACACCGCGCCCCTGAATCGCCTGGACCTTCATATCCTGCCAGCCTGGAACGGCAGGCTGGTGGATTCCCGCAAGGGCCTCTACCGGCTCGTGCCGGAACATGTCCGGCCCATCGAACCCGCCGCCACCAACACAACAGTGGCCCCCGAGGCCTGGCAACGCTTCGACGCCGACCCGGCCTACCGCGGAGCCTGCCCTAACCTTGCCGGGCTGGGCGGGGAGCGATGAGCATGACGCACGAAACGAAAAAGTCAAAAGTGAATGATCCATGTCCTCAAAATTTGTGTGGCCGAGTTCGTTCTCAAAGGCCACAACCAACAAAGGATGATTCATCTTGCATTATTCGCGATTCGCGAATAAGAAATAGCCACTATGCTAAAACCACAAGACGTCGTCGTCCTCATCAAGTTGGCCATCGAGAGTGGGCGCACATGGTCATACACGCAATTGGCCTATGAACTCTCCATGAGCGCTTCAGAGATTCACGCAGGAATCAAACGAGCAACGCAAGCTCGCCTCTTTTCCAAGCAATTGAATAGACCACACCGCAAGGCTCTTGAAGAATTCCTCATTCACGGAGTCAAATACGCCTATCCCCCTACTATAGGTTCGCTCACACGGGGAATACCAACAGCATTTGCGTCTCCTGTCCTGCGTGACCATTTTGCATTGAATGATGATTCTGAAATTTACGTCTGGCCTCATCCTGAAGGCGAATATCGAGGCCTTGAGTTATCACCCTTGTATAAATCCGTCCCGGATGCAGCTATCCGCGACAATAAGCTTTATGCGGCATTCAGCTTGTTGGATGCCATCCGTATCGGTCGTGCGAGAGAAATAAATATTGCCGAAAAACTTCTATTGGAAATGATAAAAAATGCATCGTCATAAATTTCAATGCGTTGATTGCATTACTGAGGTGGCAATACGACTGGGAGATATCGTTAATGAAGTTGTCTTTGTTGGAGGCGCAGTTTCAGGCTTACTGATTACAGACCCTGCAGTGTCATCAATGCGACCAACACTTGATGTGGATGTGATCATAGAAGTAACCACACAACAAGAATACTACAAATTTCAAGAACGCCTTAAAGAGAGAGGATTTTCTATCGCCCTGGATGAAACCATAATATGCCGCTTCAGAAATGGGCCCATAATTCTTGACGTAATGCCAGCTGATGAGAATATACTTGGATTTACGAACAAATGGTACGCAGGATGCGTTCAGCATTCTCAATACATGACATTGAATGGCGTACGATTTCGAGTTGTCACGCCTGAATACTTCCTGGCAACAAAACTTGAAGCATTTCATGGGCGCGGAAACCGAGATTATGTAATAAGCCATGACATGGAAGATATAATTGCTGTAATTGATGGTCGTTCAGAGATCGTTCAAGAAATTATGAATGCCGACAAAGAAGTTCGTGCCTATTTAGTTGCAGAGTTCAATAGTCTCATTGCAGATGACGACTTCATGGATGCGCTCCCGGGGCATCTTCGTCCAGATTCGGCAAGCCAAATGCGGCTTCCAATTTTGATCAAAAGAATTAAGCAACTTGCAGGAAATTCGTCCTGATCCTGAAAAAATCTACTCATTCAATTCGTTGCAAGCATGCATATCTCCCCAAACACCAAACAACGAAGAAAATCCCCGCTCGCGGCCTGTTTCCTTTTTCCCCGTTTTGTCGCAAGATCATGTAATGTATCGCGCAACCCTGCACGGCGGATGGTCATGAATCTTACGGACACGCCCGACCTCAATCACATGCTCGCACCAAGCGGTCCCCTGGTCCGGGACATTCTTGCGGCCATGCCCAATGCTCTGGCCATTTATGCCTTTGGCAGCCGAATCGAGGGCCAGGCCCATGCCCAAAGCGACCTGGATCTGGCCGTACTGGTGGCGGGATATGCCGATCCGGTCCAGCTGTGGACGCTGGCGGGGGATCTGGCGGCAAAGATCCATTGCGACGTGGACCTGCTCGACATGCGGGCCGCTTCCACGGTCATGCAGCATCAAATACTCATGACCGGGCGCAGACTTTGGGCGCGGCAACCGGATGCCGACCTTTTCGAGTGCTTCGTGCTGAGTGAAAAAACGGCGCTGGACGAAGCCAGGGCTGGTCTGCTCGCCGACATCCGCGAACGGGGGAAAATTTATGACTGACGACGTAATTCTGAACAAGGCTGCCGCCATCGAACGCTGCGTCGCTCGGGCGCGGGAAGAGTACGACCGGGATCCGGGCACCTTCGCGCAGGACTATTCCCGTCAGGATGCGGCCATACTCAACATCCAGCGTGCTTGCGAAGCCGCCCTGGACATGGGACAGCATCTGATCCGCCGCGAACGCATGGGTCTGCCGCAAAGCGCCCGCGACGTCTTTACCCTGATGGCCAATGAAGGTTGGATAGAAGCGGAACTGGCCGAAGCACTCAAACATATGGTCGGATTCCGAAACATCGCCGTGCACGACTACCAAAGCCTGCAACTCCCCATCACCATCAAGATCATCACCGAACACCTGGATGATTTCCTGCGCTTCTCCAAGGCTGTACTGCAACGCAAGAAATGACCGGTCCAGAAATCCCCGTGAACAATGCCCCCCTGATGCGTTTCGGACTGCCCCAAGAAGCCATCCGGGAAATCCAGGGCGTCATGGCCCTTTACCTGGCTGTTGAAAAATTCAAAATTTGCAGGTTGTTCAAAAATGGTGAGATGCAAGGAAGCGAAAAAATCCAGGGCGCGCAGTGTATTGCTCATACATAAGCGGTCTGGATTTTTTCGCTGACGCAGCAGATTGCCATTTTTCAACGACCTGTTACCCCGAGGTGGAAAAGGCGATTCTCTACGGGTCCCGCGCCATGGGTACCTTCAAACCGGGCTCGGACATCGACCTGACCCTGGTCGGCGACAACCTGACCCACAACCATCTGCTGGGCATCATGAGCGATCTGGACGACCTGCTCCTGCCCTGGATGATCGACCTGTCCCTCCTGACCGATCTCGACCATTCCGGCCTGCGTGAGCACATAAAGCGCGTAGGACAGACGCTGTACGAACGAAGTAACGAATAGACGCGCCGGACGGGCCGCAGGCTCGCCGTGCGCCCAGGCCAAGGCATTGACGGGATAAAAACATTCCGCGCCTATCGCCCTGCCGGGTTTTGATCCGGCAGGGCGTTATTCGTTGCGCAAAAAGGGCGAGGCTTTCTTGCCCAGCACCCGCCAGGTGCCAAGCAGCCCCATGG
>Ga0265295_1007122_pt1 | contig 13071 bp, 8 predicted proteins | sample Munlansysbiofilm_FD_192503 | JGI IMG/M metagenome (GOLD analysis project Ga0265295, IMG submission 192503) | Leachate microbial communities from a municipal landfill in Southern Ontario, Canada - Methane capture system biofilm | ecosystem: Engineered > Solid waste > Landfill > Unclassified ... | reverse complement strand
GGCCGGCCCGGTGGCCACAGCAGGGCAGACACACCCGTTCCCATCCCGAACACGGCAGTTAAGCGCCCTCACGCCGATGGTACTACGGTTTTCCGTGGGAGAGTAGGTAGCCGCCGGGCCTTTTTTTTCTTCTCAGTCCGGTCTTCCGCCCTTGTCCGAATGCACTGTTTGATCCTCTCTCCTTACTTTTGCTTTTGCTCTCTCATCAGTTTTCTTCCAGTCCGAATTGGGACTGCCAAGACCGGCCGTACGGATCCTTCCGTGCTTCCTCGTGTTGGCCGGCCCGGTGGCCACAGCAGGGCAGACACACCCGTTCCCATCCCGAACACGGCAGTTAAGCGCCCTCACGCCGATGGTACTACGGTTTTCCGTGGGAGAGTAGGTAGCCGCCGGGCCTTTTTTCTGCCCAAATCATGGCGTTGCTTTTTTGCCTCCTATTCCTATTGGCAGACGAATTCTGAATATGGTCTTATCCTTTTCTCGGAAACAATCAATGAGACCCATGTGTGACTCAATGATATGTTGGCAAATGGCTAGCCCGAGGCCAGTATTGTGTTTGTCATATTTGGTTGTGAAGAATGGGTTGAATATTCGTTGAAGAACATCCTCATCGATGCCTTTTCCATCATCAATGACTCGGATCTCTGCATAATCAACAGCAAGATTTCCAGTGACTTGAATGTGAATGACTCCAAAGTCACTGACTGCATCAAAGCTATTTACAACAAGATTGATGATCACCTGTTTTATCTGGTTTTCATTTCCATTCATAAAGATAGGTTCTTGTGGCCTTTCGAATTGCATTTCAACTTGCTTCTGTTTGAACTTATGGGTCAGTAGGAGCAACGTCTCTTCGATGAGTCTTACCAGATCAAACTCTTCATGAGGTTGATCATTTGGATGGGAGAAGCTGAGCATTGAAGCTATTATTGATTGTATCCTATTCAGTTCAGACTCAATTTTACCTAACTTCTCCTTTGCATATGGGTCAGTATTCTTCATTGAGAGCAATTCTATGTAATTGAGGATTATGCTCAGGGGATTGTTCATTTCATGAGCAACTCCAGCAGCTAGTTCTGCGATTGAAGAGACTCTCTCTGTTTGTATCAAGTAATTCTTGAAATTTATCTCTTGTGAGATATCCTCTATGAGAAGAATTGTTCCCAGGAAGCGGTAGTCATCATCCTTGAATGGAAATACCGTGAGCTTGCCAAATCGATTATTTGGGAGTTGCAGTTCATTCCAAGTCATGATCATGCGCTGATCGATGATGGAACTGATCTCCTGCTGTAATTCCTTATCCAATTGGTTGGTAAATGCATCAAGGGTAAGGTGAGTTGTTCCAGTATGGTCGCAAATCAGTTCCGCTGCACGATTAGCGAGATACAGATGTTGGCTAGGATCGAGGATTATTACCCCTACAGGGAGGTTTTTGATTACATCCTCGTTGTATTTTTTGAAGTTATACAGCTCCACGTTTGATCGGCGCAGTTCATCCCGGGTTGAGGCGAATGAGTATGTTAGATCGATAAGGCGAACCTTATCCATTTGTGCAACTTTTTCTGTCTTGATAATGGTTCCGTTTCGAATGATGGAGACCCTATCGGAAAACTCAAAGATCTCTCTCATATTATTGGAGATGTAGATGACACTCCTATGGCCTTCGACCATCTCCTGCATAAATCTGTAGGTAAGTTCAATTTCATCTTGGTTGAAGCCTGATGATATTTCATCGAACACTGCAATCTGGGGATCGAAATACATAGCTTTCAGCAACTGAACTTTCCTTTGGTCTTTTGAAGAAAGGTTGCTTATAGGTTTCTTGAGATCAAGTTGGATGTTTCTATCTGCTAAATAGGATTCCATTTGCTTTCGCATTCGCTTGAAATCTATGACATGATTTGGACGAAACAAATATCTTCCAATAAATATGTTCTCCAAAGCTGAAAGAGTGGGGACCAGCTGGTTTTTCTGGTGAACAATTCCAATGTTGCACTGTTGGGATTGTGAAGGCGTGAAAGAAGGGTAGGTCGTTCCGAATATCTGTAACATACCATCAAACTTTCCAGAAAGGCCGGAAAGAAAACTTACAAACGTAGATTTTCCTGATCCATGCTCTCCTACAAGCGCATGAATCTCTCCTTTCTCCAAAGAGAAGCTCAATTGTTCCAAGCTTGCATGGTCACCCTTTGAAAGGGATATGTTGTGCATGGCCAGCACGACTTCTCGCTGCATACTCAGTCCAGTCCCAAGCGTTTCATTTTGTTGTACAGCGTTTTTCTGTGCATTTGCAGCAGGTCTGCTGCCCTCGATTTGCTTCCATCACTTCTTCTGAGGGCCTCAAGAATTCGTTCTCTGTCTAGTTCCTCCACCGCCTGTTCATAAGGAGAGACTAAGTTGGCATGTGGTTTTGCTTCCCGTCCATATTGTGTAGGAAAATCTGTTTCCTCGATGGAATTTCCCTCACAAAATATTACCGCGCGTTCTATGGTGTTTTTAAGTTCGCGGATATTTCCTGGCCATTCAAGAGAGTTGAGTATGTGTAATGCCTTTGCAGAAAAGTTTGTTATAGGGCGATCATATAGCGTTGCAAATGTCCGTAAAAAGTATAGGGCAAGCCCTTCGATATCCTCTTTCCTCTGCCTTAATGGAGGCAGCTCTATCTCCACGACAGAGAGCCTATAGTACAAGTCTTCTCGGAAGAGCCCTTGCTTGATCAGGAGGGGGATGTCCTTGTTGGTAGCAGCAATGATTCTGGTATCAGTTTTTATTACCGTCGAGCTTCCTATCCTTTCAAATTCCTGCTCCTGCAGGACCCGAAGGATTTTAGCTTGCACGGCAATGCTCATATCCCCGATTTCATCAAGAAACAAAGTCCCTTTGTCCGCTATTTCAAACTTACCGGCTCTGCCCAACTTAGCATCAGTGAAGGCTCCAGCCACACAACCGAACAGCTCTACTTCCATCAGAGATTCAGGGATTGCTGCACAATTGATTTTGATGATTTTCTGGTTCCTGCGCATGCTTTTGCGATGGATCAGGTTTGCGATCAGTTCTTTCCCTGTGCCACTTTCTCCATTTATGATGATTGGGGCATCTGTGCTAGCCATCTTTGGTATATCCAACATCAGTTTTTGCATGGTTGGTGATTTGCTGGGGGGTATCTCTTCAGGATGGACCACTGCTTTACGTGTTTGTTGCTGCTTTGCGCCAAGAATGGTTTTGATTTCTGTATGGAGATCAGCGAACTTTATTGGTTTGGTGAAGATGTTTACAGCCCCAAATCGCATAGCGACCACCGCACTCTTGAAGCTGGGGTATCCGGTTATCATGATTACCGGAATATCATGGGAATCCTGTTTGATCAATTGCAAGAGCTTGAGCCCATCCATCTGAGGCATTTTGATATCAAGCATTGCCAGGTCTATCGGATGGGAGGCCACTATATCCAAAGCTTCATTGGCCTTAGTGGTTGCATAGACAGAATAGCCACACTCTTGGAGCAATTCCTCAAGGGAACGGCATATCTCCAATTCATCATCAACTATGAGTATCGTATGTTTTTTAGTAAGTGACTTAACCATATAGTATAATTATAGACGAGTTGTTCGTATAAGGAAAGATTGGTTAGCGTGGAATATGTTACACATCAAGTGCCTCTATGGGGCATGAGCACCACGAATATAGGATTAGCTGCTGCGTCATGTAGTGATGTAATTGATCGATAATAATATTTAAATTGTTTCACAGAATATATTAAGTAATTTTTATGATGAACATTGCAGTCAGTTGGTATGGAATATGCATTGAAAATAGCAAAACAAGAACGTGGAGGAAGAACATGAAAAAAAGTATTGTGTGTTTGTTGGTTTGCCTGATCCTAGTAGGTTCGTTGGGTTTTGCTGCAGGGGCTAAAGAATCTTCACAACCTCGGGTAGCAGTTTTGCTTCCTGGTACGGTTGAATTTTTCTCTGTGCAGAAGCGTGGGCTGGATAAGGCCGCAGATGATTTTGGACTGAAGCTCATTTATGCTGACGCTGAATGGGATTCGGGTAAGCAACTCAATCAGGTAGAGAACTTTGTCGCTAGTGGAGTGGATATGGTTCTTCTCTGTGCAGCTGACAATCTAGCTCTTTTACCGACAGTCCAACTGTGTAAAGAGGCGGGAATTCCCTTGATGACCTTTACCAATGTCTTGGGAAAAGATCCTGACGGTAAACTTGATGGGGTGATTTCATATGTTGGCATCAATGATTTTGTCCAAGGTGTGAAGCAGGGAGAGATGGCTGAAGAGTTGCTTGGTGACAGGCCTGCAAATATAGTCTTGATCGAAGGAGAGCCTGGGACAAGTGCCCAGCGCTTCAGAAGTCAGGGTTTTGAATCCATCGCCGCCAAACACCCTCATTGGACCATTGTGTATCGCCAAGCCATTAATGGTTGGTCGAAAGAACTCGCTCTGGCTGCAGTTGAAGCATTTTTACAGACAGGTACCCCAGTGGACCTTATCAGTGCCCAATGGCATGCCGGTGCAGCTGCGGCAGCCATCGCCATCGAAGAGGCTGGGTATGATATTGCTAAGGGGAAAAAGACATTTGTAACAGGATTGGAATATGCCAAGGAGATTCAACCTATGATCATTAGCGGAGCTGTTGATGCTACCAGCTATGCTTCAATTGTTGATATGGGATATACCGTGGTTGAACTTGCTGCAAAACACCTCAAGGGTGAGAAGATTCCCCAAGTAGTCAGCATTGAACCGCACATTGTGACCAAAGCAAATGTAAATCAATTTGAGCCTGAGATGTAACTGACGTATTCTGGCACTGCCATGGCAGAGTATGCCATGGCAGAATTCCCCTATGAAATCGGAGATGTATAGATAATGATACCTACCATTGATGCTCAATTGGTGATTGGGCCGTATGAAACTAAACACTTCTCTGCTGACCAGCTTTTTCAAAGACTTGAATCCTATATTCATCATGTAGATACCAAACGCCTAATAATATGGAACAACCAGAGCGAGCGTTGGTTTGAGCGGATTAACCGATTTGCTGATGACTTGGGCATAGAGACCTATCTGTGGTATCCAGTCCTAGCCGATCGAATGGATAAGACGATTCCCTCTGAAGCTGAACTTGTACGCTCAGCTCGCAAAGATTTGGGATATGGCACATTCGGTACCTGGAATGGATTTGTGGGGAATGACGAAAACTTCCTCTTCAGGTGTCCGGAACATGCACTCTCTCTGCCCTTGGTTACAGAAGAGATCAATTCCTCGCTTGCCACATATGGGTTTTCAGGAGTGTTCTTGGATCGCATACGATATCCATCCCCTGCAAATGGACTTGAGATGCTTTTTTCATGTTTTTGTAATCACTGCCTGGAGAGTGGCCATGGCCTTCAAGAGACACAAGCACAAAAGGCGATAAGCCTGATGACCGAATTCTGTTTGAGCGGCCAATACATGAAGTGGGACGAATTTGTCGCAGTGGCTGAGATTGGAGGTCTGATGGATCGTAGGAACAGCGCTATCGAAGAGATGGTCAGAACTATCTATGATTCTCTGGACCATACGCGATTCAAGCTAGGTCTTGATCTTTTGACACCCTCCTTGGCACAGCTGGTGGGCCAGGACTATACAAGACTTGCCCCGCATTGTGATTGGATAAAAAGTATGACGTATACCAAGGCGATAGGTCCTGCTGGCCTGCCGTTGGAAGTGAACTCCCTTATCCAAGGATTGCAGGATGCAGACAAGCGTATAGGACCTCAGCAGGCAGCTGTTTGGATTGCCAGCTTGCTTGGATTGCAGAGCCGTCAAATGGAGGAGTTGATGGGAACAGGAGTCTTTGGGCAGGATCTGTTGCAAAGTGAGATTCAGAGATCTCTCTCATTGGTCCAAGACAGGGTCCCGGTACTCGCTGGGATAGAACTTGTCGACCACCCCGTCTTCCCTACAAAGATCTCTTCCTCACAGGCAGAAGCAATGATACAAGCCGTATCAACTATGCAAACAGGGGTGATCGCGTGTTGGAACCTTCTGTATATTCCTGCGGAGAACTATGCATTGTTGAAGAAGGCACAAGGAGTACTTCATGGCTGATCCCATCATCAAGATACAGGAATTGACAAAGACTTTCCCAGGGGTTCGAGCTCTTGATTCGGTTTCTTTTTCCATTGAGAAAGGGACCACACATGCTTTGGTCGGGGAGAATGGTGCAGGAAAATCTACACTTATAAAGATACTAGCAGGTGTGTATCATGCAACCGCTGGTGAATTATTTATTGCAGGAGAGAGTTGTGCATTCCAAAGGCCTTCTGATGCCTTTGCCAAAGGTATACGGGTAATCCATCAGGAGACCAGTCTGATTCCAAAGGCAACAGTTCTTCAAAATATATTTCTTGGCCATGAGCTGACGTATAGAAGGGTCTTTTCATTGCTTGATGAAAAAAGGATGTTGGTGCAGTTCAAGCAGCTGTGCAAGAAAATTGGGGTCGAAATCGATCCCTTTAAGCAGGTGAGGGATTTGAGCATTGCCTACCAGAAAATAGTGGAAATCCTTAAGGCTCTGGCCTTTGATGCTCGGATCATCATCATGGATGAGCCTACAGACTCCCTATTCAACGAAGAGGTGGAACGGCTGTTTGACATAATTGGTGACTTGAAGAAAAACGGCATCACCATTATTTATATCACCCACTACCTGGATGAGGTCTTTCGCATTGCCGACTGGGCTACCATCCTCCGCGATGGCAAACATGTTGCTACCCAACCAGTAAAAGAGTTGGATAAGCAGCAAATTGTATCGCTCATGGTGGGTAGGGAAATCCCGGCACCCTCTGTCCCTGTCCGTCTTTATACCTACAATCCCGTTCCTGCCCTTGAGGTGAAGAACCTTTCGATCGAAAACGTTCTTCAGGACATATCGTTTTCAGCATATTATGGTGAAGTCCTGGGGATTACCGGAGTTATCGGTGCCGGAAAAACTGAGATGGGACGGGCCATATTTGGTGCTGACCCTCTTTCTCATGGAACGATTAGCCTTGACGGGAAACGAGTCACCATCAAATCCCCTCTTCATGCCAGAAGGCTAGGAATAGGGATGGTTCCAGAGAATCGCAAGACGGAGGGGTTGATCCTCAAGCATTCAGTAAAAAAGAATATGAGTATCTGTTCTCTGGACTCTTTGAATAGTCATGGCATAGTAAAAATCAAAGCTGAAGAATCATTGTGCAATACCTATGTTGATGAGTTGAATATGAAGATTTCCGGATTGCAGGATGTAGCTTTTCATCTGAGTGGGGGGAATCAGCAAAAAGTGGTAATCGCAAAATGGCTGATGAACAATCCTCGAATTTTACTTATGGATGAACCGACTCATGGCATTGATGTTGGGGCCAAACAAGAGATCTTTACTCTCATCAGTAATTTGGCTGACCAAGGCAAGTGTATAGTATACCTCTCATCAGAAGTATCTGAAATTAGCCAAGTGTGCCATAGGATTCTTGTAATTCACAAGGGGAAGTTGGTACGGGAAATCATTGAAGACAGAGATCAGCATACATTGTTGAAAACCATGATAGAAGGAGCATGAGAAAAGTATGGGTGAATCACGCATCACAATGAAACAGCGGGAGTGGTTGGGTAAGATCAATTGGCGGAAGATTCTCAGAAAATATGGATTGATGATCAGTTTTATAATCCTTAGTCTAATCATCTCTTTCGTGACCCCAAACTTCTTAACTTCTCGCAATATTATGAACATGCTGAGGCAAAGTAGTATTGTAGGAATTATGGCAATAGGTACTACCTTTGTTATAATGACTGGTGAAATTGATATATCAGTTGGGTCGGTCCTTGCACTGACTGGTGCGATGACCTTGGGACTGCAAACAGTCATGCCATGGCCTTTTGCTGTTTTGATAGCCCTAATGGTCGGTCTGCTTGTCGGACTGGTCAATGGTCTGCTTGTCGCGAAAATCAAAATTGTTGGCATCATTACCTCTCTTGGTTCAATGACGATTGCTAGGGGTCTTACCTATCTATATACCGGTGGATATCCTGTGCTTGGTTCCCAAGAAAGCTTCAGGTTTATTGGGTCTGGATACATTGGAAAGATCCCTTTTCCTGTCCTTCTTTTTGTCGTACTGGTTTTATTTTGGCAGTTTATCCTTAGCAGGACGCCTACTGGTAGATATATCTGTGCCGTAGGAGGAAACAAAGAGGCCACAAGGCTCTCTGGAATTGCAGTTGACCGCTACCATGCACTTGCATTTGTTATCGGTGGCCTTATGGCTGCAGTGGCTGGGGTTGTGTATGCATCCCGACTAAATTCAGTAACACCTTTGGCGGGTCAGAACTATGAGATGGATGCTATCGCTGCGACAGTAATCGGAGGAACAAGTGTAACCGGAGGAGAAGGCTCAATAGTTGGTACCATGATAGGTGTTCTGATCCTTACGGTCATTAACAATATGTTCAACCTCCTTGGAATCCAGGTTCATGTTCAGTACTTGGTCAAGGGTATGATAATCTTGATTGTTGTCGGCATTGACTCATACTCCAAGTTTGGAAAGCGTGATTGATCCCCTTTGAGTCTATCCCATGGGTTTTGTTTCACATATAACGAGATTCAGTACATCATAACAAGCATCACTATCAGGAAAAATGGTAGCGCACTCGCAAGGGGTGCGCTACCTGCATATGAGCCCTAACTGGTTTGCGTTTGGAAGAAGAAATCATTGAGAAATGGGAGCTAGGGACTATCGGAACATTGCCTTTGTATAATCTACATCTTGTCTATCGACGCTAGATTCTATCCCATAGAGAGGATCTTACTATGTCATATTGGACTATATAGTCGTTTAGTCTGTTGAAATTGCATTCATAGAACAGGCTTTATTCTAAGTGTGTAAAGCAATTGCAATGCAGGAACGAATCTCCTCCTTTTAGGGAGTGTCCTTTTCCCATTGGCTCACAGTACATATTTATTGACTTACTGCAGACAGCACTGTACTGTTGTCTGTAGGATCAAGTGTATCTTTATCTCGAAAGTGTTTCTGGTGCCATGCTGTTCGTAGAAAATGATAACTCTCAACTCTTGTGACCGGGCAAAAGGAGTGCGAACATATGGTAGTTACTCTTCAGAGCAAAAGCGGTGAGAAAATCGAATGTCCGATAGGTTTTTCCTGGACCACTTTGTTTTTTGGAGTTTTCGTACCGCTTATCAGAGGGGATTGGAAATGGTTTGTCATAATGCTTCTGGCCGGTGGGTCAACATTAGGCATTTCCTGGTTTGTTTTTCCCTTTGTCTACAATGGCATATTTGTCAAGGATCGGTTGGGTAGGGGCTTTGACCCCATCAATGAAAGAGACGCTTCGTTGCTTAGAGGAAAGGGGTTTTCTGCTTCGTTTACTCCAACATCGGCGACGCCTGCTCGATCGACATTCTCCCAGAATAGTCCGGCAGAACATAGCGATGCATTGAAACCCCTACAATACAGACCAATGAACCCCAATGAAGTGCAGGAAGGGTTTCAGCATCAGGAGGTTTCGGTCAGCCTTGTTGAACAATTTGATTTTTCAGGCCACCTGGTTCCCGATTGGCCGGTAGAAATACACTCTGGCACCATTGAAAAGACAATAGATGCAATTGGAAGTGAAAGCTTTTCTGCTACTGTGATGGTTTCCAATGCTCAGGGTCGTACCATCAAGTACATGGAGTGGGAGCTTGAGCTCTTCGATATCCTCAAGCGGCCCATAGTAAATGAAACCCAAGTGCTGGTTCGACATGAACAGATTCTTGAGGCGGGACAGAGTGCAGTAGCAACTACAGACAAGGTCCTTCCTTCTAGGACAAAGTCCTTTATCCCCAGGCTCGCTGTCGTCCTGTATGAGGATGGACAGATCCTCCAGTATGACAAGGATGCACAGGTCTATGCCGTCGATCCCAGAAAAGAGGTTGAAGGGTTTGAGGGTTTTGAAGCTGGCTTCCCTGAGTTCTTCCAAAAGAAATATAGTTTGCCATCAATGCCAAAATACATGTATGGAACTGATGTTCAAGGTATCTGGACCTGTGCTTTCTGTGGCAGCCGCAATAAGGGGCAAGGGGCTACATGCAGGCGCTGTGGGACAGCTTGCGAACATCAGCAGCTGTGCACTGGCTCTGTGATGGGAGAAGAGTTGGTCGTATGGGCACAACAGCAGGAAGAGAGCCGTCTGCAGGAAGCGGAACATTTTAGAGTATTAAGAGAAAAGGCAGAGCAGGATGCTAGGGAGCTCCAGAAAGAGCAGGAGAGGGCAAGGCAAGTGGCGCTTGCACAAAAACTACGAATCAAACAAGTGCAAGAAGCTAAGGCGCGTAAGAAAAATATCTGGATGACCGTAATTGTTCTCCTGCTGGTTGTTGCTATCATAGTGTGGGCTCTTCTGGTGGGTCGGAACATAGGAGCATATGGCAGGGCGAATAGTTTTCTAGAGTCAGGGGCTTATTATGAGGCATATGAGGAATTTGCAGCTTTGGAAGGGTATAAGGACGCTAGAGAGAGGTCGCTGGAAGCCTACACAAAGTACATACCTCTCATGGGCTTGGCCGACCAGGTGGAGGGGTGGAAATGGCTCGCATCACAAGGGGTTGCCGAGGCCTATGAGGAACTATACTCCATTTCTGGGAAGTTGGAGACTGAAGGGTCTTTCTTGCAAGCATTTCAGGGATTTAGGTCTCTTGGTGAATATAAGGATTCAGATGCAAGGTTTTTGGATGCCTACAGGAAGTTTGTGCACCAACAGCCATCGCTGGAATTCCGCTTGGAAGGGTATCAGTGGTTGGTAGGTCATGGATACTCGCAAGAACTTTTGTATGATCTTGCTTTTTCCCAAAGAAATGATGCCAGTGCAGCCTATCCCATCTTCATGGCGCTTGGTGACTATAAGGATGCATTGGGGTTTTGCGATGAACTTGAAGTGGAACTCGGCCTTGGCAATCCCCTCCTATAAGAAAAGGAGTTGATGGGACAATCCCTTCAACTCCTTTGTGTTTGCATTTGCTTGGCGTCATATCCCCAGCATCAGCGAAACCGTACCGAAATAGATAAGCAGGCCGGTGATATCCACCATGGTGGTCAGTGCCGGGCTGGCAACCAGGGCAGGGTCCAGCTTCAGCGCTGCGGCCCCTAGGGGGAGAAGAGCACCGATGATGGTTGCAGAGACCACCTGGATAGCTAGGGCTACTGCTATGGCGAGTCCGATGGTAGAGAGGGAGAAGGCTTCTGGGATAGATCCTGGGTTCGAGATAAAAACGACCCGAATGAAGGCGAGGATGGCCAGGACAAGTGCCAGAAGCACCGAGATCCTGAACTCTTTCCAAACTATCCTGAATACGTTCTTGGGTGTTATCTCCTTGAGGGCCAGAGCCCTTACCATCACCGTCGCCGCCTGACTTCCTGTGTTCCCTCCTGTATCTATGAGCATCGGCATATAGAAGGCGAGTATCATCAGGCTTGTCAGTGTCCCTTCATAGGACTCTAGTATTGCCCCAGAGGCAAGGCCAAGAAAGGCCAGGATGACCAGCCAGACCACGCGTTTGCGAAAATGGGTCCAGATGGAGGTTTTCAGGTAGGTGGTGTTGTCATGCTTACCCACAATGGCCATGAACCGTTCCATATCGCTGGTGCGTTCTTCCTCGATGACGTCCAGGGCGTCATCGTGGGTGATGTTTCCCAGCAGAGTGTTGGTATCATCGACAACCGGCAAGGCAACCAGGTCATAGCGTGCCATCATGAAAACGGCCTCTTCCTGGCTTTCATTGACATCAATACTTACAATCTTTGATTTCATGACATCGGATAGCCTTGCTGTTGGATCGGCGAGGATAAGGTCGGTGACAGAGAGGGTTCCTATCAGTTTCTTGTCGTTATCAAGGACATAGATGCGATAGATTGCCTCCTTTTGAGTTCTTTCCAGCCGGATACGCACCAGCACCTCCTGTATCAGCAGGTGCTGGGGATAGGAGATGTAGTCGGTGTTCATGATCGAGCCTGCAGATCCTTCCGGATAGGAGGCTAGCTTTATGAGGTCTTCACGCTCTTTCTTTGCCAGCACAGGCAGCACGGAATTGTACTGTTCGTCCGGCAGTGCCTTCAGCAGGTCAACCTGGTCGTCAGGGGAGAGGCTTCGTAAGAGGGATACCAAATCGGAAGTTTCAAGCAACTGGGCGACATCGGCCTGCTCTGCATAACTGAGCTCGCAGAAAATTGCTCCCTGCCGTTGTTTGGGGAATAGAAAAAGGACCGACTGTATGGTTTCTAACGGGTGTGTGGAGAGGATCTCTGCTATTTCCGTCGGGTGCAGATGCTCTAGCAGTTTGAAAGCTTCAGAGTATTGACCGTCTTTCAAATATAAGGTTATCAAATTTAGGTCTAGTTGGTGTTGCATGGCAGTTTCTCCTCTTGCAATCCTTATGATTACTCGTGTCTGCTTCTGTCATCACGCTACCATATATACTTCAATGCGTACAGATAGAATGATTTTTCGTGCTATTTTCAAAAACAACTTCTTCTATTTTTTTCCTGCAAATATTGTCTTCCAAAATCATTGTTTTCTATTTTCTTAGAAATGATCGGAAGAATTCTACCCCGGGATTGTCGAAATATCCGCAAGTTTTAAAAAAAAAAATGCTTCTGAATGGGCTTGGGAAAATATAAGTGCACGTACTTTTCAGCTTCAGGGGTCAAGTATGTTGCAGGAATCTCCATGCTAATGCAGGGATTGAGAAATCAATGCAACAAGGCAGATGTATTTTGCAGTATTTATCAAAAGAGGGTGGACAGGATGCTCTGATGCGGGTAGTATCCCATCTTGTTCGGCAAGCAGACGCCGGGTTGGAAGCTTGAAAGAAAGGGCCGCAGGGCCTTGACTGAGAGGGAGTAAATCTGGTAAGTTGACCGGGCGCCTCAGAGAAGGGGCATGGGAAGCACAGGAGACTGGGCACCCGCGATTTATGACATGACAAGCGTTAGGGAAGGGAAAGAGAACGGAAAAGAAGAGGAAGTGACCGCAAGGGGCTTCCC
>Ga0265295_1007121_pt1 | contig 13072 bp, 8 predicted proteins | sample Munlansysbiofilm_FD_192503 | JGI IMG/M metagenome (GOLD analysis project Ga0265295, IMG submission 192503) | Leachate microbial communities from a municipal landfill in Southern Ontario, Canada - Methane capture system biofilm | ecosystem: Engineered > Solid waste > Landfill > Unclassified ... | reverse complement strand
CAGAAACTTATCGATTATAATAAGATATAAAAATGAGTTTATAAAAAAAGAGGCTTATAAAAAACCTCTTTTAAAAAATCAATTACTAAAAATTATTTCTTAATAACTTTTACTGTTCCAGTACCATACATCTGCTCCTTCCGATTCTATGACAGCTTCCATTCTCCAACAAACTAGTTTTAGTTACTCATTTTCAATTATTTGATTACTGCTTTTTATAGGTTTTTGTTGAGTAAAAATTGCGTTGAACGCCATTCCAAAAATCAGTACCTTTTGCTTCTACGATGACCTCTTTGTTTGAGAGCTTCAAAAGGCGTAAAACTTGTACTGGCATATTATCACCTGAATACATATCAAAGTTAACACCGTCTATTGACTTTGCAATACGCAATACAACATATTCCTTATTTGCAATTTCACCATATCCTGTCATAAAAGACCAAAATCCTTCATCCGATTCAAAACTTCCATCGGTTACAATTTCTATTTTATAAGCGTTGTTTTTATCGAACGTAACTGTTTCAGAATATTGAATGGATCCCTGTTGTAGACCATAATTAATCGTTGCATTTGAACCGTTAAAGCTTGTTTCATAAACTTCATTACCTGCACTAAGTACTAGTGATCCGGAAACAAGTTTCCATTCTCCAACCAAACGAGCTTTTCTGGATCTTAAACTCAAAAAAGGGTCTTCCTCGCCCTTTTTACATAAAGTTAAGGTGGGAGCCATAATAATGATTGCCACCACATACAATAATAATTTTTTCATGATTTTTAAAATTTCATTAATGTTTTAAAAAATTAAGCAAATATATATCTTTTTAATTCACAAAACAACGTATATTTTCTACAGAACAGGGTTTTATTGCGACATATCAATGTGCGAGGCTGGGTTTCTGTGCTGTTTAAAGCTCTGTGATTTTTTATCAAAACTGCCAAATTTCATAAAGAATCCCTTTTCAAAAAAAAGAGCTTCTCTGCTAAGGAAGCTCTTTTAAAAACAATCTTTTTTGTTTACTTCTTCTCGTAGGTCTTTGTTGAGGTGTAGGAATATGTATTTCCTGCATATACAAAAGTTCCTTCTGATTCTATAACAACTTCTTTGCTTGAAAGTTTTAAAAATCTAAAAACCTCGGGATACATCATTTCTCCTGTAAGCTCAGTAAAATTTCCAGCTTCAAGAACTTTTCCAATACGCACCACAACACATTCTTTATTTGCAATTTCATCATATCCTTTCATAAAAGCCCAAAATCCTTCATACTTACATATATCTCCGTCGTCCAACAATTCCATTTTATATTCATAATTCTTTCCGAATGTCAAAGTTTCAACATATATATAAGTTTCCTGCAGTGGGCCAACAGTCTCCGTGGCAGTTGATCCGGTATAAGTTGTTTGCTTAACAATTTCATTTGAATTGGTAACTTCTGTTCCGGAAACAAGTTTCCATTCCCCAACCAAACGAGCTTTTCTAGATTTTAAACTCAAAAAAGGATCCTCTTCTCCCTTTTTGCAGGAAGTTATGGCAGGAGCCGCAATAATGATTACCATCAAATACAATAATAATTTTTTCATAATTATGAATTTTTGTTACTAATTTTCAATTCTTTATTTACATTTTTTCATATGTCATTGTTGAAGTAAAGGACCATGTTTTCCCATCCCATGCCTCAGTTCCTTTTGACTCTAGAATAACTTCTTTACTTGAAAGTTTTAAAAGTCTAATAATCTCCAAAGGCATGTAATCTCGGCTATACATAGTAACATTACTGCCGTTAATGATCTTCGCAATACGCACCACAACACATTCTTTATTTGCAATTTCATCATGTCCATTCATAAAAGCCCAAAAGCCCTCTGCAATTTCTATATCTCCGTCATGAATCACTTCCATTTTAAATTCATTCGTCTTTTCAAATGACACAGTTTCAAGATATACATAGTTTGTTTCAACTTGACCCACCGTTTGCGTGGCCGTCGTTCCGCTATAGATTATCTGCTCAACAATTCCATTTGAATTGGTAACTTCTGTTCCGGAAACAAGCTTCCATTCTCCAACCAAACGAGCTTTTCTAGATTTTAAACTCAAAAAAGGATCTTCTTCTCCCTTCTTGCATGAAGTTATGACAGGAGCTGCAATAATGATTATCATCAAAAACAATAATAGTTTTTTCATAATTCTGAGGTTTTTGTTATTGGTTTTTTTAACTTTAGCAAAGATAATAATAATTTAATTTATCAAAGGCGATTAAATGTCTATGCATGACAGTTTCTTAAGGATATATTGGTGTGAAAATGTAACCGACCATTGTGCGAAATATTAAAAGAGTTTCCCTTCACGGAAGTTCTTTAAGAAAGTTAATTATTTGGTTACTTTTTTTCGTAAGTAATTTTTGACGTCGTAGAATACTCTGTTTCACTACTTACCTCAGTTCCACTATATTCTAGAATAATCTCCTTACTTGAAAGTTTTAAAAGTCTTAAAACAGTCACAGGCATATTATCTCCTGAAAAGATATTAAGTTTATCATTTATAAAGCTCTTTGTCTTGCGCACTACAATACATTCTTTATTTGCAATTTCATCATTTCCATTCATAAAAGACCAAAAACCTTCATATTGCCTAATTTTTCCATTATCTATCGTTTCTTTTTTAAATTCATTATTCTTCCCGAATGTCATCGTTTCAACATACGGATAAGATCCCACACCAAAATCAGCAACAAACGAAGCAATTGATCCACTATAAGTTACCCGAACATCAACTCCATTTGAAGTGTAAGCTTGTGTTCCAGAAACAAGCTTCCATTCTCCAACCAAACGAGCCTTTCTTGATTTTAAACTCAAAAAAGGATCCTCTTCTCCCTTCTTGCATGAAGTTATGACAGGAGCAGCAATAATGATTACCATCAAAAACAACAATAATTTTTTCATAATTCTGACATTTTTGTTACTAATTCTCAATTCTTAGACAAAGATAACGTTATTTTTATTTACCAAAAGTAATTAAATGTCTATACGAGAGGTTTTCTCAAAGATGTATTGGTATATGTTGATAAATTACCTTAATGCCACAAAACTCATCATGTTTCCAAATGAGAAGCCAAGTTGTTTTTTGCCAAAATTCTTCATTCACAGCTATTTTTATACGTTATTTTCCAACTGCAAGTGTAGAAATATGAATTACGCTTCTTTCTTCAGAACTATTGGTGCGAATAATTATGTTTTCGGTGTATGATGACTCAAGTTTCCCGGTAATTTTCAATCTGATAACTTCGGACTGCCCAGGGTCAATCACTACCGGACGGGAAACAACAATAATATTATCTGCAGAAACATCAACACCTAAAACCTTCAGTGGCACTTTCCCAGGATTAGACACAATCACATCAAACTCCGTATTTGTAGTTCCTATAAAATCTCTCAGATTAATCAGGTTATCAGGGATATAAATGACGGGATTGTTTTCGTCAATATTCACATATTTTTTAAAGTCAGATTCATAAATCAATATTTGAATTCTCCTTTCAAGAGATGCGGATTTGCTATAAACGGACTTCTGCCTGTCATAGGGATTATCACTCACGTAGGGATTTGACAAAGCCTCGCCAGAGGGCTCTTCAATAATTCTGAATGTAGCACCATTTTCTGCATTCACATCCAAATATGGGACAAGAACTCCATCATTCCACTCTCGGAAATAGTTCACAAGTGATGAAATACGTCTTTTGGCAAGAATAATATTATACTCTGCCGAAGTCAGAGGACTTGTAAAACCCTTTACTTTCAGTGTAACATTACTCCCGGCCTTCAAATCCTGAGAAACGAAGTCAGCAAGAATTTCAAGTTTCTTGAATCCGCCTTCCACATAATTATCAAAAAAATCTTCCATTTCTGCAATGGCATAATACATGGCAAAATCCGCAAGCCCTTTAGAATATTCATCAATAAAATTCTGTTTTTGCCGTGTATATTGCTCCCAGTTCTGCCGATAAGACAATTTAGTTGTTGAAGTCGTGCTTCTTGGATCAGGATGATCATTGTCAAAATATAGTGAAAGTGGTAGCAACTCTAAAATATCTTCCTTAATAGAAGTTTCAATTGTGTCAGGAACATCAGAAAGAACAGGGGCAGGCTCTTGAAACTGACTTATAATATAAATGTCATTACAACAAGTTTGCTCCCTAAAAGTCAAACTGCCCACCCTATTTGAAGTGATAAAAGACTCGCCTCCACTTCCTGTGATGAAATAAAAATCATTTGCTCCTGAATTAATAGGGAATCCAACATTACGAGGTTTTTCCCATGCACTCATGTTTCCTTTGCTGCCAAAAACATCAAAACCACCAAGTCCGCAATGCCAATCTGAACTAAAATATAACATTCCAGCGCCGAGATCATAGAACGGAGTAATTTCATCTCCAGGAGTGTTGATAATACTCCCCAAATTTACAGGAGCTTGGGGCTTTCCATCAATAACAATACAAAACCACAAATCTAGCCCACCCATACCTCCTGGTCGGTCTGATGAAAAATAAAGTAAATCATGACCCGAAATACTATCTTTTATCACATTGGGTTGCGTTGTTGTATATTCAGATAAATTGAGTGGTTCAGGAAGTTTTCGTGCTTTTGACCACTGATTTCCATTTTTTTCACTTGTCCACAAATCACATCGCAATTTATGATCGAAATAAGAACATCTGTTAAAATAAACTCTATTCCCATTATGGGTAACCGTAATATTGGCTGTATGTGTGTTTTTACTGTTGATGTTTTCACTAAAAGACACGGGCGTTTCAAGTCCCGCAGAGCCCCATCTTGCTGCTTGAATGAATGACAGATAATCACCCGAAGCAAGCAGAGGATTATCAATGGTGACAAGAGGTCTGAGTGTGCTAAACACAAAAACTGTATCGCCCAAGGGAACGGGATTAAATTCACTCCAAGGAGAATTAACTTCAGAAAAATTACGAATCTGAATGTCCAAAGGATTTTCAATCAATTGTATTGCACTGTCACAATAATCTATTTCAAGTTTTGCCCTATCAAGCGACATCAGAACATCATGTGCTGGATTTTTTGCTACATATTCTTCAAGCATCTTTTGTGCTTCAAGATACTTGCCATTGGACTTCATCATCATTCCTACCCAGAAACCTGATTCAGGAAAATCGACTCCAGTATTGTTCCATATCTGAAGATATAATGATTCAGCAGCAGTATAATTATTCAAAAGCCTGTATGAATGTGCAAGGTTCACAGGAATTTCCATGGATGAGTCCAGTCTGAGGGCTGATTCATAATAAATAACGGCAGAATGATAATTCGCTGTAATATATGCCTCATCTCCAAGCAAAATCATCTGCTGAGATGTTTGAGAAAACCCATGAATCCAAACAAATGACAACAAAACAAATATCCTTACATATCCCTTCATACTTCAACTCCTAAAAAATTGGACACGGAATATCCTTATTACCATGCCTTCGTGATTTCTGCCATACATAAGCTGCAGAAATTCCTATTCCACCTCTCATTCTTGATGCGGGAGTATATCGGGATAAATTCATATCATAACTGATTCCAATATTATAATTTTGAAATTCAGCACCAGCATAGATAATCAATGCATCCATTCCTCTGTAATATAACCCCAACAAAAAATTCTTCCTAAAAAGAATGTTCTGGTCAATGGCAGAAACGTTAATCTGATTAAGGACAATCCGACCACCTATCAACACTTCATTATGGGGTCCCTGTTTTGAAAAATAGAATGTAGGCAAAAACACATTGTTTTTCAAATAAACTCTAGCTTCTCCATGGATAGTCAGTTTAGGATACAACCGAATTTCATTTGTGTTTTTCATTGAAACAATCGGTTTGTTCATGTGACTAAGAGATACACCTCCTCCGGCGTATGTGTTCATATCAAAAAAATTAATATAGTAACCTCCTACGGTGATATCTGGATAAATAAAGGTTTGATTATCAAGAATTTCATTTGTAGACAAGGTAGGATCATAAAAATACCCATTATACTGCGCATCAAACCTTAGTTTTGAAACATCGAGACTTCTTTGCACAATTCCGGGCTGCACACCAAATGAAAGTAAAGAGTTGAAGGATTTGTTCAACAAAAAAGTGTATGCTATAGAAGGACTGAACTGTGCTGTACTAAAATTGCCATCTCCCGCCACATCATAATACAACAGTGCCGAAGTTGAAAAAAATGATGGAGACGATTTTTTGATTTTCCATGAGTTATCAAAACATGCCAGAAACGATTGGTAAGGACTCTTTGCAGCTAGCCACTGATTCTTTGTATTCAGTGAAACCCTGGACATTCCAGGAGACAATCCATTAAAAGAAGGATTGACATACATGGGGGCATTGAAATGCTGTGAAAAATGGATATCCTGAGCCTGCAAAACAGAACAAAACATAACAGATAGAAAAGTCAAAAGGAATATGAAAAGTTTTTTCACAGCAACATCAGAATTAGCGTATCAGGGTTATGTTTCCTTTTTTAATATAATAAACCTTATTAAAGCAGAGTATTTTTAAATAATATGCATACACACCTGGATCGCAGGGCTTGTTGTTATATGTTCCGTCCCAGCCATTGTCTGGGTTATGTGACTCAAACACAAGATTTCCCCATCGATCAAAAATGAGTAATTCCATTTCTTCAATATAAATTCCACGAGCATACAAAATGTCATTCGTACCATCACCATCAGGTGAAAAAGCATTTGGGAAATAAATGTATGGGTCATAACAAAACACATCAATCACGACAACTCTCACAGAATCAGTATACACACATCCATTTCCATCATCAAAAATCACGTAATACCAATAAGTACCGGGAGGAGGAGTCACTGTGGTGGTGGATGATCCCGGATTACTCAGCCAAGTTGTGGGAGACCATGTGTAATGAACTCCCGGGATTGAAGTTGCATGTAAATTTGTTGATTGCCCGTCCCAAATTGTGTCATCATCGGCCCACACATTCACGTTATCATAAATATAATCTATGGGGACATTCATCGTCTGTGAAATTTCACAAAGATGATTATCAGTAACTGTGACAGAATAATCACCTTCGCACAATCCTGTAATAGTAGCTGTATTTTGCCCGCTACTCCACTCATAAGCATAAACAGGTGTCCCACCGCTTACCAAAAGTCCAATTGAACCGATGCAAGCAACTTCACAGGGAATAGACGTAGCCTGATAATTCAATTCAAGAGGCAAAGGCTGTCCCAAATCATACTGAGCAACAACTTCGCACCCATCAACATCTGTTACTGTAACAGAGTATATCCCCGCACATAAATTTGTAATTGTTTGAGTTGTACCGCTATTACTCCAAATATAATCATAAGGAGCACTTCCACTATTGCCAGAGGCTGTAAGACTTCCGTTGCAGTCACCATAACACAGTGGCTCGACATGTGTAAATCCGGCACCAATATTTAAAAAATCAACATACACGCTATCAATATCAGAGCACCATTGATTATAAGCCATCACATAAAACCATGCGGGTCCAGTGATATTAACAGCAGCAAAATTATTTGATGAAGAAGAATTAAGCCAATTGGAAAATTGATTATTTGAAGACCACTGATACTGAAGATTAGTTCCTCCCGTAGCACTTGCCTGCAGAGTATGATTTAAGGTACATATTAAAGTATCTGGCCCTGCATCTACCTGAATATCATACACATTGACCCGCTGCATCAAAGTGTCAGTGCAAACACCATCTGAAATAAGCAAGGTATAAACAATTGAAGAAGGAGCAGTACATATAGGATTGGCGATACCAGTATTGCTTAAGTTTGTTACTGGCTGCCATTGGTACGTAATTCCAGCTCCAACGTAGGGAGGAATTCCAATTTGAGTAAAACCACCCTTACACATGTGCGCATCAGGAATCGTATCTGTTGAATTACTAAGCACAAGCACCTGATGCCAAACGGTATCAGCTTGATTACAACTTGCAGGATCACTCATCACAAGCATGACATTATACAAGCCAGAAGACGCAAAAACATGTGTGGGATTACAGTTATTCGATGTTGTGCCATCACCAAAATCCCAATAACAATTTGTTTGACCAGGGTTTGGAATGTAAGAAGTGTTTGTAAACTGAATAGCATCAGGCAAACAAACAGGAGCATTGTTAATAAACTCTGCCACAATTGCAGGAAGTTCAAAGTCTATTTTAATAGCCCCCATGTTACAGTTATAGCTATTGTTTGTACTTGACCATGCGCCCGGAGTAGTTGGGAAATCACTCCTTCCACCGCATCCAGCACAAACTCCCTGATAAATTTTTCCCATGCGATCAAAACGACTGGTTCCTCCATCCACATGCTCTGCAGAAGTTCCTCCATAAAAAGAACCAAACACCAATGATGATGCATCATCGGAGATAGCCATAAAATAATAGTCATTATTATCTGTTGTCGTCTGAAAAGCATTGGCAGTGAGAGGCATACCACTTGTTCCTCCAAAACCATTAAGGGCGGGACTTCCCCATCCTGAGAGATAAATATTATTACAATAATCCACCATAAATGCCGTGGGTGAAATATCTACAACTCCTCCTCCTGTACCAAAAATTGTAGACCAATTTATGCTGGTCAAAGTTGGATTTAATTTGCTAATAAACTGACCACCTCCGGGAGTCCACCATAAAGCATTCACATGAAGCGTAGAGTTTGGATCCTTCGTTTGACCAAGCACATAGACATTGTTTTGCTTGTCAAGATCAACAAAATAAACCTGATCATACACACTTGTTCCCCAATAAGTTGATCGTAAGATTTGATTTCCATTCTTGCTGATTCTTGTAATAAATCCGTCACAGGAGCCACCCTGATATGAAGATTTTACAACACCTGCTGTCGTAGGAAAATTATTACTTGTTGTTCCACCTGCAACTATAAGATTATCAAACAAATCAAGTGCTATACTATAAATAGCATCAGTTCCACTTCCTCCAAGATAAGAAGACCAAATCATAGTAGAAAGGACATTGTCCATTTTAAAAACACATCCATCCAAGCTGCCACCTGAATAAGTAGGTTGAAAAACTCCTGGGGTAACAGGAAAATTGGTTGAAGCTGTTGTGCTTACCACATAAACATTGTCATTATCATCAATGTAAACCTCTCCCCTACAGTCATCTGCATAATTATTTCTTAAGGGAGTAAACATATTTAAACCATCATTTCCAGTGCCTCCCACATACGTTGAACTTAACAATTGTGTACCATCACTACTAAATCTGGCCAAGACAATATCAGAACCATTTGAAAAATGAATAATATTAGTAAGAGTGTATGACACCCCTCCTCCAAATGAATTATCATAAGAAGCACCAGCCATTGGAAAATTAGACGAGCCAGTAGTTCCATAAACATAAAGCTCGTTCTGATTGTTAACCATCATACTATGAGGGACTTCGGCACCACTTCCACCTAAATAAGTACTGTACAACATGGTCGTGCCTGTAGAGTTATATTTGGATATTCCAATATCACATGCACCTCCTGCGAAATTGACCTGATATGCTCCAGTTGTAAGAGGATAGCCATTATTAAACACACTTCCGCCTGCGTAAAGATTTCCGTCGGCATCATAAGTGGCAGTATATCCCCAGTTATCTGCTGTAGATCCAGAATATGAGCCAAACACCCATACAGGATCAATAATCAATTCATATTCTGAATTATATCCCGCAGGAAACTCATAGTTTACAATTTTTTTTCTGAGTTTAAATATACAAGGCACCTCAACAACTCTTCCGTCAATCATCTGATACGCAAATGGTCTGAGATGAGACATCACATTGACAGAAGTTGTTATTACTAACTGATTATCAACAACATCAATCTTGTCCACATCCGCCAACTCAAATTTTAGCTGTTCTGGATTTGCACCAGGAGCTACAATAAAATCATATTTCAAAAACCCATCATTTTCATAAATACTCATGTCAATGCCGGGATATAATTGATCGTAAAACATTTTATCGAAAACAGGAACCTCTGAAGCCCAATATCGCTGATCACTTCCAAGATAAAAATTTAAATGATGAGGCAATGCCCCAACACCGTAAGTCTTTACCTCCGGATTTGACCCTAGAAAAATCATCTGATACGCATGAGCGTCAATAATTCCTGAAGGAACAGGTGTTCGTTGACGTTCTTCCCAACTCAAGGTTTTGAAACTAAAAAACTGCTTTAATTGTTCAGGATGCAAAAGAGCAAATGTCAAGCGATCCGTTTCAAACCAAACATCAGCCTGATGAAGGTTTGCATGAAAACGCACAGATGACTGCCACTGACCTTTGTTTTCTACAAAATCAATGTGTTTTGCTTGAAAAAAATGAAACTTTTCCTTTTTAACGGGTAGTTTTACTGGCTGTGCATATGAAAAAACATGCATGGTAAGGAAAAACAAAACGACCAAACCCCTGCACATAATGACTAATTTTTTACAAATATACGAAATAACTAATAACATTTTTGTGTGTTTTAACAATATAAATCATGTTTTTTGTTTGACGAAAGTCAATTCTTTAGTATATTTGAACCTCCAAATCAAAAAAAGTTTATCTTTACATTAACATTAATGCTTTTTACAATGCTTCCTAATTTCTCAGACACAAAAACCGCCTTTCAGCATCTTTCTGACAAAGAACTTCGTCGTGCTGCTTTTCTTTTTTCATTTATTACCAAACCTTTTTGGGTAAAATCGGGTAAGCTTCTCATGCGGACTGCTTCTTTTTTGCATATTCCATATGGTTGGGCTATGAAAAAAAATGTTTTTCGTCATTTCTGCGGTGGCGAAAACATCAATCAATGTATGCCTGTGATTCAAAAATTAAGCACTTTTTCCTGTCATTCAATTCTTGACTATTCAGCTGAAGGACTTGAAGGAGAATCAAATTTTGACAAAGTTAGAGATGAGATTTTAAAGACTATTGTTGCAGCCAAGGATAATAAAAACATTGCTTTTGCAGTATTTAAATATACGGGAATGTGCAGATTTGCACTTCTTGAAAAAGCATCCTCCGACATTCCCCCATCTGAGGAAGAAGCCAGCTTGCTACTAAATGCTCGAAATAGGGCGTTTGCTGTCTTTTCAGAAGCCTCAAAAATTGATCTCCCTGTGTTTGTTGACGCTGAGGAAACATATATTCAAGCGGAAATTGATTCCGTCGCCGTTGAGGGGATGAAAGCATTTAATAAAACAACAGCCATTGTCCATTCAACAGTTCAAATGTACCGCACCGCAGGTCTTGATATAGTTACAGAATTAATTGCAACAGCAAAAAAAGAAGGTTTTGTTGCTGGCGTAAAACTTGTCAGAGGGGCATACATGGAAGATGAAAGAGCTCGCGCCTCAAAAATGGGGTATCCTTCTCCCATTCTTCCTACAAAAGATGATACAGACAAAGCCTTTAACGATGCAGTTGCCATGTGCCTGAATAATTCTAATCATATTCACGTTTGCATAGCAACTCATAATGAAGAAAGCTGCCTTGAAGCATGCAAACTTATGGATTCTGATGGTATTTCGCACGATGATAAAAGAATATGGTTTGCCCAGTTATTCGGCATGAGCGATCATATCACATTCAATCTAGCAGCAGCAGGCTACAACACTACAAAATACCTTCCCTATGGTCCTGTTCAAAAAGTAATGCCTTATCTCATCAGACGCGCCGAAGAGAATTCATCAGTTTCGGCCCAATCAAACAGGGAAATTATGAATTTCAAAAAAGAGCTGAAACGCAGAAAGGGCAAATAACCTTTTTCTTTTTTTCGTAACTTCGCCGACTGAATAAATAATTTTTTATTATGGTTAGAGTACGATTTGCGCCCAGTCCCACAGGTCCTCTTCATATTGGAGGTGTCAGAACAGCCTTGTTCAATTATCTGTTTGCCAAACAAAACAACGGACAATTTATCCTCAGAATTGAGGATACAGATCGTCATCGTTTTGTTGAGGGAGCTGAAGAATATATCATTGAATCTCTTACTTGGTGCGGTCTCACCTTTGACGAAGGTCCTCATATCGGTGGCCCTTTTGGCCCCTATAAACAATCAGAGCGAAAAAACATTTATGTTCGTTATGCAACGCAACTTATAGAAGATGGAAATGCCTACTATGCCTTTGACACCCCACAAGAACTTGAGTTGAAAAGGCAGGAAAACGCCAATTTCCAGTATGACAGAACCACAAGGATGCAGATGCAAAACAGTCTGACTTTGAGCAACGAAGAAACACAACAACGTCTATCTTCAGGAAGTCCTCACGTAATCAGAATCAAAATACCTGAAAACCGACAAATTGAAGTCAACGACCTTATCCGTGGCCTTGTTCAGTTTGATTCAAACCTTTTGGATGATAAGGTGATTTTTAAATCTGACGGACTCCCCACATATCACTTGGCAAATATCATTGACGATCACCTGATGGAAATCACTCATGTCATCAGAGGAGAAGAATGGCTTCCCTCGGCTCCACTCCATGTTCTACTCTATGAGTTTTTGGGTTGGAAACATCCACAGTTTGCACATCTACCATTGATATTAAAACCTCAAGGAAACGGTAAACTCAGCAAAAGAGACGGTGACAAACTGGGGTTCCCAGTATTTCCTTGCGATTGGACTGATCCAAAAAACAATGAAATTTCAACAGGCTACCGAGAATGGGGCTATCTCCCCGAAGCTCTAGTAAATATGTTGGCCATGCTAGGGTGGAATCCAGGCACTGTTCAAGAAATTTTTAATATGGAGGAACTTATTCAGCAGTTTTCTCTTGAAAAAGTGCAAAAAGCAGGAGCGAAATTTGATCCCGAAAAAACAAAATGGTTCAATCATCAGTACATTATTGCTGATGATCTAAAAAAACATCATGACTATTTCAAAAAAATTGTCTCTGAAAATGTTGAAGAGTTTTCTGAAGATTATTTAGTCTCCGTTATTGACAAAATCAAAAATCGCATGAATTTGTTGACTGAATTCTGGCAAAACGCTTCATA
>Ga0265295_1007119_pt1 | contig 13073 bp, 12 predicted proteins | sample Munlansysbiofilm_FD_192503 | JGI IMG/M metagenome (GOLD analysis project Ga0265295, IMG submission 192503) | Leachate microbial communities from a municipal landfill in Southern Ontario, Canada - Methane capture system biofilm | ecosystem: Engineered > Solid waste > Landfill > Unclassified ... | reverse complement strand
CCTCCGGAGAATGAGCCAATTCTTTTCTTCGCTTGATTCGCCAGGTTCACTTGCTCAAGTCGTTTCATTATCAAAGGACGGTCAATGTCTCTCCCGGAAAGAATGAGCATGTATTCCAGAAACTCTATTGGAGTTAGATTTGGATAAAGGCTGAATTCCTGAGGAATAACCGCGATTCGCTTGCGCACCTCATCAATTTCATTGACGCAGTCATAACCCGCCACTCTTGCCGTTCCCGATGTCGGTTTGAGCGTCCCAGTGAGTATTCGAATTAATGTTGATTTCCCGGCACCATTTGGTCCCAATAAACCGTATACGCCACGCGGCACATGCAGGTCAACATCATCCAGAGCTTGTTTGTCTTTTCCATAAATTTTATTCAGTCCTTCTGTAATAATCATGTTAGTACAACCTCCTCATCCACGTACATTAAATCATGCACTGGTTTTTATTGATTTATCAAAGTTATCGGGACATCATAAAAAGTTCTTCCATCCAGAATATCTTCAATCTGTTCTCTGACTGCATGAGATAGGTAGTAAATTACAATACTACCTCTCCCTGGACATGATGATGCATCAATATTGATTGTAACCTGGCCTTCAGAAAGACCTTTGATCTCTCTTATTATGTCCTGATTTTCTGCGACTGCGCTTTCAACCACGGTAATCTCTGGCAGATCCTCACATTGAAGGTAATGATGATAATTATCGTACAAAACGTCATCGATAATCCTATGGACGAAATGGGTCGAGCTTTCTAGGAGAACAAGGATGACGAATACCAAAGCTAAAATGATTATAAATGCCACTTTTCTGTTTTTCATTTCTTCTCCAATGAAGGGATCTAGCCCAAAAAAGCTGAGCCACTTCACATCTCATGTTTGCTTCCGAGAACTAACAAGTGTCATGCCTGTGTAATACGGACACTCCCCAATTCCAGTATGGGCAGACCTAAGAAGCAATATTATTGTTCGTTTTATCATTTTTAATCTGCTTTATCGTCAGTTACTTATATAGACGCTTAAACTTCCAAATCTGTTGCAATGTTTTAAATATTCGTCAAATTGCTTGCCAAATGCTTCAAAAAATAGCTTAAAAAGAAAGTTTGACTGTTAAACGCTGGCTTTTTTACAGTCAAACAACTGTGGGGTTCTTATGGTTTAGGAATTATACTATGTGCCACTTTTAAGATTTCAGCTTTGGGAATCCTGCCACTTACCTCAAATATGTGCTTATTGTCTGTCCAGAGAAGGCTGTTTGTGCCTTCCCTACTATAATAATCCGCTTCGTAACCGTTAATAATCTCAACGCTCTTCTCATCCAGTTTTTCATTGTTAATATTAATGCCTGCGTTTAAACTCATAATTCTTACATCAAAATAATTTTCATTGTCATCGATGAAGAGATAATAAGCGCCAAAGGGAGTAACATCATTCTGGTAGAGCCTGAAGCCTTCCGGAACATAGGCTGGGAAATAAGCTCCTTCGGGGAGTTCATAAATAACATTCTCGTTTTCACCGTCTTCGTTCGTTTGCTCAACAAAATAGCGGACAAAAACCGGGTTCTCTTCGGAGATCAGTTTGCTAACCCATTTTCCGGCCGATGCAATGCTTGGGACAATCAGAAAAGACAAGACCAAAACAATCAGAGCCCAGCCAATTGCATTGCCCCAAGTGCTTTGCGGTCGCAAAAAACCTGGCAACTGCCATTTTCGCTTGGCTTTGGGGTCAAGCGATGCCATCACTTTTTCTTGAAAGCCGGGGGAAGGCTCAAAGTCGTAATCTTTGGCATCTTCAAAAAGTTGAGCTCCCTTTTCCACGGCAGCTTCGCGAACGGCGTTCCGAAAAAGCTGGTCATATTTAGCTGAGTCGATTTTCTTCTTCATCTTTCATCTCTTGCAGATATATTTCCAAAGCCTTCTGCCTGGCTCGCGAAAGGCGACTACGTACTGTGCCACGTTTGATATTCATCTCTTCGGCAATCTCGGCATCATTCATATCCAGTAAATATTTGGCTTCAAGAATCTCTTGATGTTCATCAGATAGCTTTAAGAGTGCCCTCTTGAGGCGGCTTTCGGTTAATCTGTCTACCAGAGCTTCTTCAATATCCGTCTCATCAGTCAGCGAATCTTCAAAGTTTTCATCAAAATCAGAAAAAACATCTTGTCGATCTCTTTGATTCCTGCGAATTTGATCAATTGCAGTGTGCTTAACTATACTAACGATGTATGAGGCTAAACTGTTCCCATTTAATTGACGAATTTTGTTCAGATTTTTATTGATTTTGATAAAAGACAGTTGAACGATATCTTCGGCATCCTCTTTTTTCTCAAAAAAGTGATGTGCACACTTGAACATCAACTTGGAATAATTGACATAGATGTTGTTGACAAATTCCCGGTTGTCTTCTACAGAAAAATCGGACTTGCTAAAATGGTCTCTCAGTTTCACCTTCTCACCACTTCCGCCATTATACAGTAGAACGGCGAGCGGGGAGCGGCGGGCAGGAAACAGGAAATCAGGAAACGGGTAACAGGAAAAATCTCTGCTTCAGAATAGAGCTTTGTACGGGGGGGGTCTATAGCCCCCGATGCGAAGCGAGCGGTGCGCGCCTTCCTTCCGATAACATCGCAAAGGGCGCAATTGAAAATGCTCTAACCTTGATATCATCATGTGTTGTCCCATTTTCAACACCACTCGCTTCGTTCGAGCACAGGTTCGCCGTCGTGACCTAAGAATCAAAGTTTGCGTAAAACCGAAACACTTATCACACAAATCGGTATGAGCTGCATCTCAAAAGTTGATCAATAATTCCAACCTAGGAGGGGCAATTTTTTGACAAATTTCAACATAGAATAGAAGTGAAGAAAAGCATTCCTTAATCTGAGTTCTGTTCAATAGCCGAGGAACTCATCACGGATTTTGCTATATGCGAACTTATCCACAACCATGGAAATAATGAGCGTGAAAGGGTAAAATTTTAAATCTAAAGATAGTTATTTGGGTTTTGCCAGAAGATAAAGAAAAAAGCAGAATTGGAGTGTCAGAATGATTAATAGGCATGACAGAGTGTACAAGTTTAGAAAAGAACATTTAAAGAATATCGACCCAATTCAGTTGGGAGAAGCGTTTCAAGGACTAGAATTTGATTTAGAAGGTGATGCCCAAATTCCGTATAGACATAAAGGATATACTTGTAACGATAAAATGCATCTTTTTGAGAATTCTGAAGTTCAAGCAATCAGTTTTTTTTCAGGTTGTGGTGGTTTAGATATAGGAACACAACTTGCTGGTGTCAAGGTTGTTTCAAGTTTAGATTTTTATGAAGATAGCGTGAATACACTTAAGAATAATTCTTTCTTTGACCAAAGTTTTCATTATAACGAGAATATAGATAATGTTAATGGCTCTGATTTTATAGATATCATCAAGAAAAACAATCCGTCTAAATTGATAATCACTGGTGGTCCACCTTGCCAGCCGTTTTCAAAAGCGGGATATTGGATAACAAATGAAAAACGACAGGCGAATGATGACCCGCGTAATATGATTGGGCAATATTTTAGAATTATTTCTGAAATATTGCCAGATGGCTTTTTATTAGAAAATGTTGAAAGTATCTTACATCCTTCGAATCATGAAGCAGTTGAATCAATTATAGAAAATATGGAGAAGTTGGGATACCATTATAGTCTTTTGAAGATTAATGCAGCAGATTATGGCATACCACAAAAGAGAAAGAGGGTTTTCTTTTTAGCATCAAAAAAAGTGATTCATGCGGAACTTTTAGCTACTCACGGAGATGAACAACAAATTCTAAATAATCCTAATTTGTTACCATATGAGAGGGTTATCGATTGGATTGGGAAATTTGACGATAATTCATACTATATTGATGAGGATGTTACCACAGAAGGAAAATGGGAAAATGAATTGACTTGCATTCCACCAGGGAAGAATTACATTGCATTATCAGAAAGAGCTGGTCATCCGAATCCAACATTTGTTGCTGGAAAAAGATATTGGAGTTCTTTACTAAAACTTCACCCATATCTACCTTCTTGGACTATTATTGCTAGTCCTGGACATTGGGAGGGTCCTTTTCATTGGACAAACAGGAGATTAAGTACAAGAGAGTGCGCAGCTATTCAGACCTTCCCTGATGATTATGTGTTCTATGGAAGTTTAAGGTCAAAAAGAAAGCAAATCGGTAATGCAGTACCACCTTTACTTGCCAAAAAAGTTGTCGAAGAATTGTGCAGGTGGATATAATGAGAGCGCCTAATGTCGTAAGCTTATACTCTGGCGCAGGTGGATTAGATGTTGGATTTCGTAAGGCGGGATTTCATACAGTATATGCAACAGATGTATGGGATGTTGCGTGCGAAACCATAATGAAAAACTCTATGGCAGATGATGTTGAATGCATAGATATAAGGAAAATTTCTTTCATGAAGTTGAAAGAAAAGTACGGTGGAATTGATTGTTTAATTGGAGGACCTCCTTGTCCGCCATACAGTCAAACACGGCATTACTTAATCGGAAAAAAAACCGGCTTGGAAGATGAAAAAGCAGGATACGCTGTTCCAGAATTTTTTCGAGCGGTAAAAGAACTTGAACCTAGTGTTTTCTTTTTTGAAAGTGTTGATGGATTCGCATTCAAGACTCATCTAGAAGCTTTAGATTTTCTAAAGGAGAAAGCGGAAACTCTAGGATATAATGTAACCTTTAAAGTTGTCAACTCCGCTAATTATGGGATACCACAAACACGGAAAAGGTTTATTTGCGTTGGCGTAAGTAAGGCATATTCACCTTTTGTTTTCCCAGAAGAAACACACGCTGACCCGACAAAAAAAAATGAAAAGTTGCCATGGGTTACTTGCGGTGAGGCGATTGGTGATTTTGACACAATTACTGAGGAAGAAAAATTGCAACGACCTGGTTCAAAAGATTACGATTTGTTTAAGGATATCCCACCAGGCGATAACTATTTGTATTACACTGAAAAGAGAGGTTGTAAAAACCCAAAATTCGAGTGGAAGTCGCGTTATTGGACGTTTTTGCTAAAACTTACTCCTAATAGGCCCTCTTGGACTATTCAAGCAAGTTTCTCAAACAATCAAGGTCCTTTTCACTGGAAAAATCGGTTTTTAAGAATTGAAGAAATAAAAAGACTTCAAACCTTCCCAGATGAATATCAATTTTGTGGTGATGAAAAAGAGCAGTGGCGTCAAATCGGAAATGCGGTCCCTTGCCAACTCGCTGAAGTCTTTGCATTAAAGATTAAGGAGGATTATTTTAATGGACCGTGATGAGAGATATGAAATCAACTCCGAAGGCGCTATTGTCGTAGGCGTTCCCGAAATGCTTACTGCCGCTGAAAGAAAAACTTTAATTGAAGAAATGTTTTCAATAAATGGCTGGGAATATTCTCTTCTGAATGAAATTACGCAATCGCACTATATTATTCAACTTAAAAATGACAATTTACAAATTGACAAAACGATACATTTATATCATGGTAACGTTCGTAAGGAAGATCCTGAACGGAGCCGGGAAGAAAAGAAGATACAACTAGGTCCTGAAAATGACCCAAGAGCAAATATTGAAGATGGAATAATTCTAGGGTTTTATGTATATGAAAATAAAACTTCTCTAGAAAATTCTGTGGTTGTTGCGTGGCCAATAGAAGCTGATAAAAACTATTCGGCTAATCCTAGTCTGCGGGTCAATATGAAAACAGATATTTTACCAGCAAAGAATATAGGTTACCATATAGATACGATGACGACCAAACGCTTAGTTGCATTTCGTCCAGAGTTCATATATCACTACATAGATAATTACAAAAACTTACAGCAACGAGTATTACATGTTGAAAATACCGAAAATGAACAGACGGTTGGGAACGTTAAGTTCAAAACTGGTTACAAAACAGAGAAAAAATTTCCTCGTAACCGTATTTTCTTTGGGGCTCCTGGGACGGGCAAAAGTTTTACACTAAATATGGAAAAGGATGAGTTACTAGCTGATGGTGGAGAGTATGAACGAGTAACCTTTCATCCTGATTATTCATATACAAACTTTGTGGGTACATATAAGCCAGTGCCGTGTAAAGATAGTGATGGAAAAGATGCTATCACATATGAATATGTCCCAGGTCCATTCATGCGCACATATATTAAGGCATTGGAAAATAGCAAAACCGCCGAACCTAAGCCATTTTTGCTAATAGTAGAAGAAATCAACAGAGCTAATGTAGCTGCTGTTTTTGGAGATATATTTCAATTATTGGACCGTGATGAATCGGAAGTTAGCGAATATCCCGTGCAGGCATCTGAGGACATAAAAAAGCACTTGGTTGACAAACTTGGTGGAACTCTTGACGATTACAAGGAAATAAGAATTCCAGATAACATGTTCATATGGGCTACTATGAACAGTGCTGACCAAGGTGTATTTCCTATGGATACTGCGTTTAAGCGTAGATGGGACTTCACCTATCTTGGCATTAACGTGAGTGAAGCAAAGATTAAAGGTAAAACTGTTGAACTGGGTCAAGGTATAAATAAGAGAATTGTTGAGTGGAATGTATTGCGAAAAGCCATAAATGCCGAACTTCTATCATATAAAGTTAATGAAGACAAGTTGCTTGGTCCTTACTTCCTATCAAAGAAGATCATTCCTGAAAATACTCCTATTGAACCAGCAAAGTTTATCGCCACATTTAAGAGCAAAGTTATTATGTATCTATTTGATGATGCTGCAAAGCAAAAACGACAGACTCTTTTTGACGGTTGTGATGATAGGACAAAGTACTCCTCTATTTGCAAGGAATTTGACTCTAAGGGTGTGTTTATTTTTACTAAAAACATCAGTGATAAGTTCCCTTCTCCTACTGCTGATCAACAGTAGATGGTGCAGAATGATATCGAAGTTTGTTCGAGAACAGAAAAGATACACTCAAACTGAATTAAAAGACATCTTTCAACGCTCGGAAGAAAAGACGATCAATATAATTAAGCGGTTGAAAGAGTATGGAGTGCTAAAGGCAGTTAAAGCTTCGGATGCTCAAAAAGATATGACAGACCTTGCTGGGGAAGATATCGAAGTTGCTGATGTTGAGATGGGTGAGAACGAATACCTCTACGTTTTTTCATTCGTTGGTGTAGTATCTGTTTCGGGTTGTGTTTTGAAATGCTATCCCAAATATATCCTGAGCAACATTGAACCCTTATCGGAATTAAAAACAATAATAAAGGTTCTTGAAAAGTATAACGCCAAGGAGCAAATCATCCGTATGTATATTGATAACAGTGAAAGCAGCGCTTTCAACCTACTTGCTGTTATGATCTTCTTGCTACAAGACTACTATGAAAGTGGTGCTTATACAAACATACAAGCCATCATTGAAACAAATGGTTCTGGCGAAATATTATGGGATAAGACAATTAATGAGACCTTTACTTACTTGAGCAATAACCGCCCATATTATACTGAACTATTTACACATAAGCACATTTACAATGATTTTGATTATTTCAAAAGGCTTCACGAGTGCATTATTAGTGTATGTTCAAGAGAACTAAAGAATGCTGATTTATTGGATTTGTTTGACATACTACCGGTTGAAGTGTCTGATGAGGAAATAGATGATTTTGGAGAAACAGATTACATTCTATATCGCATTCAAAATGAACTGAATATTCAATTTAATACGAGAAAGCAGCTATTACTTAAGACTATATATGCCTATATTGCACATAGTGGCGGTCTTGCAGACATTGATTGTTTCACTATGTTTGGCACAAACAGTTTTAACCTGATTTGGGAAGAGGTGTGTTCGAATGTTCTGGATAATCAATTGCAAACACCAATAGGCGCACTGCCTATTTCTTTGCTTGCTGGATACAATCCTCAAGATCCCCTTATTTCACTAGTAGAAAAGCCAAATTGGAATGGATATAAACAAGATGGTTCTGAATTTCACAAAGAAGCAAACAAAACCCTTGTTCCTGACATTGTTTCAATTCACAAGGTAAACAATACATATCAGTTCATTTTTTTCGATGCCAAGTATTACAACATTCAACTTGAACATGGAAAAGAACTGCAAGGGCAACCAGGGATTGGGGATATTTCAAAGCAGTATCTCTATCAATTAGCGTATAAAAAATTTGTTAATGACCACGGAATTCATAATGTTAAGAACTGTTTTTTGATGCCAACCGAACAGCAAAACATTATTGTCAAAGGATACGTCAATTTGGAAATGTTAGATGCTCTCGGGTTACAGAGTATACAAATAAGGCAATTACCTGCAGACAAAATGTACACTCACTATATCTCTAACAGAAAAATGGATGTGGGATTACTTCGTTTATGATGAGCTTCTTAAAATCAGACTCAGTTTAAAGAAAGCTCAATGCGCTCAAACAGAGTCACATCAAGCTTATCATACAAATCGGTATAAACTGCTTCCGAGATAATTATCCAATCTTCATTATCCCGGTTAGCAGCTAAAAACATCCTTTCAAAACTGCAGGCATAAAACTATTCCCCCATAGTCAAGCCTTCCTGATTTTTTATTTTTCAACTTCATCTGCCCAGGTTTTCAGCTCTTCTACAGAAGCATCTGCTTTAAGCACTTTTCCGGCGAGCAGCTTGGCACCTTTACAAGAAGGAAGCAATTCCTGAATCGATTTATCGATACTGCTGCCTAAAGATGTTGCAAAAGGTACAATCGTCTTTCCGGACAGGTCATAGCTTTCCAAAAAGGTGTTAATGATTGTCGGGGCGACGAACCACCAAATGGGAAAGCCGACATAAACAACATCGTACTGTTCCATATTTTCAAGCTTTTCGGCAATTGCCGGGCGGAATGATTTATTGTGCATTTCCTTAGTGCTTCGGCTCTGCTCATCTGTCCATACTAAATCTGCCGCTGAATATTTCTCTACCGGTTGAATCTCAAAAACATCTGCCTGGATGGCTTCTGCTAATTTTTTTGCGACTTGCGCTGTGGTTCCGGTGGGTGAAAAATATGCAACTAATTTTTTGGTCATTCTAATTTCTCCTATGTGTTACTTGATTCTAAAAGCATTGCTTGCTTTCACAAATTATCATTGAATTTCAATCCGGATTCTGAGCAAAGGTAGACAAGTGATTGTGCTTACAAAGCTTAGGCTTTGCTGGTCTCCTTCGTTATAATCATACAGATAAGCTTTATAGAAGCATTTAAGCATTAAAGGAGAAAAAACATGCAAAAATTTAATTTCAAAGATTTTTTCCAGACACCCGAGAACAAAATTGCCAAGCGAGTGATTTTCAAAGACGAGAAAGTAATCGCCTTCATTCTCAATATCGCCAAAGGCGAAATGTTGCCCGGGCATACGCATGGCGAGGTCAGCCTGTTGCTTCAGATTTTGGATGGCAGCGCGACGGTCATCACCGATAGCCTGGAAACAGCACTCGAACCGGGAGAATTGATGAAAGTTGAAGGCAGCGAGAAGACGCAAGTTATCAATCAGGGCGAAGGAACCTTGCGCCTTTTTGTGACGATTGCCCCGATGGGTAATGAAGCTTTTGCAAGAGACGCTGACATTTGAGGTAAAAAAATTTTTTGTTAAGTGCCCTAACTAAATTAGTGAATTCTCAAATTTCTTGTGATAAAATTTTTTGGTTAGGAAAAACACATGAAAACAGTAATTAGCCTCATGCTCGTACTTATGTCCCTGGTTGCTTGCAACCAGCAACCAGCTCTTCCGGCAACGGAACTCCCGGCATCGGATCAAAGCGTCAAAAACGCTTTCGAAGCGCTCAACGGTCAAACTGCCGCCAATGGTCAACCCTATATGGAAGTCCATATCCCGGAGGACAGCCTTTTTGAGCCGATCAACGAAGAAGACGCTCTCCAGCTGCTCGAGTCGGGCACGGGCGTGCTCATTTTCGAATTTCCCGAATGTCCCTGGTGTCGCAATATGATGCCGGTGGTTAACGAGGCTGCCAAAGAAATGGCTCTGAGCAAGCTTTACACCTTCAATATTCGCGAAGAGCGCAACCAAATCACCCTCGGTGATGATGGTGCGTTGGTGACCGTAAATGAGGGCACAGAGTTTTATCGCAAAGTGCTCGAGCTTTTAGGCGAAAGCGCTTCGGTCTATGACGGCTTGAACGATGAATCGATACGCCGCATTTATGCACCAACCGTTTTCGTGATTTTGGATGGCGAGGTTATTTCAAGCCATGTTTCCACGGTCGATTCTCAAACCGACCCCATGATCCCACTCACAGAAAGCCAACGTCAAGAGCTGCTCGATATTTATAAGGGCATGTTCGAAGTCATCTCCCCGGTCTGTTTACCGGATGATGCTTGTTAGGTTCCGGAATTTAATATCAAAAGCCAGGTTCTAAATTAAAACCTGGCTTTTTTGTTTTCAATTTAATTTAAGAGGTATGTGATTCGCGCTCTAAATTGCTTTTTTCTCTCGCAACTCGGCGATTTTTTCAGCATCATAACCCAGATATTTGCCCAAGAGCTTCTCGGTGTCTGCGCCCAAAAGCGGGGCAGCTTTGCTAATCTCGCCCGGCGTGCGGCTGAGTTTAATCGGAATGCCTGGGATACGCGTTTTGCCGGCGACAGGATGGTCAACTTCTTCGATCATATGGCGGGCAATCACCTGAGGATTTTCCAAAACCTTGTCGACCGTGTTTATCGGTCCACTTGGGATGCCGTTTTCATCGAAAATCGCTTGCCATTCTTCTGCAGTTTTAATCAACATCTTTTCGGCAATTTTCGGCCTCAGTTCATTGTAGTTTTCACTGCGCAGCGGGTTGCTGCTGAAACGTGGGTCATCAACAAGCTCATTCAGCCCGAGCAAATCGCAAAAAGTCACCCAAAGCCGGTCGTTTCCGATAGCGACAATAATCTGAGCGCTTTTGGTAGCAAAGGGTTCAAAAGGAACAATCGAAGGATGGCGGTTACCAATGGGATGGGGCACATCGCCGGTATATAAATAGCGGGTGATCGCGTTTTCCAAAATGGCAACCTGGCAATCGAGCATAGCCACATCAACCATTTGACCAAGCCCGGAATTTTCACGTTCGTGCAAGGCCGCCAAAATCCCAATCGCGGTAAAAATTCCGGCCGTGATGTCGCCAATCGAGCTGCCTACGCGGGTTGGCTCTCCGCCCAATTGTCCGGTGATGCTCATAATGCCACCCATCGCCTGCACAACGGCATCATAAGCCGGACGCTGGCTGTAGGGCCCGCTTTGACCATAGCCGGTCGAGGCAGCGTAGATGATACGCGGGTTGATTTCTTTCAAAACATCATAATCCAAACCGAGTTTTTTCATCGTACCTGGGCGGAAGTTTTCAACCACGACGTCAACTTCTTTGACCATGGCTTTGATAATTTCTTTGCCTTCGGGAGATTTTAGATTGACGGTCATGCTCTCTTTATTGCGGTTAATGCTCATAAAATAACCACTTTCGCCCTCCATATAGGGTCCAAAAGCACGCGCATCATCACCGACAATGGGTTGTTCAACTTTGATAATCTCCGCGCCAAGGTCTGCCAGCACCATAGTGCAATACGGTCCGGCAAGAACGCGGGTCAGGTCTAACACTCTTATATCTGATAGGGCACCCAAAATAAAACCTCCAAAGAACTCTGTTTTTTAGAACTGCAGGGTCACCGTGGCGACCCTGCAGAAGTATATCAAATTTGACAAATAGCGTCTATTCTTCTTCGTCGATAGCAATACAGCGGCAGAAAGCGCTTTCGCCGTCGCGGAATTTCCAGGGAATGGTGCCTAAAATGAGGCGTTTGTTCAAAACTTTGTCAATTTCGCCACCAATGTTTTCGGCATGGATACATTCCCAAGGCCTAACGAAAACCTGAATGTGCATTGCCTGATAGGTATCGGGCCAATGATAAATTTCGTCCAGTCCTTTGCCATACTTTTCACGCATATAAGCATCGCAAACTTCGGCTTCTTTGGGTTCCCAGTCACGGATTTTGGTGTTCATGGGATGATCTGCAGAGCCGCAGTCAACAGCAAGATGCTTAATTTCCATTTCCTTTACCCAATCGACAAAGTCCATTGAAGGTCCGGGATGGCGCAGCATATAACGGCGTTCGTCGGCTTCGGGTTGATCCCAACCATACTTATGGTAGCCGGTGTTGATGTAGAGAATGTCGCCTTTTCGAACTTCTACACGATCCATAATATCCTGGGGTGTGTAAATCGAAAAATCTTCAGCAATATCCGAAAGATCAACCACGACGCCGGGTCCCATCAGTTTGCTCATTTCGAGCGAAGCAATGTCGCGACCGGAGGTGTCAAAGTGCATGGGGCCATCCAGATGAGTACCAACATGGTTAGATGTGGTAATCAACATGCCGTTTGCGCCATTTGGTGCAAGTCTTTTGAAAAACTTAACCTGGAGTGGCTCATAGGTTGGCCACGGTGGAGTCAGGATACTTGTAGGCTGGCTCAAATCATAAATCTTCATTTTGTCCCAATTTTTAATCATAGTTTCTCCTAAAAGTTTGAATTAGTCCTCCAGAAGACCTTCGTCTTCAAGGAGGTTTACATACGCATCAAGAGCTTGTTCAAAACAAGCCATGGGCGGGTGAACAATCCCAGCACCAACCTGACCAACACCTGCCTGTTTGTGGGCAATGCCGGTGTTAATCACGGGCAAAATCTGGGTTTCAATTACCTTGCGAATATCAATGCCTGTCGGCGAACCGCGGAAATTCATCGGCGGCAGTTTGTAAATCTTGCTTTCTTCGCTGGTGACTTCATACATACTGGTTGTGTATCGTATCGCATCTTTCGGTGTGCCACCAACAAATTGCACAATTGCCGGAGCAGTTGCCATCGAGAATCCACCGATACCGAGCGTTTCGGTGATACAAGAATCGCCGACATCAGGGTTTGCATCTTCCATTGAAAAACCGGGGAAATAGAGACCGTCAATAATTTCAGCGGGAGCGGTAAACCAGCGATCGCCCAAAGCTGCCACACGAATCCCAAAATCGGTTCCGTTCCGTGCCATGGTG
>Ga0265295_1007118_pt1 | contig 13073 bp, 9 predicted proteins | sample Munlansysbiofilm_FD_192503 | JGI IMG/M metagenome (GOLD analysis project Ga0265295, IMG submission 192503) | Leachate microbial communities from a municipal landfill in Southern Ontario, Canada - Methane capture system biofilm | ecosystem: Engineered > Solid waste > Landfill > Unclassified ... | reverse complement strand
AATTTCACCCTGGCCAATCTTATTCACATATTCGGCCGCAATGTTAAGGGGCCCAACCACTGCATCCAGGGTGGCATTGACACCTTCAACAATATCCCTGTAACCACCGGCAAAGGCTGCGGCGTTACCTCTGGTTTCCAATTTTCCTGCTACTGCCGCCTGAGACAGCATGGTTGCTTCCTGGATCAGTTCACGAATTGTTTTAATCGTTCGTTTAAGGGCTGGTGTAATCTCATCCAGGTCATCCTTATCTTCCAGATCAGCTGACATATCCCCGGCGGAAATCTGATTCATCGTGCCAATGACAACCTTCTGAAGATCATCAGCAAATTCATCCATGGTCAGTGCCATCTCGCCAATTTCATCCTGAGACTCCAGATTCAATCGGATGCCAAGATGGCCTTTTCTCATTTCTTTGATCATATGGTTCACGCTGGCAATGGGTTTGGTGATTGATGTTGACAGTTTATATAAGATTACTCCCAGGACGAGAAAAACAAACAATCCCGCCAGAGCAATCAGCATAATATTTTTTGTGATTGCGGCTTGAACATTATTCATGGAATAGCCAATATTCAAAGCTCCTTCGAGTTCCCCATTGATCACAACGGGATATAAGACATCATAAACGTTGGCATTTTCCGCTTCATCAAAAAACTCTTTGGCGCTCATTTCACCATCAAGCGCGACCTTTTTTATGGTTTCATCGTCCTGATAACTTTTGCCGATATCATCCTTGTTGCTGTCCGCCACGCCGATCAAATCGCTGTCAATAAAGCTCGCATAAACAATGCTCTCGTCCGATACCAATTCATCAATCAAGGCCTGATACCCGAATTTTTCGGTTAATTCCAGCACCCGGTCAGCCGATACTCCAGCTTGAATAAATTCACCAGCACTGTTTCGCACATAACCATATTTAAACAAATTACCGGTTTCACTGTCAGCTCTGATTTCTTCCATCAGTTCTGTTGCCCCGCTAACCATAAAATCATGAATGGGGTGATCGGTGGGGACTGTCCATCCCATGTATTCACCATAAGCGGCATTAAAAATAGTTCCGGTCGGGTTATACAGGTAAATGGGATTAATTCCGGTTTGTTCCGACAACTGTGTTAAATATTCATCGTTGACCCGGTCCCGATTGGCAAAAATAATATTGCCGACACTGCGAATCTGGGTTTCCAGCATTTCGTTCATGGTTTTAACAGCTTCAGTATTGTCTTCAATTCGATCGACAAAACGCTGTGATGATGAAAATCCATTTTCTCTCATTTCAGCCAGCAAGCTGTCTCTGGTCAAATACGAAGATATTGCACCAATTAAAAAGACCCCTGCCAGTACGCAAATCAGTGGTACAATTAACAGCCTTGTCCGAATAGACTTTGATTTTCTCAAATGACTTTTATTCCCTTTCAAACCTCAACCTCTTTCTTTTGCTTCGATGACTCCAAATTTATTAGCACTCATTATATATTATGGTAGTTCTTATCAGCAATGCATTTATGTTAAATTTTTTATAAAAGACAAACTTCTAGTCGAAGTTGTTAAACAGTACTTTCACTCATCGCGAAAACGATTTGCTAAACTAAACGATAAGTCCTTCATTAACTTTAGTCACTTATTCTACCCGTTAAATAAGTCAACTTTTATATCTTCTATTCATTATTAAACGCTTTAAAAATAGCCACACACATTAAAATAATAATGCCTAAAAATGGCAGTGCCATAATAATGGAGGTATTTCTCATGGCGACCAGTCCACCACTAAAAAGCAGTACAATCGCCATTAATGACAACAAGGTCCCCCAGATCATTTTAATTTTAGTATCCGGATTCAAATCCCCGTTTCGAGAGAACATACTGATGACAAAAGTTGCTGAATCTGCCGATGTTACAAAGAATGTGACAATCAGTATCGTTGCAACAAAGGAGACGATTTTCCCCATCGGCAAATAAGATAAGGTGGCAAACAAACCCACCGTCATATCATTTATAACCTGGGAAACAATATCAACACCCACAAAGATTTCGAAATACAAGGCCGTTCCGCCAAAAACGGTAAACCAGAGACAGCAAAAAACGGCGGGCAGAATAATCACACCCAGAATAAATTCTTTCACCGTTCGGCCTTTCGATATTCGAGCAATAAAGGTTCCCACAAACGGCCCCCAGGAAAGCCACCAGGCCCAATAAAAAATCGTCCATGCGCCAACCCAGGGATCTTTTTCAAAGGGTGATAAGGCCAAACTCATTGGCAGTAAGTTCTGAATATAACCGCTAAGACTGACAAAGAAGGTGTCGAGAATAAAAACGGTTGGACCAAATAAAAATAAAAACAGCAACAGCAACACAGCAATAATAATATTGGTGTTGCTGAGTATTTTTATGCCTTTATCGATACCGGTTGCCGCGGAGATTAAAAATAAAACCGTAATAACAGCGATAATAATAACCTGGCTGCCGATTGAGTTGGGAACATTAAAGAGGGTATTTAAACCACCATTTACTTGCAAGGCTCCCATCCCCAAGGAGGTGGCAACGCCAATTACTGTTAAAATCAAGGCCAGGATATCAATCCCCTGTCCAATCGGCCCCTTGGTCTTTTCACCCAGCAGGGGGTAGAGGGTTGAACTGATTAAACACGGCATTTTTTTTCGAAAGGTAACATAAGCCAGCGCCAATCCGACGATAGCATAAATAGCCCAGGGGTGAAGCCCCCAATGTAAAAAAGTATAGCGAAAAGCCATCATGGCTGACTCAGTAGAGGACGGTTCAATCCCCATCGGCGGTTCGGCATAATGAAAAACCGGTTCAGCAACACCCCAGAAAACCAGCCCAATCCCCATACCAGCACTAAAGAGCATGGCAAACCAGGAAAAATTCGAATACTCGGGACGATCATCATCACTACCCAGGCGAATTTTTCCAAACCTGCCAAACGCCAGATAAAGAGAAAAAATTAAGATTCCCAGAACCGTTGCCAGATAAAGCCAGCCCAAATCATTGGTGATAAAAGAAAACATCTGACTGGTAATCTCCAGCAATTGTTCCGGAAATAAAAAACCAAAAATGAGAAACAGCAGAATAAGACCAATTGATATGTAAAATACCATCATATTCACTTCCTTTCTACTTCGTTATATGATAGAAAGGCGCCAAAATTTTAATAAAATTCTGGCACCTGTTCTGTAATAATTCTTTATTGTATCATCTTTTTTTCTATCCCAGTAGTTGTTTGCAGAGTTCCACGGCTTCATCGGCTGTTTCGGCCCAACCATCAGCACCAATGTCTTCACCCCATTTTTCACTGGTTGGTCCGCCACCAATGATAATTTTATATTGATCACGCAAGCCTTTTTGATCCAGATATTCGACCAGTACTTTTTGAGACTTCATCGTAGTTGTCAATAATGCGCTGGCAGCGATAATCTTAGCCCCAATCTCATCTGCTTTGGCTACAAAGTCTTCAGCCTTCTGATCGATGCCGATATCATAGACTTTAAAACCAGCAGAGGTTAATAGCGCGCCGACAATATTTTTCCCGATATCGTGGATATCCCCTTCGACGGTGCCAAGAACAATCTTACCCTTATCTTCATAAGCGCCTTCGCCTTCTCCTGCTGCCAGAACATCTTCCAGCACATCCATTCCCGCTTTCATGGCATCAGCGGCCATCATTACATCGGGTAGAAAGGCTTCGCCACTGGTCCACGCTGCCCCAACTTCTTCAATTCCTTTAATAAAACCAAGCTGTACCGCCTGAACCGGATCGATTTTTTCGGCAACAACCTTTTCGGCCAGCTCAATTGCTAAATCCTCATCACCATCGACAATTGCATCTTTAATTTCTTCAAATATTGGGTTCATTATGTTTCTCCTTTTTTCTTTTAATATTTTTTATTTCAATAATTCTTTCGATCGTTTTTCAATGAATGCTTCAACTTTTTCTTTAATTACCGGATCCAGTTCAGGCGGAGTGTAACTGGCCAGAACTTCCTGCCATTTTAATTTTGCCCGTTGATTGGTATCAAGCGAATCCTTTGACCAGCCATCAAAGGATTGACGGTCACTCAGTGCAGGTCTGAAAAATTCTGTCTTAAAGTTCTTACGAGTGTGTTTCTGCGTCAGGAAGTGACCACCTGGGCCAACCGTTTCAATCACATCATAGGCCATTTTTTCATCACTATCAGTATCAAATCCTTTGAGGTAACGTAGCACCATCCCGGCGATTTCATCGTCGACCATAAACTTTTCATAAGACATCGCCATGTAGTATTGAAGAATTCCGGCTGTATGCAGAACGAAATTCACTCCTGTGGTGCTGGCGGCAAAGAGAACCATCATCGATTCATAACCAGCCTGAGCGTCAACAGTTTTAGCATCAGTTAAGCCCCCGCCACCTCGGCATGGTACGCCGTAGAATCGTGAGAACTGGGCACTGGCTGATGTAAACAAGGCATTCTCCGGATTTCCGATCGATAACGATCCGGTTGACATATCGGTTACTGCCGAGGTTGAGCCATAAACCACTGGTGTCCCCGGATTAATGCACTGAGTCAGGGTAATCCCGGCCAGTACTTCCGCATTCTGAAGCGACATGGCTCCAGCCAGCGTTGCCGGACCGGTTGATCCTGCCATAACCAGTGAAGCAATTACCATCGGCTGTCCAGCTTCGGCATAGGCCATTAATCCACCAAGCATCCGGTCATCGTATTTAAGGGGCGTCACCGAGTTAACTAAGCAGATCAGGGCTGGTTTTTCCTTAATCACATCCAAACCGCCATGGAGGACTGCCGTTAATTCAATGCAATCTCGGGCGTGCTCATAACCAGAAGAACTGCCCATAAAACATTTATCTGAATTAATGATATGACTATAAGCCATTTTTAAATGTCTGATCTCATCTTCAACATCACTTGGTTCAACCACGGTCCCGCCGGTCATGTGCAAGTTTTTGCTGGCTCCGGCCAGTTTAACAAAATTGTTGTAATCTTCCATCGTGGCATCCCGTTTGCCGCCATCGGCATCATAGACGAAGGGTGCCCCATAACCGGGCATATACATAATGTTTTTGCCACCACAAATTAAATTGTGCTTGGGATTACGGGCATGGAGGGTAAATTGAGCGGGTGCTTTTTCAACCATGTTCTCGACAAAGTCCGGATCTAAAAATACCCGATGACCTTCAACCCGCTGACCATGTTTTTTAAACACTTCAATAGCTGGATCATAAGAGAATTCAACACCAATTTCCTGAAGAATTTTCAGGCTGTTTTTATGAATCTTATCAATTTGTTCATCTGTCAAGACATCAAATTTTGGTAACATATTGTAATACCTCTTTTCTAAATTTTTTAACCTTTGTTTGAAACATCTGCTGCCAGTAGGCTTTCGGCTGTTTCTTTAAATCCATTTTTATTAAGTTTTAACTGGGTTTCAGCATAGTCAGCTTTTAGCGCTTTGAGAATACTAAAACACATGACAATCATAACCAGCATATAGGGGAATGCCGCGACAATTGACGCTGTTTGCAAGGCTTTTAAGGCTGAAGTTCCACCCACAAGAATTAACATAATGGTGATTAGGCCCTGGGCAATACCCCAGCCACCTCTTAATTTTTTGTCCGGGTCCATATCTCCGTCTGATGTCAGCATCGCTAAAACATAGGTTGCTGAGTTCGCTGCTCCAACAAAGCAGATTAAAATCAGGAAAATCGCTAGGATTGACGTAATGCCATAGAGTGGTAATTGTTGCAAAAGAGCGTATAGTGCGGTGGTATAATCGGCACTAACTGCCGCTTCGATTGCGCCACCGGAGATTGCATTTAAATTAAATGCGGCACCGCCGTAAATTGCAATCCAAATCAGAGAAAAACCAGAAGGAAGTAAGGCTACGGCTAAAATAAATTCGCGAATGCTTCTGCCTTTAGATACACGTGCAACGAACTGTCCCACAAATGGAGCCCAGGCAATCCACCATGCCCAATAGAAGACGGTCCAGCCGTTTAACCATTCAACATTCCCCATCCAGAAAGTTTGACCGACAATGTTCTGCAGATAAGCGCCTAATGAATTCGTGAAATTATTTAAAATAAACACGCTGCCGCCAAAAATAAAGATAAAAACCATAAATCCAATTGAAAGCCAGATTTTTATATTAGCTGCGGCTTGCATTGCCTTATGCAGTCCTGATATTGTTGCTAAAGTAAAGATTGCTGTCATCACAGCAATAATGATCGAAATCACCATTGGCGAGGATTGAATCCCCCATATGTATTGCAAACCAGTAGCAATTTGAGTTGCTCCAAAACCCAAGCTTGTTGCGACACCGAAAATCGTTGCAAAAACTGCCAGAATGTCGATCGTTTTACCGATTGGTCCATGTATTTTTTCACCAATCAATGGATAGAAAGCAGAACTGATCAAGAATGGCAAGTCTTTTCTAAATTGAAAATATGCCAGTCCCAAACCGCCAATTGCAAAGACTACCCATGGATGCAATCCCCAGTGGAAGAAGGTGGTTCGCATGGCTATTTCCATTGCTGCCTGAGTTCCACCTTCTCCAACGGGCGGACTCAGATAATGCATAATCGGTTCCGATACCGACCAGAATACCAAACCAATTCCCATCCCACCGCCAAATAACATTGAAAACCATTGGAAGTTAGTAAATTCAGGTTTATCATCATCCTTACCCAATATAATTTTTCCAAATGGACTGATGGCAACACCGATGGCAAACACAATAAATATCCCGACTGCCAATAAATACAACCATCCAAAAGACGTTGTAATAAATGAATTTAACAGATTAAATACGGCTGTTGTACCTTCAGTAAAAAGCATACTAGCTAATACAAAAACGATAGCGATTGCTGCTGAAATATACAACACTGTTCGATTCTTTGTCGTTTTTTCTTGCATTTTAGTTACTCCTCCTCTTATTTTAGATTTGGTTCAAAGTTTTTAGAAAATTTTCATCAGCGGTGTTTCCAGTGTCCCCAGTTTTGTTCCGGTGATCTTATTGCAATAAGACAACATCGCATCGGTGGTCGCAGCGGCTTGATACACCCAGGCGGCATTGGCCATTGGTCCATATAAAATAAAATCAGCACCGTGAGTCAATGGAAAAGTAAAGACCGAAGCGCCGGCCGCTTCAAAATAAGGACTGCCTTTTGATCGCATTTTTTTCCATAAATAGAGGGCGTTCGATGAAGCACATCCACCGGGAAAACCATGTTGTTCTTTAATATCTCGGATTGCCATGGCCGTCCAACTGCTACTGGCAACATCCAGAACCCCGGGATCAATCAGGAATTGCTCAACACCAGCCCGTTTAGCCTTGGTCAACAGCCCTTCGTTTTTTTCATCACCGATCAGCAGTTTCACGCGTTTGGCTGGCTGTAAATGTTTTTTACTGAAGGCCAGAACAACCGCCGTCTTAACACCACACTCTTTCATGACTTCCAACTCATGCTCGGTACAACTTTCTTCCAATGAGTTGTAAATAATTCGACTCATCGCCACTGGATCGTTAGCAAAATGTTTAAGGGTTTCAATTCGCACCTCCGGGCTGGGGCTGTCAAGCAAAATTGGAGAAGTGGTGTGCTTTAGGACAAACTCGACATGTTTGGTCAGAGCGACCTCGGTATCCCCTAATACATCGACAATTCTGGGATTACCGGTTTCGGCTGATAGTTCCGCTTCTTTATCCAGTAAATCTTTGGCTGCTGTTTCATCAAACAACCCTTTTTCTGAATCTTTGGTTATCTTATGACCGCGATAAAAAATACTCCCAATTAAAACGGTGGGATACTCCCCAGGCTGTCCACCAATCTTAGTTCCATTAATATCATAAACAAACTGATCTGCTGTAAATCTAAACATTTTTGTCTCCTTCATAAACTTATAATTAATTATTGCAAAATTCACAACATAAAAAACAATTGTCCTATTCCTGTCTGTATTAGTCATGGACCCTGTTTTTTCTTTCTCGCAGCCTAAACGATTACACTTTTCTCCTTTCTTACTTATTTACGAGATGTTATGTTAATTCTTGCTGTTATGTATCGCAATAATCGTGCCAACAAAGCTATTAACTCTTATTTATATTGTATAGCCATTTTTTGAATTTCGTAACGCTTGAAACCTTTCCAATAATGAAAATTCGCCCCTTTTTTTTATCATTATTGGAAAAAGTTTCTTTTTTACTCTTGTTAATTTGAGTCATTTGCTTTATTATCAAGTTCTAGTAGTGCAAACGATTTAACTTGGAAAAATGAAGAATCGATGTATCTTAAAACGCAAACACTAAAGACCCAATTATAAATATGAAAACGAGGAAATCCTATGATAACAAACGAAATGAACCATAGTCCGGAATATTCAGACTATCTAAAAACCCTTTCCAGTGAATTTTTTCTGGATATCTTGGAAAACAGTTTTATTGAAGTCACCGTAACCGATAAGGATGGCAATGTTCTTTACGCCAATCCGGCCTGTCTGGAGTACCATGGGATTCCGGCAGAAAAAATGTGGAAACTTAATTTTTTAACCTCCTTCCAGGGCTTCTGGACACCACCGTCCACTGCCACTGCCATTGAAAAAAAACGCACGATTATCTCCCGACAACGCTCTCTCCTGACCGACGAAGAGCACATTACCATTACGACACCGCTTTATAATCCTGATCACGAATTGGTAATGCTGGTTTATAACACCCTAAAGCGGGAATCCTTTGTTGAGTTTGATCTGGATTACCTGAATCAGGAAAAATCAACTGATGATGAGATTAAAGATAAAAAAGGTTCTCGGGAAGAGCGGACCAAAGCGAGCAACAATATTGTTGGTCGCAGTTATATTCTCTACCAGACTCTGCACAAATTGAAGAAGGCCGCCAAATCGGATATTCCGATTTTACTGCTGGGTGAAAGTGGGGTAGGTAAAAGTCTGATTGCCAAATTTATTCATGATTGCAGCCCCCGCAAAGCCAATCCCTTTATTTCCATCAATTGTGCTTCGATTCCCGACAATCTTATTGAAAGCGAACTCTTTGGGTATGTTCCCTATGCCTTCACCGGCGCCAGCCCCAAAGGCAAAAAGGGATTGGTAGAAATGGCCAATCACGGTACCCTCTTTCTTGATGAAATCGGAGAACTCCAACCTAATATTCAGGTCAAACTCCTGGATTTCCTGGAGAACAAGCGCTTTACTTCGGTGGGGGGATTAGAAAAAAAAATGGTCAACACCCGAATTATTACCGCCACTAATAAAAATCTGGAAGAACAGGTTGCCAAAAACGTCTTTCGGGAAGACTTGTATTGGCGCATCAATGGGATCACCCAAACGGTGCCAGCACTACGGGAGCGGCGGGATGATATTTTCCCCATTGCCCAGTATTATCTAAAGGAATACAATAAAAAGTATAATCAGAACAAGGTTTTTTCTAATCCGGTTATTGAAGCCTTGATCCAATATGACTGGCCGGGAAATGTCCGTCAGCTAAAAAATGCCGTCGAGCAAATGGCAGTCATGAGTCTTGGCAGTGTTATTGGCAGTGACAAATTGCCTGAACAGGTAGCTGCCTTTGTAACAAAAGAAAGTATTAATAAAAAGAAAATCATTTTTGATGATCTGGTGGAAAATTATAAACGCGGAATTATTGAAGACTATTATGAAATTTACGACAATATGAACGACCTGGCCGATTCTTTGGGCTTAAGTCAAACCACCGCTTATCGTCTGGTTAATAAATATGTCAAAAAATAGCAACACCACAAGCAAGGGGCCCGGAAACGCTCCTTGTTTGTGGTGTCTCAATTTGTATGGGTCACCCCATTAATTATAATTAAAACGACTTCCAATCAAAATATCAGGGAACGATCTTTTGACCAAAAGGATTTTTTGTCCCAGCTGAACTCTACATCGGCATGAATCTCCAAAAAGTAATCCTGTATCAAACCGTTCAAATCATCCAAATTGTCAAAACGATTATCCTTATTCAAAGCTTCTATCCACATGCTCTGTCCGCCACAGGCATCACTTAAATGAACCTTGTAGTCCAGATCGCGCTCTTTAATGCGGCGGTTCACTTCACTGATATTGTCCCAGGTAATAATCATCTCCAGATACTCCTTTCCTAATATTTACTTGATCACTATTTGATCTCTATTAGATAGTTTACCCCCGTTAGTCAACTTTATTCAAAATTTAACCACTTATTATTTTTTATATAACAAACGGTCGACTAGTTGATCCCGGCGGCGCAGCATCTTTGGGGACAACTTTTATTTCGATGGCTTCAAGCCTTAAGCCCTTCCCTTGCGTTCCTGAACTTGCGCCATTTTTAGCCCAGTCCAGCCAACCATAGTTCTGACTGTGAACCCGGTAATAAACATCATAGTTGGGTGCGTCCGCTCCGGTGAGCCGAATTTGAATGGCCTCTAATCGTAGCGATTGACCGTAGGTTCCACTGGTTTGGCCGTCACTTTTAAAACCCTGCCAGCCAATATTTTGAACATGAGTCTGGTATTCAATGCCAAGATTATAACCTAATTTATCGGTCTTGATTTCGATGCCTTCCAGCCGTAACGACTGACCGGAAGTGCCACTGCTCTGGCCATCACTTCGCCAGCCTTGCCAGCCCACATTCTGGACATGAGTGCGATAGGTAATGCCTGTTGTTTCATTAGAAGTGATCGAGGCTACTGCTGTATTTAGCTGAATCAAGCCGCTGCCATAGTAAGAATCACTGCCTGCTGTTCCTAAATCCAGGGCCGTGCTTTTAAGAATGGTCTCAACCGTTTCAGCCGTTAAACTGGGATCGGCTGCGATCAGCACCGCACAAGCTCCAGCGACAATGGGACTGGAAAAAGAGGTACCACTGGCATACTCGTACCCGCCGCTTTTGGCGGTGGTTAAAACAGATTGACCTGGAGCACACAAATCCACCCGGTCATTGTATTGCGAAAACGAAGCCCGGAGATTGTCCTTATTGATGGCTCCCACTGAAATGACATGGTCGTAAGATGCCGGGTAGGAATACTGACCCACCCGGACATTCCAGGATTCGCCTTCATTTCCTGAAGCCGCCACCACGATTTTCCCGGCGCTGACAGCCTCATTGACAGCCACCGCCAGAGAAGAAAAGGTTCCATAACCACCAAAACTCAAATTAATTACCTTAACCTCTGGCCGCTTTGCCGCTTCGAGTAGTGCCGCACAAATATAAGCCACGTCCAGCTTAGTATCGCCACTGTATGTACCACCCGCCCGGTAGGGGGCAATTTTTATATTGGCTAATCCGGAGATCCCGGCAGTGCCAACGCCATTATTAGTAACGGCTGCAATGCATCCGCTAACCGCAGTCCCGTGACCTGACAAATCGACAACCTGAGGCTTTCCAGCTACAAAATCATATCCCGTCACGGTATTGCCGATAAGATCTGGATGACTAAGATTTAAACCGGTATCAATGACCGCCACCACTACTGGGTCAGCGTTCGAAATCTGATCCCAGGTCTGGTCAGCACCAATCCGACTAAACTGCCAGGCGGCACCACTCACCACATAGGGATCGCTAGGAAGGGCGCTCACTTCGATTTTGTCGTTTTTATCCACTGCCAACACATTAGGATTTTGTGCCAGATTCGCCATCATGGCCTCTGCATCTGTTTCTTCGCTGACTTCAATAAGATCCACCCGATTGGAGACCTGCTCACCGGCAACAACCGTTTCGGCCGTTAAAGCCAGGTCTTTAACATTATCTTCCCCACCCTCTTTATAAATAACAACGATCTGCTGATCCAGGTTTTCATCGGTATTAATCTCTGGTATCTGTTCTAAGGTTTTGATCTCAGTGGGTGTTTCGCTTCCCTGTTGTAATCCTTCGTTTAACGACATACTCTGATCATCCGGTGTTGTCTTCAAAACGGATTGACTACCCGGATTAACTAAGTCTTCTGCTTGACTTCCCGCTGGAAACAGCAAGAAGAAAACAATCATTATTGCCAGCCATCGTGTTATTTTTAACAATTTCTTATTCATGCTGTTCACCCTTCGCACCGCTGGTATGGTTTTGTTCTTATCATCCTTTTATGATGTAATGCTTTATTTCTGTCGTATCTGCTCTATTTAGGATATATTACTATAACATAAGTTCTTTATATTCTGCTATTATTTCAGATAATGCTTAAGGATTTTAATATTAAACGCTGTGTTCCTACTACTCACTAGGACAATCGGACAATAATCCGGTGCAACACATCCACCGTTTCCTCCAGGTTTGTTGACGCATCTTTGATATGATGATAGACTTCGCGTTTTTTTATCGCTGTCATTGGATCAGCCCCGGCAAATACAAACACCATACCATCCATGTAGAGCTTTTCAATTTCTCGGTGGGTCGCTCGCATTTTAACCACCGCTTCTTCCGACTTACCATGATTCTTTTTCAGATCGCTGACTGCTTCGGCAAAAATTTCTACCCCTCTTTTTAATTGTTCAACCATACTGATAATGGTATCATTGGCTTTCACATCAAAGGTCTTCATTGAAACCAGGGTTGATTGGGCATATTTTAGAACTCGATTCATACCAACTGATATCGAGTAAATATCACCGCGGTCAAAGGGGGTAACAAATGCTTCGGTCAGGTTTTTTTCCATCTCCATCCGAATGGTGTCCGCTTCTTTAACGCAGTCCAACAATGCCTGACTGTCTTTGTCGGCACTACTATTCAACCAATTGTACAGGGCTTCCACCCGGGATGCATTGCTTTGCGCCTGCATCAACAGCATCTGATGAAAATGATACTTAATCGGAAAAATCCGATCAATAATATTTCTTTTTTCCATTATTCTATTCTCCCTCTAGATAACCTTAAAAATAATCGTTGCTATGGTATAGATCAGGGCCGATACTACTGCTGATAAGGGAATGGTGATGCACCACGCGACCAGAATTTCTTTAACAATTCCCCAATTCACCATTTTGTATTCATCTCCGGCGCCAACACCCATAATCCCGCCGACCACTACATGGGTGGTGGAGACCGGTGCCCCAACCAGGGTT
>Ga0265295_1007117_pt1 | contig 13074 bp, 11 predicted proteins | sample Munlansysbiofilm_FD_192503 | JGI IMG/M metagenome (GOLD analysis project Ga0265295, IMG submission 192503) | Leachate microbial communities from a municipal landfill in Southern Ontario, Canada - Methane capture system biofilm | ecosystem: Engineered > Solid waste > Landfill > Unclassified ... | reverse complement strand
TAAGCGAAGAAGATACCACTGGGCGCTGGTTTATGCTTAGCAAAGAACAACAAACTAAGATGGCTACTATGCTTGGCGCTCCTGCAGATCCCCTTCCGGTAGATCTTCAAACTCCTGACAAAGAAGATCTCGCCAAACTCTCTAAAGCCCAATATGGGGCTCGAGTAACCAGAACGATGGGCCCGTTTGATTTGGGCTTAATCTATTATAATGGTTACTACTATGAACCAGGTTATGATTTTAGCGCATATGTTCCTGGCAATCCCTACGCCTCTCCTGTAACACCTCCTTCTGGTATTATTAAGATTGACTTCACTCGTGCCCAGCTCTTTGGTGCTGAAGCGACCTTTATCACTGGTCCATTAACCTTTATGGCTGAAGGTGGCTTTTGGTTAAGTGAAGATATGAAGGGCAATGAGATGGGTAAATACAACAACAAATGGGTCTATTTAGCGGGAGTAGGTCTACTCGTTCCAGGCACTAGCACCTATGCGACACTGACCTATAATGGTCATTACATTATGGACTACGATGATGGACCACTTGCCGCTTTGAATGCTGACAACATGCAAGCAGCCCAATCTTCAGCTGGTAAGCGTTATATGAATACTTTGACTGCTGCGATGGAAATACCTTTAGCTCGAGATACGGTTGTCATCCGTTTAGCAGGGACTTACCAAATTGAAACTCACGGATATGCTCTGTTACCATCAGTTACTTGGAATATTGCTGATGACTTAGTCTTTAAAGCTAACGCAAGAGTCTTTGGAACAATCGGGACAGGTGAGGAGAGTATATTCGAGACTTGGAAGGATAATGATGCATTAAAATTAGGAATAAGCTACCTTTTCTAAAAAGGACAACTCATGACTAAAAACAAGCTATTACTAGTTTTATTCATTATAATTGTATTGGGTTCTCCTTTGCTCGTAGCAGGAGAACTCCTCGATGCCATCGGATTTTGGAAAAGTGTAGATTCTAAAAAAGGATTTACGACTTCAGTTATTGCTGTGTATGAGCATAATAACTTATTATATGGTCGAGTCGTTGTTGGCTACGATGAGAAAACAGGAGAACTCATCGACACAATGTATAATCCTAATCAGCAGGTACATAAACTTCCCGAGCAACCTTTATTACTCACTATAGACATTTTCTGGAATCTTCAACCAGGTGGTACTAGATGGCTGGGCGGTAGGATCCTCGATCCCCGTTCCGGCCGCACGTATTCATGTGAGTGCTGGGTGCAGGATGGAGACCTCATTATACGGGGTAAAGTTGGTCCTTTTGGGATGAACAATGTTTTCTATAAAGCCCAAAACCATGACTTTCCGTACGGTTTTATTCTCCCAGATTTACAGAAATTTCGTCCTAATATCCCTGAGAAATAGGAATGCAATCAGGGATATACCTATTCATCCTATAGGCATCAAGTACCCATTATGGTAAACTAAGCTCCAATAAACTCTCAAGGAGATGGATCGTGTTTATCATCGGAGATACCCTTTTGTTTGCAGTAACCGCCCTTGTGCTCTCTATAACCTGTTTATGCATTTTGTTACACGTGAGAGCCAGAGATGCTTACACTAAGGATTTCCTCTTAGTTTTAACGCCCCTATGCCTCCAAATTTGTCTGACCATGTTTATGACTTATATACATCGAGTCTACCCACCCCAACAACTTTCAGGAAAAGCATATGAAGTTTTCTGTCTCTGGATGACTCTATCTTCAATCTTGCTCACCACCGCTCTATTGTTTATGATGAGCCGCTATTTAATTGCCCTACTTCCGATAGCCCCTGATCAACGAAAAACAGGGAACTTTATTGTGGTAGTAATTGTTGCCTTTTTCCTTATTTTAAGCCTCTTTTTTATTATTGGAAAGAGTCAAGGAAATTGGGTAATTGCCATGAACTTAACTTTTGGTTACCATTTCTTTAGTGCCAGTATGCTTATGATTGCCCACGGTGTAACTTCTCTCATTTTTCGTAAAAAGGCTTCGGGCTGGGAACAAGAAAATCTATTAAAAGGTATTAGTGCAACATTCTTACCGCTCATTATAACTTTCCCTCTCGATTTAATCTTCTTTAATGAACATACCTTTAAATTAGCTTTTTTGAGTTTTGCCGTCTTTGTAGTCTACCTGTATCTATTTATTAGTCGCCGTTACTTTCAGGATTATGAGGTGCCATATCTGCAGGAAGGGATTCCTCAGGGCTATTTAGCTCAACAAGGAATTTCAGCACGAGAAGAAGAGATTATAGAGCAACTCGTACAGGGAAAAACGAATCACGAAATTGCTGAACATCTATTTATTTCAGCCAATACCGTTAAAACTCACATTAAAAATATTTATAGTAAACTGAAGGTCTCTAATCGTATCCAACTCTTCTCCCTGCTCAGAGGAAAACATATCAAACCACGCTGACTACAGGGGCTTACATCTTCTTACTGGTAGTCAGTAATGTTAACCCTGGGGACTTCTTCTCCTGGGGCCAGATCGATTACTTCAACACTCAAATTTACCCGCCTCTCTTTGCCTGCAAACATAAACCCCACAACTACTCTTTTATGGTGCCGATCTAATTTTATAATCCGCCCTTCCATATCTTTGAGGGGACCATCGAGCACTTTAACCAAGTTGCCTTCTTTATACACCACAGTGCTAGGCTTAAGGAGCCCTCCATGGTTATACACCCAGTTCGCATATTGAAGATCTGCATCTTGCAATTCCAAAGATCCATCCGAATAACGAAGCACTTTATAAGCATCACGTTCTTGTTTAATGATGAAAAGCGGAAAGGGAACATCATCAGGAAGATATATGAACATATACCCTGGCAGGAGTGGCTGGACAACCTTATTCCAAACTCCTCGCTTACGTTGGTTCATTATCCTAGTGGGAAAAATTACATCCAACTCCATATTGAGGTAGTCACGCATATCTTTTTTCAATAGATACACCAGCTTTTCTTCTGATCCTGTTTTGCAATAGAGGCAATAGGCTTTCATGGAAGCATATCCATTGATACAGGACCTTGGTAGGTAAATTCAGGCACCAGATCACATAAAATCTGCACTAACTGGGACGGCTCCATAGTATAGATCGAGTCCATAATCGTGGCGAAAACTTCTTTTTCGAGGGTACCATTTACAATTGCTTTAAAAACCTTAGGATTATCGGTAGGGATTGTTTTATCTTTATCATTCAACTTCTCTTCGTAGAGTTTTTCCCCTGGCCGGAGTCCGGTAATTACGACTTCACTGCGGCCATCACCAAAGTATTTCACTAAGCGTTTAGCAAAGTCGTAGATATTAACCTGTTCTCCCATATCGAGCACCATTACTTCACCGCCATTACCGAGCGCTCCAGCGAGGAATACTAAACTTACTGCTTCAGGAATAGTCATGAAATAACGAATTATACGCTTATCAGTAACAGTAATAGGCAAGCCAGCGCGCATTTGCTCTAAAAATAGCGGCAACATCGACCCACGGCTTCCTAAAACATTGCCAAATCGAACGCAGACTATCTCTGTTTTTTCATTGTTCAGCATGCTACTGACCATTTCAGCTACTCGTTTAGTTGCTCCCATGACATTTGTTGGATTCACTGCTTTATCGGTAGAGACAAAGATACAACGGGCAGCCTCATACTTCACTGCAGAGCTAAATACGTTATAGGTGCCGCCGATATTAGTTCGAATAGCCTCTTCTGGATAGTATTCCATCATTGGCACATGCTTATAAGCTGCGGCATGGAAGATAATCTCAGGGTGATATTTTTCAAACACCCGCTCAACTTTTGCTAAGTTACGCACATCACAGACAATGGGCATAATGTCCTTGGAATAGGCTGCCCGATAGGAATGGAGGCGCAAAGAGAGGTCATGGATCTCAGTCTCATCTATATCGAGCAAGAGTAACTGCTCTGGTTGATACTCCAGTAATTGTCGTGAAATCTCACTCCCTATTGATCCCCCAGCTCCAGTTATTAAGACCCGTTTACCAAAGACCATCTTTTTAATGGGAGCTCGATCGAATGTTATGGGGCTACGTCCTAACAAATCATCAAAATTAATTGAACGGATATCAGCAACGCTTTTTCGCCCCTGTTCCATCTCGAACAATGAGGGAATAATCTTAACCTCTACACTAAAACGCTCTGCAATATCTAACGTCTTGCGCATTTTTGCACTCGATAAATCGGTAATGCCAATAATGAGCACTTCGACCTGCAAAGAACGCAAAAGGACCTCGAGGTCATCGAGTGTCCCCAGAACAGAAACGCCGCCGACCAGCGAGTGTTGTTTGCTAGTGTCATCATCAATAAAACCCAAGATACGAAAGGGAAATTTCTTCTTATAGAACTGTCGAGTTAGCTGTAATCCAATTTCTCCTGCCCCATAGATTATTGTTTTAGGGTATCCGTTCCCAGTTGACGATCCGCGTACATGGTAAGACAGTACCACCCGATAGATAATGCGATAACCTAACAAGATCAGTAAAGAGAAAGCTGTATAGACACTCATCAGGCGAAAGGCATAGATAAAATCTTTGGTTCCGATTAAGATAAATACTAAGATAATCAGTGCTGATAAGGTTAATGCACTAGCTCCACGAACAACTAAATCCAAAGAACTATCGACTATACGGATATGGTAAAGACGAAATGAAAAACAAAATAGAATTTGTAAACATATGAATAAAAGTGTAACTGCCAGATGACTTTTGATGAAGACTAGGTTGGAAGAAACCACGAAAGAGGCGAATAAGGCACAACCATACAAAATTGCTATATCAACTAAAACTAACAGACCCCGGCGTACTAGTCGCTTAACCATTCCTACCCCTATGTCTTAACACGAGCACGCTCGCAGTTATTTCATTTCTACTGCCTTACAGCATACCCCATCCTAAATTGATACGCAACAAGTTATTCCAACACTAAGTAGGCAATTGGAACCCCCTAAAGGTTACACTATACCAATAAATTATATGTGATACGCTTGCAAAGCAGCTTTAAGACAAACCATAGCATGTCTTAAGTCAACAGTGTTAAGGACATAGGCGATTCGAACCTCATTACGCCCCAATCTAGGTGTCACATAAAACCCTTCGGCTGGCGCTAACATCACCGTTTGACCATTTAATTGAAAATCGCGCAAAAGAAACATACAAAAATCTTCGGCATCTTCTACTGGTAATTGAGCTACCAGATAAAAAGCTCCTTTTGGCGCACTACAAACCACCCCTGGTATGTTATGTAATTCTTGAACTATAAAATCACGTCTTTTTTCATATTCAGCACGAACCAAATCCAAGTATTCAGGCGGTGTTTGAAGCGCTGCAATTGCCGCTACTTGCTCTATATCAGGGGGGCAAAGACGAGCTTGAGCCAGTTTCAACGCTCCCTCGAGAACTTCATGATTACGACTAATCAACATCCCAATACGGGCCCCACACATGCTATATCGTTTTGAAAAAGAATCGATAAGAACCACTCGATCTGCATAGGCGGGATACTGTAAAATACTGGTAAAACATTTCCCCTCATAACAGAACTCACGATACACTTCATCGACAATGAGAAACAAATCGAGTCTTTCAACTAATTCAAGAATTTGGCGAAATTCCGCGTCAGTATAAACATGCCCAGTTGGATTGTTGGGACTACATAGTAAAATTGCTCTCGTTTTAGAAGTGACTTGAGCCTCAAATTGGGCAATGTCTGGTAACGTAAATCCATCTTCAATTCGAGAAGTGACTGGCTTAAGAACCACACCAGCTCCTTTGGCAAATGAACCCACATTTGTATAATAGGGCTCAGGAACTATAATTTCATCGTCAGGATCGCATAATGTCATGAAAGCAAATTGGATCGCCTCACTGGCCCCAGTTGTGATCATAATATCATCACTAGAGATATCGATCCCATAGTTTTTATAGTAGGCCGGCAGAGCTTCAAGCAGTTTAGCTTCACCTTCACTTGGTCCATATTCTATAATTTGCTGTGAATAATTTTTAATCGCTTCTAAAACTTGTGGTGGGGTTTTAATATCGGGTTGACCAATATTCAAGTGAAAAACGTGAACTCCACGCCGCTTTGCTTCGTTGGCATAGGGGACCAGTCTCCGTATGGGTGAAGCTTGGAAACTTGAAATTCTATCTGACATTTTCATGGACACTCTCCTGTTTAGATGGGGGTGCACACAACGCCGTTGTGTGTTATCAGGGCTTGGCAGCCAGCCGAGGAGAACCGAACCTTAACCGCTATTTACGGTCGCGGTAGACGGCTTTACTCCCCGGCAAGGGAGCCTGCGGATTGGCCTGACTCATATTAACCAGCCGATGGATAAATTGCCGATTGTCTAATAGAGGACTTAGAGGTCGTCCATGGTGAAGGCGGCTTATTACCCGAGCAAAAAGTTCGGTTACATCGGCTTGAATGAACCACTCTTTATCAGTAAGAGTCTTATCGTGGAAGACTGCATTCGTTCCAATGACTCGGTAGAAAACATCTTCTTGATACGCTTTTTCAAATTCATCCCGAGCATTTCCATTAAAAAACGGTAAACTGACCAGACAGATAATCTTTTTTGCACCCAGCCTCTTTAATTCCCGCATAGCAATAAGCAAAGTACCACCAGTGCCAATCATATCGTCGGCCATAAGGACTGTCTTACCTTTAACATCACCGATTAAGCTAATACTGCGGATATTGGAATGCTTAGCATCTTTACTCACGACTGAATAATCCCGTTCTTTATATAAAATGGCCAAGGGCCTGTGCAAAGCCTCTGCGTAAAACTTATTGCGCCCTACCGCACCAGTATCGGGACTCACAACCACTAAATCGGGATCACTAAAGTCAATCACCTTATGGAGTTTAATAAGTGCTTGATAACTAGCATGCAAATTTTCTAGATGGGTTTGGTTAAAGCAGTTCTCAATTTCTCGTGAGTGAATATCTAAGGTAATAATGCGCTCTACCCCCATATTTTCACACATCCGCCCAAATAAAGCTGCCGTGAGAGCCTCACGACCACTCTTTTTATGTTGACGCGCATACGGATAAGTTGGCAACACTAATGTAACACTATCCACACCTGCATTCTTGAGGGCATTGACAGTGGTAAAGAGAAACATAACATGATCGTTGATGGTCACACAAATAGGTTCATCGGAACCTGCTAATGGGATGGGGTACTGATTAGCTACATCATAGATGATAAATAACCGCAAACCACGTACAGCTTGCAATATCTCTGCCTTTACTTCTCCATTAGCAAATTTTGTGTATTTTACCGGAATTTCAAAATCCGGACAGGTATACGCTTTCGGCTTACGTCCCCGCGGGATTTTTTTACTGACGAGATCGTCGTTCAGAGTAACCAAATCCAGTAGTTCTTCAGGTGTCATATTATGACGCTTCACCAAAGAAGCACTAAGTTTTTGATATCTATCTAAATAGAGCCTTCTCAAGTGTTTAAGAACTTTCCCAGCAAAATACTCAGAACCCGGTCCGGCAATAATCCCTAGCTTATGCGGTTTAACAATGCTCATGGCCGTACTCTACCACAAGAGATGGTTTAGATTCAACAGCATTTCAATTACTCGCGCATAATGTATTTATTTTTGCAACTTTTTTTCAATTCTATTGTTATATATTTGTATTAACGAAGAAACGCATTCGATTTGCTGAGATAATTTATATTACAGCAAGGGAATACATAGAGGAGAACACTATGAAAAAGATACGTACAATCTTACTGATGATGCTTTTGGTTCTAATTATAAGCCCAGTGGCGGCCCGTCCGCACAATGGCATTGCCCTTGGGGCGCAAATCGGATTTCTAACTACAGGAGTTGTGGTCGATATTCCCCTCGGCCCAATCGCAATTAATGCCGGAGTAAACTATCCCTTAGGTTTTAAATATATTGAATGGTTGGGAGGAGAGACAGATGGAGATTTCTTCACCCCTTACTTCACTGTTACCGGAGATGTAACTGCACCAATTCCCTTAGGAGACAACTTTGATTTAAAACTTGGTATTAGTACGGTAGCCTTCACCGATTTCACAACCGGAATGTTTGGAGTGGCTGGCGGAACTATCAAAGGTGAATATTGGATACCCAATAAAAACACCGGCCTCTTCGTCAACTTAAACGTACCAATCGCTGTTTACATCGTAACCGAAGAACAAACGTGGGGATTGATAAATTCCTATGTTCCTTTAATAGGCATTTTCACCACTACTGCTGGCGTTTTATGGACTTTATAGATAGTTTTACCAGTTAATTAGACTTGTTACCGCTGAAGAGAGTTGCCAATAGGTCTGTGCTAACAATGCTCCACGCTCTTCACAGGCTCTTAGCATTGCTTGTGCCTGTGACAGAGTCTGCTCTAGACCCAGATTCCCTGTGGTTCCCTCGCTCGTTCGGTTGCGAATAGTTGCATCGGCATCATAACTCTTAACAGAATCTAGATGCATGCCAACATCCTTGTACACATCACGAAACGATCCACCCTTCATCAAGCGCTTGAGTACTTCATCTGTAGCATATAACTCATTGGAGCAACCGCTTCGCAAGGCCCCCTCATGTACTTTTAGCTGTTGTATCATTAGACGCATAACTCGCACGGTAAGTAAAGCTGCTTTGGTCCCTCTCAACAACGGCTCTTTTGTGTCTTGGAAATCACGATTATAACCAGAGGGGAGACTGCGAATAATCGATTTTACCTGTTGGGCACACGCTGAGACGACCGCGCTACGGCTTCTAGTTAATTCCAACCCATCCGGATTACGTTTTTGAGGCATAATACTACTTCCTGTACAGAGCTCCTTTGGAAGAGAAAAATAGCCAATTTCCGGCAAAGAAAATAGGATCAGATCCTGAGCCAGCTTGCTCAACGTCAAGGTAACGTAGTCGCAACCATCGAGTAGCATTGCCTCGAATTTTCCACGACTGTTGTTTGCATATAGGACATTGTTTTGCACCTTAGCAAAGCCCAGCTGTTTGGCAGCATACTTACGATCAAGAGGTAAAGGCGTCCCATAACTGGCCGCTGAACCGAGTGGAGACTGGTCAAATAAAGAATCTAAGTGGCGTAAGTGGGAAACTTCATCTAGGAGTTCCTCAGCAAAGGCAGCCGCCCACAAGCCCACAGATGAGGGCATAGCTAATTGCATGTGTGTTCGCCCCGGCATAGGAATCCATTGATGTAATTGGGCGAATTCTAATAACGAGATGGCTAGCTGGGTAGTTTCTTGGGCAAAACGGACTAGAAATTCTCTCATCCAGAGGCGTAACGCAGTTTGAACTTGATCATTCCTTGAACGGCCTGTGTGAATTTTCTTGCCTACTTCTCCTACGCTTCTGGTTAAATAAGCTTCAATAGCGGTATGGCAATCTTCATCACTCACATTAATTACAAACTCGCCCTCAATAGCGAGAGTTAAGATTTCTTGAAATCCTTCTTCTAAGACATTCAGTTCGCCTTGGGTAAGAAGGTCTGCTTTATGGAGGGTCCGAGCATGTGCAATGGAAGCAATACAATCAGAAACGACTAAGTTAGCATCGTTTTGGTAATCATTACCAACGGTAAACTCTTCCATTAAAGCATCGAGAGTGTAACCTTTTTGCCATAATTTACCCATCATCATCCCCCTCATTGGGCAAAGTGTAGTAGAACTTGGCACAAGAGGTCAATCAATATCCATCTAACCATCGTAATTCTCATAAGGGGGAATTATGAAACTATACCTACACCTATGCATAGCAATCCTACTCACTGTTACCCTCAACGCCTGCGAGGCCCAGCCACAACGTGAACTCTATAATGTCCTCTTGGGTCAAGACCAGCAAAGCCCTCTCCTTCTGGCATCAAAATCAACTACGTCTCACCAAGCTACCTGCTATTTTAACGAGACAGTCTTCTGCGTGCCTCCAGATTTTTCTTGTACTACCGACTCTGTAAAAATCATCTCAGTTGTTCCATTTGAAGAGACGATTATTATCACATTTGCAGAAGCGCTCAGTGCCGGTCAACGTGTAGAAATTGAAGGGCGTGTTAGAGATGTGGTTGGAAATACATTAACATTCAAAGTGGGAGTGTGGGGTTTTAATGAACGAATTCCAACCTTGCTTATTAATGAATTTACGACCAAAGGGAGTGGTAATAATCCTGATCGAATAGAATTATGGGCTAAAACAGAGGGCAACCTAGCCGGGATAACCATTTATGATGGAGTAGCATCAACTTATGATAGCCAATGCATCCTTCCCAGTTTTGAAGTAAGCGCTGGAGATTACATTGTGATTCAATATGGAAAAGATTTCAGCCAAGAGCACAGCATAGAATTTGATGGCGGCTCTGTTGGTTTAGGGGCTAATAATGGAGTAATTAGCCTGTATGATGCTCCTAATGGGAGTATCATCGATGCGGTAGTATACAGCAATCGCACTAGTGATTCAGATACAAACTATGGCGGATTTGGGACAAATAAAGTATGTCAACGCGTTCGCACACTAGAGTCAACCGGAAATTGGGAACCACTACCCATAATCCCTGAAACAGCAGTGGATAGTACTTATAGTACTGCTACTCGCTCGTTCTGCCGTGAAAAGGGGGTCGATACCAACACTAAAAATGATTGGTATATAGTCCCTACCAGTAAAGCTAGCTTTGGAAAAGTTAACACGAGTGAGCGGTACGCCCCGTAAGGAAAAAATATACCGGATATGTTGCCACATCCGGTAATACCATGTCTTTCGTCATCTATTAGACATATTCGGCAACAAAGGACTCCAGTACTGCTAGAGAAACAGCTCCAATGCGCTGATTCACCACTTTTCCATCTTTAAATAAGGTTAGGGTGGGAATACTGGAAATATTGTACTTCTCAGCTAATTCAGGCTGCTCATCAACATTTACTTTGCCTACCTTTATTTTCCCAGCATGATTTTCAGCAAGTTTAGCAACCGCAGGGGCAACCATCTTGCAGGGACCACACCAAACAGCCCAAAAATCAACTAGGACGGGGACTGTGGATTTTAATACTTCTGCTTCAAAGTTGGCTTTTGTCAACGTAACTTCACTCATTTGGTTCCTCCTGTAATACATTACCACAATAAATATACACCGATGAGTACTAAAAGGAAAGGGACTTTGCGAAGGATTACAACACAGATTAAGCAACGTTACATTCTGATCCTCATTCCATCTTTTCTTTGGTCTAACTTTGGCAACGCTTCTTTTCAATGTATCGTCGCCGTTATCATACCATCAATATTTACTGGAGCAATTGCATGATACGAAAAAAACTATCCTTGCCATTGTTTTTACAAAGTTCCCAGCAACTTCTGCAGTTGTTTTACTTTAGCGGGAGTAATCTCACCTTTCACATACCCTACGATGGTACCATCAGGGGCAACAACAACCAAAGTTCCCCTATCATCTGCGGAGAAACCAGCTTGGTTGGCAAACTTTTCTGTTTTCGATACAAAAAGTACCCCAACCTTAGATGGATCTGTTTTGTCCTCATAAAAATCAAATAAGGCCTTTTGAATGATCCCTTTAGCAAAAAAGGGAACCCCAGAAAGAACGGGAAAGTGGTAGACTGGGATCGAGCCCACGATATTTGGGTTTTGATCAAAATATTCTTGCCACCCTATCACTTGCATCTGTTGCACCGCTCCATTGTCACGATCCTTGCCCATCGTGAAGGCAAAAATAGCGGCCCCTGTGTGTAGGGCATCTGTTGGAAAGACGAAGCTTTTACCATCAGCAGTCTTGGTCTTCTCTTTTTCAAATGTAGCAGAGAATAGCAAGGAAGAACATAAGGCAACTAACAAAAATACGATCATATTTTTTTTCAGCATAATCTCTTATACACCAAAAAAACTATACTTGTATAGGTTTCCATTAGGACAAATGCACTAATACCTATTAACATCTAGGGTACAACTTTCCTCCTTCAGATAAAACTTATCCTTTTACACTATGTAGCGGTGCTTTAGGCTACTTTTGTAATCGCCTAATAGGAGTGAGCCGTCAAATCTCTTACTTCGTTTCCACCGTTACTCCGTTTTTCAGTGTTTTCCTGGAGTACAAGGATCGCATTTTTCGGTACCCTAAAAATTACTCACCATGTGCAAAACTAGCAAAATAGAGCGAACAATAGGATCTTATCGCATATCTGCCCAATAGTAATCTCCCCTCGAATCAAAACTACAATTGAGACTAAAACTATATGAAGAACAGGATTTCACCCTTTTTTCATTTGTCGGACAGCGAAAATCTGTTTATACTAAAGGATATGCAAGTACTATTAAAATCAGAATATCTAAAAGCATTACTGGTAATTGTCATTGGGTCATTGGTATTACTCTTTTTAAACATTATCCTCAAACGACGGATTAAGGTTCTGGAAGGAAAAAAACAGGGAGGAGTTAAAACTCCCCGCCTGAATTTTCTCCGGTTTTTCCAACGTATTGCAGTCCCTTTGACTTTCCTAGCACTGCTTACTATCGCGACCCAGATGGTCTCATTCAATGAACAAATTCAGAATATGGTAAAGATCGGACTCTCTATTGTCATGACCTTCATCATCGTCCGCGCACTTAACAAATCTATAGATTTGATATTTTCGCGTTATTTCGAACGAGAAGAAGCAGACCATAACCGAGAAAGACATCTTAAACCACTTTTGTCCTTAATCAAGTTTATTCTTTGGACGGTGGGAATCATCTTTCTTATGGCCAACCTCGGAATAAATGTCTCCACCGCCCTTGCTGGCCTTGGTGTTGGAGGTATCGCCGTTGCTATTGCCGCCCAAGGCATTCTTGGAGATCTGTTTAGCTACCTCGTTATCTTCTTCGATAAACCGTTTGAGTTGGGAGATTTTATCGTCTTCGGAGACAAGGCCGGAGTAGTTGAACGTATCGGAGTCAAATCAATTCGGGTCAGGATGCTTTCAGGTGAGCTCTTAATCATTGCCAACTCGGATCTTACCTCTTCTAGGGTCCATAATTACAAACAGATGCTACGACGTAGGGTGGTATTCAATG
>Ga0265295_1007116_pt1 | contig 13076 bp, 12 predicted proteins | sample Munlansysbiofilm_FD_192503 | JGI IMG/M metagenome (GOLD analysis project Ga0265295, IMG submission 192503) | Leachate microbial communities from a municipal landfill in Southern Ontario, Canada - Methane capture system biofilm | ecosystem: Engineered > Solid waste > Landfill > Unclassified ... | reverse complement strand
CAATGATAGCATCCACAAAGCCCAAAAACGGAATATGCCAAAGAATATTTCCTAATAGCCTCATCAAAAACTCCTTTGATTTATATATATACATTTTACCCCTATGCACACTTAAATAAACTTAAAATTTTGTAGATCTTGCGGATATTCTATTGCAAAGCAATAGTTGTGTTTTTCAATCTAGTTTGCTATACTTCAGAAAAAACAAAGAGATATATGAAACCGTTATTTATAACTGATCTAGACCATACTTTGCTTAGAAGCGACCAAACCATCAGCACTTATACGGCTAAAATATGGAATGAATTGAATGAACATGCTATACTCTCCATAGCAACTGCTAGAAGCTTCCATAAAGTCAAAGAGTTTTTGTGCGAATTGAAGCTAAATGCCCCTATGATATTACTGGATGGGAGTATGATAGTCACACCAAACAAAGAGATAATCGACCTAAAGCTTCTAACAAAAGATCTTAGCAATGAGATCATTTACGAAGGTGCAAAGCATGGAATATATCCATTTGTGATAGGACTCAAAGATGATAGTATCGAAGAGCTTTTTTGGTATCCTAAAGTGCTCAATGAATATCAATCAGAGGTCCTATTAAATTATAAAAACGACCCTAGATTATCACTCAAAGATCCGATAAGTGCTATGAACAGAGTCCTAAAAGTAGTATATTTCGGCCCTCATGAAGTCCTAAAACCGCTCACCGAGCATCTAAAAGATGTATTTGGCGACATGGTGGAATACAAGCTGTCTCCGGAAAATTACGGTGGGGGATGGTTTTTGACCATCTTACATCCGCACGGCGATAAGTCTCATGCGCTTAAAACCGTGACTTCATACCTAGGTCATGATATAGCAAATATGACAGTATTTGGAGACAGTATCAATGACATACAGATGTTTAAACTTGCCAATACCGGCATAGCAGTACAAAATGCTCTCGATGAAGTCAAAGCAGTAGCATCTATCGTACTTCCACACACCAACGATGAAGACGCGGTGGCAAAATATCTTTCTAAATTTCTCACAAAGGATAAAAATGCAATATAGATATATAGGGAAAAGCGGCCTTAGAGTATCGTCTATAGCTATGGGCACCATGACTTTTGGCACGCAATGTGATGAAAAAGAAGCTTTCAAGATCATGGACGCAGCATATGAGAGAGGCATCAATCTATTTGACACAGCTGAGCTATATCCTGTCCCGCCGAACGGCAAACTAGCAGGACTAACCGAAGAATGGGTAGGCAAATGGCTAAAAACCAAACCAAGGGATTCTATCATCCTAGCTACCAAAGTAGCAGGAGCAGCGAACGGCTGGTTCGTGCCGCCCATCAGACACGGGCTAACTGCTATTGATAGTTTTCATATCAAAAGAGCAATAGAAGGAAGCCTAAGAAGACTCCAAACAGACTATGTAGACCTATATCAGATGCATTGGCCCGATACAGTGGTGCCCATCGAAGAGAGTTTGAAGGCTTTCGATGAGCTAGTGCGCGATGGGAAAGTACGCTATATAGGTACCTCAAATGACAGTGCATATGGTCTGACCAAAGCGAATGAAACATCAAAGCGGCTTGGGATTGCTAGATTTGAGAGTATCCAAAACAACTTTTCACTAAACAATCCTAGATTTTTAGATGAACTGGCTAATGTATGCCAAAAAGAGCAAATTTCCTTGCTGCCATATTCGCCGATAGCAGGAGGTGTGCTGAGCGGTAAATATAATCAAAAATTAACAAGCGGAAGATATGCATCATATATCAATGATAAAAACGGACGAGTCAGGGCTCAAGCAGCCAGATTTGTAAATGACAAAAGCTTAGCATCAACTGCTAGGTATCTTGAGCTTGCAAAGGAGCTGGGTATGCATCCGGTTACTCTGGCAGTTAGCTATTCTAAATCATTTGATTTTGTAGCATCGACTATCATCGGCGCCACAAGTGTAGCTCAACTTGAACCATCTTTAAAAGCTATGGATCTCACTCTAAGCGCAGAAACTATGAGCAAAATAGCTGAGATTCAACAAGATATTATGTATCCAATGTATTAAAAGTATAAAAACACTAACTCATTTTATTGCGAGTCTTTCTTTTATATCATTTGTAGATATATAAATTGTAATTCTCCCCATTTTGCTTGTTTGCAAAAGTTTATATTCAGATAACTGATTTAAATATTTTCTTGCACTATTTTCAGAGATATTATACTTGTTTGATATCTCTCTTGTTGTAAATATTTTACCTGCTTCTTTTATTGCATCTTGTAATATATAGTTTTGAGGTAAATTTAATAGATTATTATATTTTGATCTTTTTAAAAGTCCGATAGTGTCGCTTATCTCTTTGCTTTTATGTTCCATATACTCATTTAACTTTTCAATGGCTCTAGCAATAATATCGATTTGATAAGCTATAAAATATGTCAAATCATTGTCATCGCTCTCGCTGTAAAGATATGACTTTGCATATTGAACTGGAGCATTTTTTAGCAACCCGCTTATTGAGACATACTCAAAATATTCAAATCCACTTTTTAGCATATACCAATAAAATAACGCTCTCGCTACTCTCCCATTGCCATCATTAAATGGATGGATAAAACCTATCATAAAGTGAAGTATGATTCCTTTGACTATTGGATTAATAAATATATCTCCATTGGATGAGTTATGATTATAATTTGCAAAGCTCGCTAATTCTTCAAGTCTTGCTTCTATCTCACAAAATTGTGGGGGTTCAAAAAGAATATTATTATCATAATCACCTATATAAATTTCATTATTATCTCTAAATTCGCCAGGATTGACATTATTGTGTGTAGTGTGTGAAGTTGCTATTTTATGAAGTTTTTTTATGAAACCCAAAGACAACTCTTCGTCTTTTCTGCTTTTCACCTCTTTGAGTAGCATATAATTATTGATTATCATCCATTCATCTTCGCTTTTTGGCTTTTTTTCATTAAGCAACATATCCTTGGCAACTTTTCTTGTAGTTGCTGCTCCTTCAAGTTGAGAACTACTTATTGCCTCTTCTAGAATCAATGAAGATATCAAATACTCATTTTTTATGCCATTTTTTGGAGCTATGTGATATTGGGCAATATTAAATAGTTTTGCCTCCAAGGCGTCTGGAGTAGAATATGTAAAACTTTTACCTTTCTTGTCTTTAAGTGGTAAAAATTTTATCTTACTCATTCTATTAAACTTGGTAGCCCACCATGCAATATGTGGGTCATCACCTTCTTTTGTTCGATATTTCAATTCATCCCAATATAGATAACGACCTTTTTCATCAGTAGCTTTATATTCAAAAATATATTTTATATTGGAAGCAACATCAAATTTATTAACTTCAAATTTAAATGGTGGTTGTTCAATTTTTCCATTTTTCATAGTAATAACTCAAATTTTAAATTTTGAGTTATTATATCACAAATTTAAATAATATCCTACAAAACAATACTTATTTAGCATTTTAACTTTAAAACTATAGATATATTATTGTCTTTAGAACAACAAACAACTCAAATTTATATTATTGATTGTACTAATCAATAATACTTGTGTAAACAACATATCACATTCTATGTAGAGAATAATTTATCCATCTCTTCTAATCTTTCCGGCGTGCCAATATCACGCCATATACCATTATACACTTCACCGCTGACCGCATCATGCTTCATGGTATCTCGAAGCACTTCTCCTAGAGCTCTTTTGCCAGGTTCCAGCCATTTAAAAAGATTTGGACTATAGTATCCTATACCTGAGAATGTATATCTAGCCTTGCCCTCACTCGTGACCATTCCTTTTTGCAAATCAAAATCGCCACTGACGTTATGTTCCGGATTTGGAACGAGTATCAAATGAGCCAAGATACCTTCACCAAGTTCAAAAGAACTATCAAATTCATAATCACACCAAACATCGCTATTGACTACCAAAAACGGTTCATTACCAAGAAGCGGGAGTGCTTTTACGATACCCCCTGCACTCTCCAGACCGCCTCCTTTTTGCTCATCGCTATAATGCAGTTTCACGCCCCACTTGGAGCCGTCACCAAGGGCTTCGGGTATCATATATCCTAGATGAGCGAGGTTGATGACTATCTCTTCAAATCCAGCCTTGGCTAGTTTTTCTATGTGCCAAACTATTAGTGGCTTGCCGCCTACCTCAAGGAGTGGTTTTGGTGTAGTATCTGTGAGGGGTCTCATCCTCTCACCTCTACCTGCTGCCAGTATCATCGCTTTTTTCATTAAACACTCCAATATTTATTAAATAATGTCACCCGAACGCTCGAAAAGCAACGAGATTTTGAGCATATGCCGCAAAAATCTAGCGTCGCGATTCGTGAGTGGTGACGCTTTTTGTGCTACTTTTTCTAAAAAAGTGGCTAAAGAAAACTTTCTAGATTCCCAATCAAGTTGAGAATGACATATTATTGTGACAGAATATCACACAAAGACTCAGTCTGTGGATATTTAGCCGCAGTCTCCAATACATATTTGAGCGTCAGCGGAATATCCTTCAGGTATCCATCCTTGCCATCTCTGATGCTAAGTCTAGCAAAAATTCCAAGCACCTTGATATGTCTTTGAAGCCCCATCATATCAAACCACCCGAGAAATGTCTCGTCGTCTGCTTTTATGCCGGCTTTATCTCTAAAATATAGTGCCAATACTTCTCTGCGTCCTATTTCAATCTCATAATAACAATCTTTGAGCAAAGAGACCAGATCATATGTGATCGCACCCACTCTGGCATCTTGAAAATCAATGATTCCGAGCTCATCATCACTCTTGACCATGATATTGCGGCAATGATAATCACGATGCACAAAATAGCCGTTTGGCTGTGCCAAAACCTCATCTGCAATGAATTCGAGTATGCTTTTTAGTTTTAACTGCTTTTCATCATTTAGAAAAACATTCAGATGCTTTTGCAGATACCATTCATTGCACAGATCCATCTCAAATATCAAAAACTCTTTGTCATAAAGCGGCAAATCTACAGTATTCGCCTTTTGCATGAGGATTATCTCATCTATGGCTTTTTTGTAATAAAATTCCAAATTATCCAGAGTCGTCACTTGCGCTAGATGAAGTGAACCAAAATCCTCTATTATGAGATATCCATCGTCCAAGTTTTGTTCTATTATCCTAGGAGTATTTACACCCACACTCTCAAGTCTATGGGCAATATCTATAAATGGAATAAGCGATTCTTTTTGTCTGGAAGAATCCATGAGCAAAAAGCTCTTATCTTCAAGGCTAAGTCGATAATAACTCCTAAAACTAGCATCGCTTGAAGCTATTTCGATATTATAATCACCCCAGCCGATGCTTTGAAGCCAATGAATATATTTCTCGTCATCCTGAACTTGTTTCAGGATCTCATCTTTGCTTTTAGATTCCGAAATAAATTCGGAATGACTAATTTTATTCATACAGACCTCCTAAGATAGTATTGACCTTTGCACCCGTGACGTCTTTGAGATCTACTGGCTCTTTGTGTAGACGTTTGTATGCCAGCCATGCTATCATCATCGCTTCTAGCATATCTCCGTGCTGGGCAATTAGCACTTCCACATTTGGCATCATCGCCTTGATACGTTCTACTAAAAAGCTGTTTTTGGCTCCGCCGCCGCAAAGCAGTGCCATATCCCTATGAAATTTCAGCACTTCATTGCTGATACTAATGGCTGTAAGTTCAACAAGGGTTCTTTGTATATTTGCTTGCAATTGCTTGTCATTCTGAAGTTGATTCATGATCTCTTTGGATCCCCGGGTCAAGCCCGAAGATGACGGGTTGTTGTCATTCCTGCGGAGGCAGGAATCCACTCTACATATCTTGTCCTCTAACCATGCTTCATTAAACTTCTCTCTGCCGGTACTTTTTGGGGGCTCTTGTTTGAAATACTCATCGGATAACATCTCATCTAAAAGAGCATAATCCACCTTGCCGGTCTTTGCCCATGCTCCGTCTTTGTCGTAGGATATGCCATGATGTTTGGCTATCCACATATCTAGGAGGACATTTCCGCATCCCGTATCATACCCTATGGTCTTTTCGCCAAGTATAGTGATATTTGCCATGCCCCCGATATTGACGACGGCTATCTTGTGGCTAATATTACCAAACAAAAAAGCATGAAATGCAGGTGCGAAAGGAGCACCCTGCCCTCCGAAAGCCACATCTTTACGCCTGAAATCTGACACGACCGGGATTCCGCACTGAGCATTGATGATGTTCGGATCGCCTAGCTGCATACTGGTAGGATATTTGCCACTAGGTGCATGCCAGAGCGTCTGTCCGTGCACGCCTACAACCTTGATGGTTTGCTTATCGATGCCGTGACCGGCGATAAATTCATTGATAGCATCTGCAAATAGTGATCCCAGCATACTATCAAGCTCGCCCACTTCTTGCAAAGTCGTCTGCCCGGCGATCATCTCTAGCACGCGTTCTTTTAGCTCTGCGGGAAAATGATACTCAGCAGCTTCTATCAGTGTACATTGCTGCGCATCTATCTGACACAACGCGACATCTATACCGTCGAGGGAAGTGCCTGACATCACACCAATGTAGAGTTCGCTCATCTATATCCTTGTCCGTTTATATGGGTATTATTATATCGTAAGGGAGATTATTTTAGTTGGTTCACTTTACCCTCATGGTTTGCATTGGAGTGTATATTTAGTATGAGTATAAGTTCCCACAAAAACCGTGGGAATGAAGAGAAATAAATCAATTGTAAATTATTATAATCTCAATGATTCTTCCGCCATCTGAGTCACAATATCTCCTTGGAAATTATAAAGTTTGACAGTGGTTTGGCTAGATGGATTGCTACTTTGTGGAGAGATCACCACAAAATTCATAGTTGTATTGTTAGGATTATGATCAATCCATGTCCCTGAATTCGCATAAATAGTTTTTTTACCGGCTGAGTTTTTGGATGCGATTATTTTCGCGACATGGGTATGCCCGAATATTACTATCCTTTTGTCTGAATTAGGATTTGTAAAATACTGTATAACTGCTTGGTTATCTGATTCTTTTGGATCAGCAACATATTTGATCGCGTGGTCTGTCGGTATATCTATAGCTACATGATTGATCTTTTGTCTTTCTTTCCAAGTATCTTGAATCCCTTTATATAGATTGACATCTATAGCACCTCCGGGGATAGATTGAAATGGCAATAGATCATTTACCGCATAATTGCCGGTAAATCCATTGACATTGGTAACGATGATTTTTTCATCAAATTTATTAGTTATTGGAAAAATGCCGAGTGTCCATTGCCAGTTCTTCCAGTATTCATACAATAAGTCTTGACTTTCATCGCCAGAACTATTTGGTATAACGGTCGGTATAGTATTACCTGATGTTTTACATTGTTGCTGGACATGAAGAGCGGCAATACGAGTAAAAAAATATCCGGGTGGCATGATGGTGCCGGGTGCTACAGATTGGTTAGAGATCGGATCTGGCGCACAGAAAAAATTGTAGCGATGCCCATGCTCGATGGCTATTTGTGGGAGATCGGCAGGTGAATATGTGCCTAGTCCCTGAACATTGTCTCGTGCCTGACTGATCCCTGGGAGAACACTTTCAATTTGCTGAGCGGTTATTGTGAGATCATGATTGCCGGGTATGTAGGTAACTTTGATATTTCCATCGCGTATGATACGATTAAAAGCATCAAAAACTTCTTTATTAGTCGCAGCGACACGTTTTACAAATGATGCTTGATCCTTGCCTCGATAAGTATCTATATTTGCCGGCACAAACCATTCATCGACCAAATCTCCGGCGATAACAAGTTCCTTGATGTTTGGAGAAACTCTCACTTTCTCCAAAAAATTTTCTAGTGGTTTAGTATTATCGTTCAGTTCGGCATAGTCAAGATCAGCGCCAAGGTGAAGATCACTGATGATGACAACAAGATCTCTTTTATTGCTATCGTTTGTAAAAGGATCAATGGATGTAGTTTTTGCATTAGCTAATGTAGGGCTTATAAATAATGCAACTAAACACAACGAAATAACTATCAATAATCGGTGTAATATTTTCATCTTCTACCACCTTAAATTTAAGCTTACTCTCATTCTAGTATAAAAACATGTTCCCATCATTTCCGAGGAAACACATACTTATCTTCAATATTATATTACAATTTGACATATTTGTATACTTTTTATTTAGATAAATAATAATATTGCAAAAAAGATAAATACTTATGCAGAAGTAGATACAAAATATACGAACCGTCACATCCACACTTTATAACTTCTCTAATTCTTACGGAAACTGTTGGAACAAGGAGTAAATATCTAATTATTTCTATAAATATACCAACTTGTCTTATTTTTTACATTATTTTGTTTTGATATTGCCCATCATCATTATCCCAAACGAAACAATAGTCCCTACTATTATCTGCACTGAAAAGTTCACATCAAAATCAAAAAGTGTTTTTGTGATATATGGCTGCAATAGTAAGACTGTCATAAATCCACCTATGAGTGCGGCTCTCACGCTTCGCTCATCGCCTCTTTTTGTCCATAATGCAGCACCATAAACCCCAAGCAGCCCGGCATACGCGAATACCATAACTCCAAGTGCGAAATCAAGCAACGGGATATCGCTAACCCTCTGCCAATAGTAGCTCAGAATCGCCATAAGTGCTAGTAATAGTGCAGATATAAGCACGCCTGCTCTTGAAGCTTTTAAATAGTGCTTTTCGCTTTTGCCTTTAAAATTAGGTTTGTATATATCTGTAACTGCTACAGATGACATAGCTCCAAGGACTGAACTCGTACTTGTAAATGTAGTTGCCACGACACCGATAGTAGCAAGCGCTTTGAAGCCATCTGGAAGTTCATTTAGTATATAAGTCATAAATATTGCGATCTTTTCGCCGGCAAAATTTTGATTTATCTCGCTACTAAAGCCTGAAAGCTCGGGATGCTGATAAAAGAGATACAAAAGCAATCCAATAACCAAAAACAAAGACGCAGTAGGAATAGTGATGAGAATAGAGACTATGAGAGAATTCGCACCTTCGTTTTTGTCTTTACAAGTAAGAATACGCTGTGTCATATCTTGATCTAGTCCATACGCTGCGATATTTAAAAGCAATAGTCCGCTGATAAGCGCCCAAAAGTTAAAGCTCCCACTAAGAGAAAAATCAATGATCTTGAGCTTGTCACTTGCTTCTAGTGTAGAATAAATAATTCCAATATCTCCGCCGAGAGAATTAAATAGATGAAATATGATAAACAGTGCTGCACTTATATAGATGATGACTTGGACGACATCAGCAATTATAATAGATTTGATACCACCAAAATATGCATACCCTAGTGATCCAGACATAAGAATAATAATGGCAAATATCATATGGGTTGCAGCTATATCGCTAAAGAGTATCATAGATACCGCAAGTGCTCCGATATAAAGCCTAGCTCCACTGGCAAAAAGCCTACCGATTAAGAACATCACTCCGGCATCTCTTTTGGCTCGGGGGCTATATCTCTTTTCTAAGAGCTCATAAACAGTAATCGCGCCTATTTCATAAAATTTGGGCACCAGTACTTTAGATACGATAATAACTGCCAAAAGGGCCGAAAGAAAAAAACCGACAAACGTGAGATTGTTACCATATGAAGATTCGGGAGCTCCTAAAAATGTAGCAGCCGATTGAGAAGTAGCAAGAACTGAGATGGCAACTGCTAACATCGGGAGAGATTTTTCGCTGATGAAATAATCTCTGCTGGTTTTGACCTTTACCCTGCTCAGCCAAACAGATGAGACGATAACTAAAAGAAAATATACCCCAAAAATCACCCAGTCAAGAGCGCTGAATGATGAATTCATCTATTCTCTTTTGGCGGTTCTTTTAGGTTCAAATCTTTGACTTCATTTCTAACAGCCTTCATGAAGATATCTCCGGGATCATTTTTACGTGTGAAATAGCTATCATCCTTCTCCAGCCAATACTTTGTTTTTTTCATCCTGCTATACTCATGATGCCCCATCAAAAGCTCAATATTCGGATATTTGGCTTTGAGATATCTAACGAGATAGATATTTGAAGCCACCTGAGCCGGCGTTAGATCTTCACTCTTATCTCCTTTGCCGCCCACATTTTCGATACCTATACTATAATAATTTAGTCCTATGGTGTGTCTAGCCATATGGTTATCAGGCATCAAACGATATATTGTGCCGTCCTTATCGACTAGAAAATGAGATGATACATTGACTGCTCCGCCTCTTGCTATGTCTTTTCTGTCGCTCAGAAGTTTTTCTGGTTTTAATCTGCCATATGATTTGACAAAATCAGGCTCGGCAGTCCAGTGCAATACAATTATTTTTGGATCCATAGTGATATCTTTGACATCCAATCCATAATGGCCACGAATATACTCTTTGGTCATCTCTACTCTGGCCTCTGAGAACTCGATAGGTTTTTCAATGATGCAAGGATCTACAGCAAATGCGTTCACGGAAAACAGAGCTAGAAATAAAATTATTGATCTCATAATGATTCCTTTGTATTTTTTGATTGCCAAAAAAACATAATTGCGATAATGGCAGGAGGTAATGCAATAGCAAAAAGATAGCTTGGAATATGTAAAATATGATTTGACTGCAGATATAAAAATCCAAGGGCAAGCAACAGATATGCTCCAAGTCGATAAAAAGAGATAAAAGCTTTGCTTTTTCTGAGTGCTTCAAGAGTAGTTATCTTTTTATCTTCTTCTACTATTTCTTCTAGTATCACACTCTGACTATCTTCTTCATCATAGACGCCATGCGGATCTTCTATTTTTTCCAATAACTCTTCATTTGATGATATTACCGCACCGCTGGCTACACTTTGGTCTACCATTTTGCGATAACTATATAATGAAGCAAGTATGACTGCTAGAGAACTAAAAAAACCTATTTGTGAATTGATAAACCAATCTCTTTGACCGGATAAGATACAAAAAATTATGATCCCGATATCTACTATCAAAAGAGCATTAAGAATACGAATCTTAATACTCTTCGTCATCATCATCCTCTTTTGCTGGCTTACGATAAGTATATCTAGGGTCATTGGCAAGCTCATCAAGAGATTTCTTTTGTTTGGCATATGCCTTATAAACATTCAAAATAGCAGCGGCTATACCAATAAAAACCCCTACCCAAAGTGTCCATGCCAATCCTGTAAGTTTTTGTAATCCTAAGCCAATACCTACGCCGATAAGCACAGCTACCACGATAGATATACCAAGACTTAGGTCATCAGCTGCGCCGACTATTTTTTTTAATTTAGGGTCATCTGCCATTTTTTATCCTTTTACAATTTCTTCCATAGACTCATATGCTGCTTTGATGCTCTCTTCTATCATTTCATCCGTGATAGCCGTAGAGATAAATCCTGTCTCATAAGATGAGCATGCCAAGTATATACCGCGGCTGAGCATCGCTTTATGAAATGCGGCAAACATTTGCGTATCGTTTTTGAGAGCATCGTCAAAATTTCTAACGGGCGCCTTGCTAAAAAAGAAACCAAACATAGAACCACGCACATCCGTAACAACTATCAATCCAACGCTTGCGGCTGCTTTGCTAAATCCATCCATAAGTCTTTTAGCTTTTTGTGACAAAGATACATACATGGCCGGGTTGTTTTTGATCTTTTTCAAAGATGCAAGTCCTGCTGCCATAGCTACAGGGTTTCCGCTAAGAGTTCCCGCTTGATAAACAGGTCCTTCAGGAGATAAGTGTGACATGATCTTGGCACTCGCTCCAAACGCACCTACAGGCATTCCTCCACCTATGACCTTGCCCCATGTAACGATATCAGGTATGACACTGGTGATGCCCTGAGCACCTTTAAGCGATGCTCTAAAGCCGCTCATTACCTCATCGAATATAAGTAAAGCACCGTGTTTGTCACACAAGGCTCTCAATTCTTTTAGGAAGCTCTCTTCAGCAGGAACCAGCCCCATATTGCCGGCTATGGGCTCAATAATCACACAAGCTATATCACCGCTTTCAAAACACTTCTTGACGCTATTTATATCATTATATGTTGCTAAAAATGTATGTTTTATAAGGTCACTTGGCACACCAGGGCTTGACGGGGAACCAAAAGTTGCTAGGCCTGAGCCGGCTTGAACCAGCAGCGAATCACTATGCCCATGATAACATCCTGTAAATTTGACGATGTCATCACGCCCCGTAACTCCCCTTGCTAGACGAATAGCGCTCATTACAGCTTCTGTACCTGAGCTTACAAATCTAACCTTGTCGATATGATCAAATAAAGAGACGATCTCTTTGGCTAATTCGGTCTCTTCTAAAGTAGGAGCGCCAAAGCTAAGTCCATGTTTCACTGCATCGATAACGGCAGCTTCGATATCACTGTCACAATGTCCAAAAATAAGCGGTCCCCAGCTTTGGACATAGTCGATATAGCGATTGCCGTCAACATCGATCAGATATGCGCCCTCTCCTTTTGATATAAACGGAGGCGTTCCGCCGACGCTGTTAAATGCACGAACTGGAGAATCTACTCCGCCGGGGATCACTTTGAGTGCTTCTTGAAATGCAGTAATACTTTTGTCTTGTGTCATATATAAATCCTAAATGTAGTTGTTGTGATTATAACTTAAAAAGAGTAAGAGTTGGGAATTAATAGTATTATAGGTCAAACTATCGTCATCCTCGCGAAGGCGGGGATCCATTTTGTTGACTCTAAACTCGTTCCCACGGTCTCCTTGGGAATGCATACTAGGTCACAAAAGACAAATATACGCTCCTACGCAAAGCATAGGAGCGAGTGATATTGCCTACTTACAATGATACTCGGATGACATTATTTATGATATGAATTTTTTCGTCATTTCGTTTACAAGAATAATAAAAGTTAAACTCGTTTGTATAATCAAATCACCACTCAAGTATGTAGTATAATAAAACTGTAGAGTCGGATTGATGTAGATTGATTTCCTCGTTGAAGCCGCTGTCAAATAGTGAGCTTGTATGGGAGCTAAATTGC
>Ga0265295_1007114_pt1 | contig 13079 bp, 7 predicted proteins | sample Munlansysbiofilm_FD_192503 | JGI IMG/M metagenome (GOLD analysis project Ga0265295, IMG submission 192503) | Leachate microbial communities from a municipal landfill in Southern Ontario, Canada - Methane capture system biofilm | ecosystem: Engineered > Solid waste > Landfill > Unclassified ... | reverse complement strand
CTGAAGCCTCTGTGGACTTGAGCACCGCATTTCCCGTGATGTCCTTGGCCTTGGCGGTGTTTTGCGAAATTTCATGGATGGTTGAACTCATTTCCTCGGAAGAAGCGGCCACCGTACCGATATTGACAGCGAATTCTTCCATCGCGGAAGCCACGGAATTCATGTTGCCGCTCATGGAGTTCAATGATGTCGAGGCGCTATTCGATTGTCCGGTCATTGTCTCGGCAGATGTCGAAAGGGTGGAGGAGAGTTGCAGAAGATTCTGGGCGGACGTTTCAAGGCGCTGGGCGTTGTCCACCACTTCGGCAATGATGGCGCGGATTTTATCGATGAATATGTTGAACCAGTCCGCAAGTTCCTGGATTTCCGTTCCGGATTTGTCCTCAAGGCGCCTAGTCAGGTCGCCTTCGCCCTCCGCGATATCCTTGAGCATGGCGATCATTCCCTGCAGTGAACGCGTAATCGTGCGCCGAACGAAAAACACGATGCCAAGGATCAGTATGGCGTCCACCACGATGACGCGCAGTATCGTGGCCAGCAGTGTTTCGCGAAGCGTCTCGTTCAGGAACCTTTTGCTCATGAACAGTGTGAGTTCGCCTAGGTCGGTCTTTTTGCCGCTTTTCTCGTAAACCAGAGGAATCGTGATTGTTTCATAGTTCCCAGGTTCCACGGGACTTTCCAGAGTGGCGGCATTCCAGGCTTTATCCCGCACCACTCCGGTAATGAGCTTGTCCTTGTGCATGATCGTGGCGGCGTAAAGATTCCGATTGGTCATTTCACTTTCAAGCACGCCCTTGGCTCCATCAGCATTCATGTCCCAGAGCGGTGCAACCAGGTTTACAGCCAATCTTCCGGAGATGATTTGCATATCCTGATCCAGTGATGAGGTCAGCTCTGAGCGTTCCCTGATGTAATCCATGGCACCAAGCCCGCTCAAAACAAGAGTAACGATAGCTGCAATGAAGCCCACCATAAGAATTTGCAAGCTGCGTCTTTTTTTCATCGAACTTCCTTAAAGATTAGTAAAGTTTATATGTTTAAATAATATGTATTATATATGATATTTATTAATTTATAATAAATTTGAAATATTTTATTATTGACGACACTGCAATAAGTCGCAAAGTAACCTGAGTATCATTCCCGCTTAGGCTGGAACACATTCTTTTAAGATAGTTAAAAAAGCATGGCTCCATTTCTTCAAGGGGATGACAACTTTTTGCAGTGATCTTATTCTTATTAAGTTTTTCATTTTATTCCAGTGCATTTTATATTCTATATAATTTGGTCCGATCCAAATCATTTCGCCAGTTAAGGCGACACAGTAAAAAGTCGCGAAAGAACCTGAGTGTCATTCCCGCGCAGGCGGGAATCCATTTTTTTCAGATGGTTAAAAAAGTTTGGCTCCCCTTCTTCAAGGGGATGATGAATTTTTGCAGTGACCTCTGTTAAACGTCGACGAGAAGTACAGCGCCTCGCTCAAGGCCACTCAATAAAGGCTCGGATGGTTTCAAAAGGGTTGTGGTCGTGTCGACAGTTCGTTCTTTGAGCCCCCTGGGGAGCGCCGTGGCGTCATCCCCAGGAGTCTTAAGGTGTGGCTAGTTGCGGTCGAGGCCCAGGATGCGGCTTGCGTTTTCGTACATGACCTTGCGGCGAACTTCGTCGCTCAGGGGGAATGATTCGTAGGCGTCAAGGGCGTCTTTGAGTTCGATGAACGGGTGGGCGCTGGCAAAGACGACCTTGTCCTGGATGATGGTGCTCATGGCCTGCACGAAAACGTCGGCCATGGGCGCGCGTTCGTATTCCGAGAAATCCATGTAGACGTTGGCGTTGCGCAGGCAGGCGTAGACGCTTTCGTTGACGTACGGATAGCCGCCATGGCTCATGATGATGGTCAGTTCAGGGAAGTCGCGGGCGACCTGATCGACGTGACGGGGATCGGCGTAGTCCATGATGGCGCCGGGAACCTGCGGCGGAGGGGCCATGGTCACGAACACGGGTAGACTCAGTTCCGCGCACTTGGTGTACAGCGGATAGAAGCGGGCCTCGCAGGCCGGGATGTGGGCCAGATAGGGGTCGATGGCGATGCCCTTCATGCCGTGTTCTTCGACGGCCCTGACAATTTCGTGCACGGCGGCCATTTTCTTGTGCGGATCGATGCCCCAGAAACCGATGAACTTTTCGGGGTAGGCCTTGCAGAACTCCAACACGCTCCCGTTGTTGGCCGGGGAGCCGTAGGTGGTTTCGCAGTCGCGGCCGGTGATGACCGCGCGTTCGACGCCGCGCCGATCAAGATCGGCCACGATCTCGTCCAGGGGCTGGGCCTGGCGGGCGTCGAACCCGATGGCCTTGCAGGCTGCCTTGAACATGGCGCTGTTTTTGATGCCGTTGATTATCTCAGGAGTGTTGGGGCGGAAACGGAAATCAATGATTTTCATGGACAAAGTCTCCTTATCCGGACCTGACAGGTGCGTCAGCCGGGTTTGAAAAGTGCCGCCGGAATGTCCGGCGGCATTTGTTACGGGTGCGTTATTTCGAGATGAAGAAGAGCGGTACTTCTGGGATGTAGGTGATGATCAGGAGCACCACGATCATGAGCAGAATCATGGGTATGACGGACTTGGACAGCTCCGAGAGTTTCGCCTTCGAGATGCCGCTGGCGACGAAGAGGTTCACTCCGACGGGCGGGGTGATAAAGCCGATGGCCAGGTTGACGACCATGATGATGCCGAAATGCAGCGGGGAGACACCCACGCCGGTCACGACGGGCAGCAGGATGGGGGTCAGGATGACAATGGCGGCCAGGGCTTCCATGAAGATGCCGACGATGAGCAGCAGGACGTTGATGAGCAGCAGGATGACCAGCTTGCTCTCGGTGACGCTCAGGATGGCGCGGGCGATGGTGCCCGGCACGTCCTCGATGGTCATGATGTTGCCGAAGAGGGTGGCCATGGCCATGAGCACGATGATCGTGGCGGATGTCTCGGTGGCTTCGACGCAGCAATTGAACAGTTTCTTGAAGCCGATCTCGCGGTATACGAAAACGCCGACGATCAGGCCGTAAAAAGCCGCGACAGCCGCCGCCTCCGTGGGCGTCATGAGGCCTCCGTAGATGCCTCCGAGTACGATGACGGGCACCATGAGCGCCCACTTGGCGTTCCAGAATGCCTTGCCCAGCGTCTTTACGCTTCTTTCGCGCACTTCACCGTGCCAGTTGCGGGCCTTGGAGAAGAAATAGGCATAACCCATGAGCACAAGCCCGGTCAGAACACCAGGCACGATGCCGCCCAGGAAGAGGTCGCCGATGGAGACCTGGGCCGAGATGCCGTAAACCACGAAGGGATTGCTGGGCGGGATCATGACGCCGATGGCGCCCGCAGCCGCAACCAGCGCGCCCGCGAAATATTTGTCGTATCCGCGTTCCACCATGGCCGGAACGGTCAGCGCTCCGATGGCAGCGACGGTGGCCGGGCCGGAGCCGCTGATGGCTCCGAAGAACATGCAGGTCGCGACGGTGACCAGAGCCATGCCGCCGTACAGTCCTCCGAGCATCTCGTCGGCCAGGGAGAGGAGACGTTGCGAAAGGCCGCCCGCGCCCATGAACACGCCCGCCGCGATGAAGAACGGGATGGCCATGATGGGGAAACTGTCGATGGATGTGAAGGCCGTCTGCGCCAGGTACTGAATGGGCAGGGTGTCGGCGCAGATGACTGTGGCCAGGGTGGACAGTCCGAGGGAGATCGCGATGGGCACGCCAAGAAGGCACAGGACCACGAAGTATCCGAACAGGGCCGGCAGCGGTTCGATGTACTCCGCGACGAAGACCGGAGAGACGACCAGGGCCACGCATGCGAGCGCAAACAGGGTGTCCTTCAGGCCGCAGATGTGAACCTGGCGGCCCAGGCCCTGAAGCAGGCGCAGGCTCATGAGCCCGAAACCTACCGGCAGAACCATGTACGGGATTATGTAGGGGATGCCCAGGGCCGTCGTATGCTGGGGAAATTCGAGCAATCTTTCGATTTGCGACCATCCCGTCCAGCAGATGGTGAGCGTGAGTATCAGGAAGAACGTGTCGACCATGACCCAGCTTGCATTTTGCCAGCGCAGAGGGAGCTTGTCGAAAATTATGTCGATGCGGATCGAACTGCGTTTTTTGATGGCCACGGAGAGTGCCAGGTACGTTATCCAGATGAAAATGTACCGGGAAAGCTCTTCGCTCCAGACCGCCGCGCCCGCAGTGTCGGAGAAGTGGGTTATTAGGTATCTGTAAGTGGTCTGGAAGGTGATGAAGAGGATTATCAGCAATAATCCCGAAACAAGGAATATTTTTTCGAAATTTTCATCGATCCAGGCCCAGCACTTCGACTGAGTGTCTGGCGCGTTGATTTGTGTGATGGGCATTGCGCCGCAGGTGATTTCCTGATCCATGTGGTCTCCCTTTTGCCTCATTTTATGTGGACCATCCGGTCAAATCCCCTGCAAGTCGAGCATGCCGCAAAGTTTGATGCACTTCACGATGTTCAGGGGAGACAGGTTTGTCTTTTCACCCCCGGACTTGCTTCCGGGGGTGAAAAGGGAATGTTATTGCTGTGTTTCGTTCAAGAGCTTGAGCAGATTGGCGGGAATCTGCTCTGCGAATTTATCACGCACGGGCGCGGTGAGTTCCTTGAGCTTGGCGCGTTCGGCGTCGTCCAGGATGGTGATCTCGATTCCCTTCTCCTTGAACGCTTCCCAGGCCTTCGCCTCAAGGCGGACAGTTTCCTCGCGCTGCCACTGCAGTGCTTCGCGTGCGGATTCGCCAAGGATGCGCTGCTGGTCGGGAGTGAGGCTGTCCCACTTCTTTTTGTTCATGAGCAGAAGGTGCATGCTGTAGTTGTGGTTGGAGTCCATGGCGTACTTCAGGACTTCGGTATGCTTGGCGTCGTTGAGCAGGGAAAACGTGTTGCCTTCGGCATCGACAGTGCCCTGCTGCAAGGCGGTGTAGGTCTCGCCCCAGGCAACCGGAGCGGGGTTCATGCCAAGCGCGGTGGCCACGGCAACCTCAACGGGAGAGTCAGTGGTGCGGACCTTGAGGTTTGCCAGATCCGCCACGGTGCCGATGGGCTTCTTGGTGCTGACGAAGTTTCTGTATCCGTACTGGCTGAACATGAGCGTGGTCAGGCCGATTTCGTTGGAAAGCTTCTCCAGTTCCTGGCCGAGTTCGCCTTCATCGAGGGCCTTGTACAGGTTTTCCTGATACTTGGGAGCGGTTATGTAGGGCAGGTCCAGGGCCATGTAGGCCTTGTTGAAGCTGGCCATGTTCGGGGAGGAGCATGAGGACATGTCCAGCGTGCCGGCCTGGGCCGCTTCGGTGGTCACTCTGTCGCTGCCGAGCTGGGCATTGCCGAAGATCTGAATGCGGATCTTCCTGTCGCTTTTCGCTTCCACCAGTTCCTTGAACTTTTCGTAGCCGACGGTGACGTTGTTACCTGGAGCCATCGGGTGTCCAAGACGAAGGGTCAGCGGCTTTCCGGCCTCGGCGGCGTTGAAGCTCCCGGACAAACCGATGGCGGCCATGAGTCCCAGCGCTGCAAAAACGATCTTCTTTTTCATTCTTCCTCCAAAAATTTAAGTTTTGACCAGTATTGCTCTGCAATTGTTTGGCTGTCGCCCTCTGATCACGGGTGTTGATGGTCCCTGAGCAGAATACATGCCAGAGAAAAAAGCCGATCAGCAAATATGCTACGTTGAAAAGTGTTTTAAATCCAAATGGTTGGAATTGTGCAGTGCATAAATGCGGCAGAGTGTGGGAGGTGTCGTTGCAAACTTGCAACTACTGGGAAATGTTCTTGTCAGAAGCGCTGCTTTTGGGAAAAAAATCACAAAACGGTGTCATACGTAAGCTCTTTAAGTTGGCTTTCGGGTTTTGCGACTGTTTTGGTAGTAAATTTTGAGCATCTCGTCGCAAATTTGCAACTCTTTTTTTGCCTGAAAAGAAGTTTTTTTACGCTTTGTTGCAAATATGCGACGGGCGCGATTCGTTATTTTTTTCTCAAAAGACCGAAAAGACACCATAACTCCGGAAACCGTATCTTTTCATGTGGTTATAAGATTTGGCACAAAGAATGCTCAGGAGCAGGCAGTTCAATAATCCCGAAGCATGTCTGTGAAGAGAAGAATTGAATACGATGCTAAAAATAGTCCAATGACTAATTTTCGGGATTTAAGTTCTCATAAGATTCAATCAATAAACTTAGATCAGGAGTAAGAACATGACTCGCTTTACTTGTGGATGCATGTCGCCTCAGGAAGAACGCCTTTATAATCAGATTGAAGGCAAGGAAGATAAATTCAGAAAGACCCACAGTCGTGTCTTCAAGCTCCTGGAAAAATTTGACGGACAGAAACCGCGCATCGATATCGAGCGTGCCTTGTATTTTACACAGTCGATGCAAGAGACTGAAGGACAGCCTCTTGTTCTGCGTTGGGCAAAGGCTCTGAAGCACATCGCCGAAAACATGACTGTTTACGTTCAGGAAGATCAGCTTTTGCTGGGCCGCGCCGGTTTCGACGGCCGCTACGGCATTCTCTATCCTGAACTCGATGGCGACTTTCTGGATATCGCGGTGCGCGACCTGCCCACCCGTACGCAGTCTCCCGCGACCATCACTCCCGAGGACGCAAAGATTGTCGTCGAGCAGATCGCTCCCTTCTGGAAGGGCAAGACCTTTCACGAGAAGCTCAACGCCGCACTGCCCGAGGAAGTTCACAAGCTGACCTACGACGATCCGGAAGGACTCATGTCCCGTTTCATCGTCAACGAGACCGCCTCGTTCCGTTCCTCCATCCAGTGGGTGCATGACTTCGAGAAGATTCTGAAGCGCGGCTTCAACGACATCAAGCGCGAAGCCGAAGCGAAGCTGGCCATCCTTGATCCGTTGAGCCCCAAGGACAATTGCGAGAAAAGACCTTTTCTTGAGGCCATCGTCATCGTCAGCGATGCCATCGTGCATTGGGCCAAGCGCCATGCCGTGCTGGCTCGTGAAGTGGCGGAGAAGGAAACCGACCCGGCCCGCAAGGCGGAGCTGATCCGCATGGCCGAAAACGCCGAGCACGTTCCCGGCGAGCCCGCCCGTGATTTCTGGGAAGCCTGTCAGAGCCAGTGGTTCACGCAGATGTTCTCCCGCATCGAGCAGAAGACCGGCACGACCATTTCCAACGGCCGCATGGACCAGTATTTTTTCCCTTACTACACCCAGGACGTCGAGGCGGGCAAGCTGACCGAAGAGCAGGCCATGGAGCTTCTGGAGTGCATGTGGGTCGGCATGGCCGAATTCATCGACATGTACATCTCTCCCACGGGCGGCGCTTTCAATGAAGGCTACGCGCACTGGGAAGCCGTGACCGTTGGCGGACAGACCCCGGACGGCCGCGACGCCACCAACGACCTGACGCATCTCATCCTGAAGTCCAAGCGCGAGTTCCCGCTGCATTACCCTGACCTCGCCGCCCGCATCCACAGCCGCTCCCCCGAGAGCTACCTGTGGGACGTGGCCGAGACCATCAAGGACGGCTCGGGCTTTCCCAAGCTGATCAACGACGAGGAGATCGTGCCGCTGTACGTCTCCAAGGGCGCGACCTTCGCCGAGGCCTATGACTACGCGGTGTCCGGCTGCACCGAGGCGCGCATGCCCAACCGCGACACCTACACCTCGGGCGGCGCGTACATCAACTTCGCCGCCGCCGTGGAAATGGTGCTGCGCAACGGCCGCATGAAGAAATACGGCGATGCCGAGCTCGGCCTGAAGACCGGCGATCCGACCACGTTCGCCACCTGGGAGGAGTTCTGGAACGCATACGTGCAGCAGCACCTGCTTTTCCTGCGCGCCGCCTTCGTGCAGCAGTACAAGATCAACAAGATCCGCGCGACCTGCTTCGCCCAGCCCATGGGTTCGGCCATGCACGACCTGTGCATGAAGCATTGCATCGACCTGCATCAGGAGCAGATCCCCGAGGGCATCAACCTCGGTTACTTCGAATACATGGGACTCGGCACTGTCGTTGACTCCCTTGCGGCCATCAAGAAGCTGGTCTTCGAGGACAAGAAACTGACCATGCAGCAGATCATCGACGCCATCGACGCCAACTTCGAAGGGCACGAAGACATCGAGGCCCTGCTGCGCAGCGCTCCCTGCTACGGCAACAACGACCCCTATGCCGACAGCATCGGCCGTGAAATCGACAGGATTTCCGTCGAATACGGCGGCAAGTACAGCAAGGAACTGGGCATGCACAACGACGTGCGCTACGTGCCCTTCACCTCCCACGTGCCCTTCGGCAAGGTCGTCAGCGCGACCCCCAACGGACGCAAGCAGTACACTCCGCTGTCCGACGGCTCCTCTGCCTCCCACGGCGCGGATGTGAACGGGCCTACCGCCATCCTGCTCTCGAACTACAACACCAAGAACTACGGCATGCGCGACCGCGCGGCCCGCATGCTCAACATCAAGTTCACTCCCAAGTGCATCGAGGGCGAGCAGGGTACGGAAAAGCTCGTGTCCTTCATCCGCACCTTCTGCGACCTGAAGATATGGCACGTGCAGTTTAACGTCATCAACCGCGAAACCCTCATCGCGGCCAAGAAGGACCCGCAGAAGTACCGCAACCTGATCGTGCGCATCGCAGGCTACAGCGCCTACTTCGTGGATCTCTCCCCCGATCTCCAGAACGACCTCATCGCTCGTACGGAGCATGGAGATATCTAAAAAAAACAGGGGGCTTCGGCCCCCTGACCTTTTCCGTTCCTGGAATCGGCGCCGGGACCGCCCGTCGGTCCTCCCCATCGCGTAAACCATCGAGGAGTCTCATGAGCGCGCTAGAAGACAAAAAGAAGAAAGGTCTGGTGTTTAACATCCAGAAATATTCCGTGCACGACGGCCCCGGAATCCGAACCATCGTGTTTCTGAAGGGTTGCCCCTTGTCCTGCAACTGGTGCAGCAATCCCGAGTCGCAGAAAAGCGAACCCGAGTTGGCCTTCAATGCCGGCCGCTGCCTCACCTTCTCCAAATGCACCCGCTGCCTGCAGGCCTGTCTGCGCGGCGCGATCATTCGTGAGGCGGACGACACGCTGCGCATAGATCGTACGCTTTGTGACGGGTGTCCGAAAAATTGCGCCGAGGCGTGTCCATCCCAGGGGCTTATCGTCTACGGACAGGAGCGGAGCGTCGATGATGTGCTGAAGGTCGTCGAGCAGGATGCGGCGTTCTACACCAGATCCAGTGGCGGATTGACCCTGTCCGGAGGGGAGCCGCTCATGCAGGGCGAGTTTGCCCTGGCTTTGCTGCGCGATGCGCGTCGTCGCAGAATCAAGACGGCGGTGGAGACGTGCGGGATGGTTCCATGGAAGACGCTGGAGGCCGCGTCCGAATATCTGAATTACGTCTTGTACGATATCAAGCATATGGATAGCGGGATTCATGAGGCACAGACCGGATGTTCCAATGAGCGGATTCTCGACAATTTCAGGAAGCTCGCCCTGCTTGATCCGGACAAGACGATTCTGGCCCGCACTCCGGTGATCCCCGGATTCAATGATTCGGAGGAGGCAATCATCGCCATTGCGAAGTTTCTGGAACCATTCCCGAATGTGCGCTACGAAATGCTTCCCTATCATCGTCTCGGGACACAGAAATATCATTTTCTCGATCGTGTTCCGCCCATGGATGAAGTCACGCTGGATAAATCCGTCATGCCAAGACTGATTGATGCCGCACGAAGCGTTCTTGGAGACAGGGTCGAAGTGGCGAAATAGTATTAATGCAATATTTATAATTTGAATTTATACATCACTTATTTTGTCATTAATTGATATTTATGCCGGTATATTGATGTCATATTCATATTTTACATAGCATTGTATTAAAAGGCAGCTCGTCAGGGTTGCCTTTTTTTTTAAGCCGTGAGAGATTTTTTGCATGCCAAACCGTTCCATGGATTTTCTTTCAAAGAACTTTGAATACATACTTGATGCTCTTCCCGACGGCGTGTTCATCTCGGACGTTTCGGGCGTGACCCTGCGTGTCAACCGCATGTACGAGCAGCTTACCGGGCTCAAGCAGGAGCAGGTGCAGGGCAAACAGGTGCGCACACTTGTAGAGAACGGAGTCTTCGACAAGATCCTGAACCCTGAAATAGTACGCACCGGCAAGCCCGCCACCCATGTGCAGCAGTTGCAGAACGGGAAGAAGCTGGTCCTGTCGGGATTTCCCGTATTCGATGATTCCGGGGCCCTGCGCCTGGTGGTCACCTTCGTGCGCGACATCACCATGATCACGCGCCTCAACGATCAGATGGAGGAACAGCGACACCTGATCGAGCAGTTTCATGAGAAGATGGCCTATATCGCTCAGGAGCACAGCAAGACGCTGACCCCGATTTTTGAAAGCGAGGTGATGCAGGGCGTGGTGAGCATGCTCCAGACCGTGGCCCCCACCGACGCCTCCGTGCTCCTGCTCGGCGAGACCGGCGTGGGCAAGGATGTCTTCGCGCGTCTCACGCACGCACACAGTTCGCGCAAGGACAAGATCTTTCTCAAGGTGGACTGTGGCGGTATCTCCGAAACCCTGACCGAGTCCGAGATGTTCGGCTACATGCCGGGCGCCTTCACCGGCGCGTCGAGCAAGGGCAAGGCCGGTTATTTCGAGCTGGCCGACGGCGGCACGGTTTTTCTGGATGAGATAGGCGAGCTGCCGCTGTCCATGCAGACCCGGCTGTTGCGTGTCTTGCAGGACGGGGAGATCATGCGCGTCGGCGGGAGCCGTCCGAGCAAGGTGGACGTTCGGATCATCGCCGCCACCAACAAGAATCTGGCCGAATGCGTGGAGACGGGGACCTTTCGCCGCGATCTTTTCTATCGCCTGAATGTGGCCACGGTAACCATCCCGGCGCTGCGCGAGCGGCCCGACGACGTGCGCCCCCTGGTCGAGCATTTCCTGCGCTATTATGCCACCAAGTACAGCAAGAGCATGGCCGTCATGGAGGTCGCCATGGGCATCCTGTCACGCTATCAGTGGCCTGGAAACGTGCGGGAATTGCAGAACATGATCCATGGGCTGGTCATAACCCACAAGGGAACCCTCCTGTCCCCGCGCGACCTTCCCGCCTCCGTCTCCGAGGGCCTGGCACGCGAGCGGTGCTACACCGACGACATCCTGACCGGCGGGCGCTCGCTGAAGAACATCATGGCCGACATCGAGCGGGATTTTCTGCAGCAGGCCCTTGAAGTTCACGGTTCGGTGCAGAAAGTCGCCGATCTTTTCCAGGTCGATCGCAGCACGATTTTCAGGAAGGTCCAGAAGAAGTGACGCCGGGGCGGTTGCCCCGGCATCTGGACGCAGACATTGCCTGACATGGCATGCGTCTTTGACGGGCTTGTTTTGCCTTGCCAGTGTTCTTCGGATGCTGCCGCGTAACGTCGGCGCAGGGTGCGCTTGGGCCTAAAAATTCCTTCGATCAAATTTTCCAGTTCATCGGCGGTTCCCTTTCGGGGATTGTTGTCCATCAGTCGCCGCGTCGCAGCCGCGCGTTCCGCGATGCCCCGAATATCCTCACGCTTCACCCCATGGGCTTCAAGGCCAGGCTTGACGCCAAGATCAAAGAGCAGCTTTTTAAAACCGGCGACGGCGCTTTGTGCGCGTTCGTCCATGTTTTTTCCAACGACGTCGCTGCCGAGTATTTCGGCGATCCGGGCGTATTTTTCGGGGCTGGCCAGGCAGTTGAAGGCGATGCCCATGGGGGCCAGCGCGCCGACGAGAAGGCCGTGGGGGATGTGATACGTCGCCGGGACGGCCATGGCGATGACGTGGATTACTCCGTTCTGCGTGTTGGAAAAGTCCATCCCGGCCAGGGCCGAAGCGTAGAGCATGTTTTCCCTGGCCTCGATGTTGCCGCCGTTTGAGTAGGCTTCGCGGATGCTGGCCGCGATCATGTCCATGGCCTGCACGTTGGGGCAGTCCGTGAACGGAGTGGCGCTGAGATTGACGTAGGACTCTATGGCGTGGACGAGGGCGTCGAGCCCCGTGGACGCTGTTATGCGTGGCGGCATGGAGACGGTCAGTTCCGGGTCGAGCACCACAGCCCTGGCAAAGAGATGATCGCTGACGATGGCTTTTTTGGAATTCGACGCGACATCTGCCACGACGCTGATGGATGTCATTTCGCTTCCGGTCCCGGCCGTGGTGGGAACGAGGAATGTTGGCAGGCATGGTGCGGGGACAAGATCGACCCCGAAGTATTTTTCAAGGGGCCCCTCGCTTACGGCCAGCAAAGAGGCAGCCTTGGCGGTATCAAGGACGCTTCCCCCTCCAAGTCCGATGACGGCGTCCGCACCGAATTTTTTCAGACTGGCCGTGCACTCTTCAACCAGTGACGGGGTCGGCTCACTGGAGACCCCGGAAAATATTTCCACCGAGATGTCGTGTCGTGCCAGGGATTCGATGAGGGGTTTGTGGCAATCGTTTCGGATGCTGCTCCCGCCCGCTATGATGAAAACGCGTGACGCGCCATGGCGCATGACTTCATCGCCGATTCTTGCCGAGGAACCTCTGCCGTGAATGATTTTCCGACCGTTTGAAATGTGTGAATCATGCTTGCTCCAGAATGTTTTTTATCGATTCAGAACAAAGCAAGATTCAGGCCTGGCTGGTAAATTTGAGGTTTTCAGGAATGGAGATGCAAAAAAAGACGTCAGGTCAATGGTCCGTTGCTGCGCATCATTGGCCTGACGGTATACAGATCATGAATTTCAGGGTCTTTTGAACCCGAATTTTTTCAGGATGCCCTGTCCTTCCTCCGACTTCACGAAGTCAATGAATGCCTGGCCCATTTCCTTTTCCCTGGACGCCCCAAGCAGGGCGACGGGGTAGGTGATGGGCTTGTGTCCGGCGATCTCGGCCGTGACCTTGACCTTGTCGGTGCGCAGGGCCGCGTCCGTGGCGAAGACGAATCCTGCCTGGACCTCTCCTCTGGCCACGTAGTCGAGGGCCTGGCGCACGCTTTCGGCCAGGACGAATTTGGGGGTCAGCGCCTCATACAGGCCCGCA
>Ga0265295_1007113_pt1 | contig 13084 bp, 13 predicted proteins | sample Munlansysbiofilm_FD_192503 | JGI IMG/M metagenome (GOLD analysis project Ga0265295, IMG submission 192503) | Leachate microbial communities from a municipal landfill in Southern Ontario, Canada - Methane capture system biofilm | ecosystem: Engineered > Solid waste > Landfill > Unclassified ... | reverse complement strand
GCTGAATTTGGTTCCACCTTAGGTTCAACGAGAGTGATTGGCTTGGGCATTCTTTCCTCCTAGGCCGCCCCTATTTGCAAGTTATCTTAAAATCAACTGGTGCAGTCTTACATTGACACACAGGGGTGTTATCCGCTATTACAAAGGCTTGTTTACCTTGGTTGAAGCAGCTCAAGGAGCAGATTATCCTATTGTAATTGTTGGTGCTGGACCAATTAAATCTATGTTGGAAGCTTATACAATCAAACTTGGCGTCACTAATATTCATTTTTTAAATGCTCTACCCGACCAAGACAAAGTGGCTTTGTTAGAATTGTGTACAGCGGTAGTTTTCCCCTCACACTTACGATCAGAGGCTTTTGGTATTTCTTTATTGGAAGGGGCTATGTATGGCAAACCCATGATTTCCAGTGAAATTGGCACAGGGACGTCCTATATTAATATCGATGGTGAAACAGGCTTGGTTGTGCCTCCTGGGGATTCAGAAGCTTTACGGAGAGCCATGGATTTTTTGTGGAAAAATTCACCAATAGCAAAATCCATGGGGCAACGAGCAGCTCGTCGATATTGGAATTTGTTCACCGCCCAGAGTATGGTCAGCAAATATGTTGAGCTGTATCAACATTTGTCTAAAAAAAAGTTGTGACGACCAATTATCTTTAGTTGAACGCACGATTCAATATTCCCACAATTAAGCTGTAGGTTACAACAATAATATCATCGTAACTGCACCATAAAATGTTTTAAACATATTCAAGCTGATTCTGAAGATTCTAACGATTAACTGTCCAATCTATTGGGTGAAAGAATGGCTTTTCTGGTCCTTACACCAATATCCACGATCGCAGATCATGCGAGAAGGCCTTTGGCCTGGAATGTCTTCAATTTGATCCAAAACATCTGGTAAGGTGTGCCCATTGTAGGGATTGTTTGTGGGATATAGATGATATTCTTTTTCTGCACCGTAATATGCGCAATAACCTCTGCCTCTTGAGTCTTGTCCCAGGAAGAAAAACAGAAACTTCAAAAATTTCTTGTATTCTTTCTCTTTGATACGGCGGAGAAAACAGGTCTGAACTGATGAATTATAGGGCAGGTTCCAGGAGAATCGCTGGGCAATTTAAAATGGAATCAATGGTCACTTTCAGTGAAATCTGCAACAACGAAAAGATCGTACCCCCTGCGCTTCAAACCGGTGGAAAGGAGGTTGAGCCCCTCGATCCCCTTACCGGCGGGTAGTAATCCTTGTAAACCTGTAGGACTCTCATCCGTCCATCGCCTCCTGGAATATTCCACACATTTCCTTTGCGGCCTTAGACCAACTGAACTGATCCACTCTGGTTCGGCCGGAATGGCTCAGTTTTTCCGCAAGAGCCTTATCCGAAATCAGGCTCTCCATGGCCTGGGCTATCTCGGAGGTGTTTCTAGGATTGACCAGGATGCCTGCATCTCCGGCGATCTCGGGCATGGAGGAGCAATTGGATGTAATGACAGGAGTTCCAAAGTGCATGGCTTCGAGGATGGGAAACCCGAATCCCTCGTAGAGAGAGGGAAAAAGCAGGCCCAGGGCGTTACGGTAAAGCTGGGCGAGCCTTTCACGCGTCACATATCCGGTGAAATGGATCCGATTTCCCAAGGGGGAGATCCTGGCGATTTTAAGGAGTTTCTCGTTTTTCCATCCGGATGAACCCGTAATGACCAGATCCGGATCATAGCCTGCTGAATGGACCAGCTCAAACGCCCCCAGGATACGCTCCAGATTTTTCCGGGGCTCCAGGGTCCCTACAAAAAGAAAATAGGGATTTTTTGGCAACCAGGCTAAAAGGTCCACGGATCTGGATTCAGGAAACGCCGGTATCCCGGAATGAACCGTTCGGACCTTTTCTGGATCTATGGAATATGTGCCCAGTATTTCATTCCTGGTGGAACAAGACACGGCAACCACCACGTCTGCTAAAATTATCGAAGAGCGCATGAGCATTCGCTCGATAATCAGATTCTGCCGGAGCATCGTTTCAGGAAAGAAAATATGGACCAAGTCGTGGATTGTAACCACGGTCTTTACGGACCTAGGAAGCAACAGGGGAAGGTGGTGACGCGGGCTCCAGAACAGATCGAGCCCAAGTCGTTTTGCAAGAAATGGAGCTATTGTCTGGATCCATACAGTGCTGATCAGTTTTTCAGAACGCTTTCCCTCAGACCGGGACCAGTTGGGATTTGTGATTTCGTAATTTATCCCCATGTTGGAGACAAGCACATATTTATTATCCTGATCCACAACCTGAAGAGCGTCCAAAAGGGATCTTAGATAGAACCCGATTCCGGTAAGAGGATAGCTGAGGGGTCTTGCATCGATTCCTATTTTCATCTGTTTTCAGCCATCCCCCATGACCTGCCTATAAACCTCCAGGGTCAGGGCTGCAGCCCGTTCCCAGGAGAACTTCCGGGATTGGATTATGGACCGCTCTTTCAAGGATTTTCGCAATTCACTGTCGGTCCCCATGCGTTCAAATGCCCTAACCAGATCTCCTGTGTCCTGTGGATTAACGTATAGCGCAGCCTCCCCCGCCACTTCGGGGAGGCTTGTGACGCCTGAAGTGATAACCGGAGCCCCGAGAGTCATAGCCTCCAGTACCGGCAAACCGAACCCCTCGTAAAGCGACGGATATACGAAGGCAAAGCAGTTCCGGTAGAGCCAGGCCAGGTCTTTGTCTCCAACGTAGCCAAAAGGAATCACAACATCCTCGATTCCCAGGGATCGGATAAAAGCCCCCAGATCGTCTTCCATCCACCCTCTTCCGCCGGCCAGGGCAAGCGGGAATGGGTCCTGGGTCTTCTTTCGGTATTCGGCAAAGGCGGCCAGCATCCTTCGCAAGTTTTTTCGCGGCTCCAGGGTGCCCACGCTCAACCAGAATTCACCCGGACGAAACCGATCAGGCAGACTTGATGCGGCGTTGCAGGCCTGATCCTGCGAAAAGCGGCTTCCCAGGTGAATCACCGTGACGCGATCTTCCGGATAATGGGGGAACACCTCCAGAAAACGCTCTTTGGAAAACGCTGAAACAGCAATTACGGCGTCGGCGGCAAGGGATGCCCGGAATACCCCGTTGAAGCAGATCCATCGGTTTTGTTCGGTGGTGAATTCAGGGTGATAGAGAAAACCGATGTCATGGAGGGTATAAACCAGCCTGGCGCGGGTAAGCCCCATGGGACAAAAGAAGTTGTTGGCATGGATGATGTCGGGATCACCCAGGATCTCTTCCTTTTCGGGGGTCATTTCATTCCAGAATATCCGCCCTTCCTCTGGATTACGGCCCACGGGGATTCTGGTTACAGAGGGGCTGTCAATTCGTGTGGTGGTTTTCAGAGCCTCGGGATCCCTGAAATCGCTGCCGAAATGGGGATAGAGAATATAGGTATTTTTATCGTCCACCCTTGTAAGGGTACGGATCAGTGAATCTGCTAGAAACCCGCATCCAGCCTTGTTGTTTCCGGTCTGGCTTATGTCAAAACCGATTCTCATCGCTTTTCCTGTATTGTTCCGGCACATCCGTTTTGAGTCGAGCTCACCCTAGCTGCCGGGCTATATTTTTAAGCGACCCCAGAAGCCATCCAGACATGGTTTTCAATTCGCTCCGGGAAACCTTTTTTTTCCAGTGGAAAAAAGCATAACCTGCCTGAACCATCAAAAGCAGGACGAAGGCCAGGTTTTCCCATGGATCCGTACGGTCATACCCTTTTTGTTCCACAGCTACATGGGCATATCCATAAATCCATTTTACCGGAACTGCTCCAAGGGTATTTTTCAGCATATCGTTCATCTCCCGGTGGACGGCGACCCTGGAACCGAGGGTTTTGTTGGAAGGATAGAGTCTGGATCCGGCGATAAACCGGTCAAGGCGGGCAAACGGGGTGTGCCTACCTATGCGGAGCCAATATTCATAATCCATGCAGTACTGAAGCCCCTCGTCCAGAAGCCCCACGCGGTCGACCAGACGCCGCCTGAAAAAAACGGACGGCTGGCAGATGAAGCATATGTCCTTCAGGCGCTCGTAATCCCAGTCTTCAGTGTAGTAAGGTTCTATGACCCCGTCTTCCACATCAATATGATGGGCGTCTCCGTAAAGAATATCCACCTCGGGATGAGCCTCGAAAAAGGCAAGAACTGTCGCCAGGGCTCCATCATAGTAAATATCGTCGCTGTTGAGCCACCCGATGATTTCACCTTTCGATTTCCGGATCCCCTTGTTGACTGCGTGGGCCTGACCCCGGTCCGGCTCTGAGGTCCAATCAATCAGGCCCTTGTAACGCTTCAGGATCTCTACGGTTTTATCTTTGCTTCCGCCGTCCGTAACTATGTATTCAAGCCCGGAGATCCCTTGTCTTAGTACACTTTCTATGGTTCTTTCGATAAATATACCCTGGTTGTAGGAAGGGGTAACTATGCTGATGGACAGGGTCATGGGGCTTTACTCCTTTCAACTCCCGGCAATTCACCAGGAAGCCCTTAATATGCATCATTCCCGGTCTGAACGGTTTTTAAATATCTTTACCAAGACCTTCTTTTCAAACCCGAATCACCATTTATCCTGGTTAGGGACGATTCAGCAAAGACGTTTTTTCTCCGTTTGGCGATACCAGGGCGCAACTTTGACAGATCACCCCGAGATTGTGATGATCCAGTCCCATCCCGTGTGCAGACGGCTGAAACAAGGGCGATATGGATATGAGAAATTCTTCTCCGCTTGGGGGAACCGGAACTGAGATAGCCTGCTCATCACCCTTTTTAAAGCGCTTGTTCAGGATCCGCTTTCCATTCCGGAACACCGAAATTTTGCGCTTGCCGCCCGGCAACTCCGGGGAAACGACAAGTAAAACCTCCAGATACCTCCCCTCTTCTCCGGGACCGCAAACAACTGAGATTTCCCCTTTCGTCCACCCATCATCGAACACACCTGCAATACCCTATTTAAATATCGCCTGGCTCCCCAGGACATCCTGAAATATATTGAGGTATTTTCCGACCATTTCTTCTTTACGAAAAAGATCCGCCCTTTTTTTCCCCAGATTTGTCAGATCCGCCGCCAATGCCGGGTCCAAAGTGATCTTGGCCATGGCATCCGCCATTTCCACGGGTTTTCTGGGATCGAAGAACAGGGCGGCATCCCCTGCCACCTCAGGAAGGCTCGTGACATTACTGCACACCACCGGTTTGCCCAAAGACATAGCCTCAAGAACCGGAATTCCGAAACCCTCGTACAGGGATGGAAAAACTAGAAATAAACTTTCCTGTAAAACCAGACCCAAATCCTCCTGGGTCAAAAATCCCAGGAAATGAACATGTTCTCGGATTCCCATAACCTTTGCGACATACATAAGAAGGTGTTGTTCTTCTTCCAGAGCCCCGGTGAAAACAAGATCAGGGGCAGCACCCGGATGCCGGTGATGGAAAATCCCATAGGCAGCAAGCAGCATCCGGTGGTTCTTGTGAGGCCAAAAATTGGCGGGGTAAAACATGTAAGGCCGCTTGTGAACCCCCAGCCTGTGCGTCACCGCCTTTCGGGTTTCATCCGGGATATCAGCCCCCAGGCGGGAATGGATGCAGTTGTACACTACGTGGGTTCCGGCCGGGTCCGCCCCCAGATACCTGAGGACGGCATCCCGGACATTCTCGGAGATACAGACGATCCGTGCGGCCCCGGACCTGACATCCGCCATGAAAAGATCCCGGATCTCTATCTCCTTTTCAGGAAAAAACTGGGGATAATCCTTGTGCTGCATGTCGTGTATCACGGATACCACGGGGATGCCCGGCTCCGCATATGCGGGAGCCGTAAAGGGACAGAAGAGAAGATCCACACCCCGGGATGAAAGAGGCTGCCTCTGCGCCTGATCTATCCTGGACATCTTCCGCCTGAAGAACAGAAGAACCCTTCGCAGAATTTGGCCGGCCGGCCCGCGGATGCGGTTGGAAAACACAACCCTGCCTTCCGGCTTGTCAAGAATCATAAACCTTGACATTATTGGAGTTTCAAGATGAGCCAGCTCGTCATGATTCCAGGAAGCCGTCAGAAGCAGGAACCGGTGCTCGGCAGCGGTATCTTGAAACGCCCGCAGAAGCTCAAGTGTCAAGATCTTTACGCCTCCGTTTTCCCCTCCCGGCATCATGGGGGTAAGATCGACCGCGATCAGAGCCATATCGTTTCCCTGTCCTATTGCTCCCTGTCAGTCTGAGTCTCGGGCGGAGGCTCGGAACTGATTATCCCAAGTTTGCGCAGAACACGCACAGGCATCCGGGACGCCAGATGCCTGTAGCGCCTTTCCAGATCCCGGATCACTTCGAGACGTGCTTTCCGGTCCGCTTCGCTTTCTTCAAGCAGGGCTGTCAACTCCTCCATCTGCTCCTCCAGGCCGGTCAGGTATCCCTTTCGGCCTGCCACGACTGCGGCCATCTCGGAAAACGGGTCCGGTCCGGCGTTTTTTTCGGGGAAACCGAACTCCTTTTCGGAAAACAGGCTGAGGGAAAACAGGTTTTCGGTATGAAGCAAAGCCAGAGCACGCTGGAAGTCCTCCGAAAAAAGACTCCCGGCCCGATCGTCCCGGGTGAGTCCCTGGAGAGTGATAATTGTATAATAAAGAACCCCGGGAGTGGCAGGAAGACCGGTATGACGCGCGATGACCTGTGCGATCTCTGCGCATCGCTCCATACCGCCGGACAGGGATTTGGTCTCGCGGTATTCTCTCGAGGCCGCCACGGGATGATCCACCGGAATCGCGGAATATTCCCCTGCCAGGCGAATCCAGAGGTCGTAATCCATGCAGTATCTGAGCGTTTCGTCCAGAAGTCCCACGGCAAGAAGGGAGTCGCGCCGGATAAAGGTCGCGGGCTGGAGAATGTAATCGAACCCGTAAACCAGAGCCGCATAGTCGAACACCGGCTTGTGGGGCCAGAATTCGCCGATCAGGGAACCCTCCCGGTCCACCCGGATTCCGGTTCCGAAAAAGAAGCCTGGCGGCCTGTTTCCGGTGGAAGCCGTCCGGAAGGCTTCGGCCACCACCGCAAAAGCCTCCGGAAGGTAGTAGTCGTCGGAGTTGATCCAGGCCACGAGTTCTCCGGTTGCACGCCTGAAGCCCTTGTTGATGGCGTGACTCTGACCGTTGTCCGGAGTGCTTTCCCAGAATGACAGGTGCTTTTCGTATCGTCTTATGATCTCGATGCTTCCGTCCGTTGAACCGCCGTCCAGGATCATGTACTCGAGATTCGGATATTTCTGATCCAGGACACTTTCGATGGTTTGTACAAGGAATCGAGCCTGATTGTAAGACGGTGTGATAACCGAAATTTTTGGCTGGGTGTCGTTTGGTTTATCCATGGATTTCCTTATCTTGGATCTTTAGGAGTTCGACCGAAAATGGAGGCCGTCCGCAAAAGAACCTGTTTGACCCATCGACAGCTTTCAATGCGTTGAATAACAAGATTCCATCCGGACATAGTCTGTTCCCGCATCCGGGCCTTGATTTCGCGCCGTTCTCTTCCTCCCTCCATAAGCGTCCGGTGCCATTCAGGGGCCTGGCCAGTGTGGTCTAGTGCAGCAAGGGCTTTCCTAGTTTTTTCATAATGCATTCGTTCTTTTTCACATACCCTTCGAAGTTCTTCAATTTCAACTAGAGTTTTTCCGTGGGTACGAACCAGAGTTTCATGATTGTCGGCCAAGGTTTTGTACTCATTTGTAATGCGGGGAATGTCCCTTTGGGAATTGGCTATCGCAAGCCAGTCCACCCCGGTTTCGTGGACAAAACGCCGGAACGGTTCGAACAGTACCTCGGGATAGAATACGATTACGTCGTTGACCACCATGATCCTGTGTACGGAACTGAGCGCCGAAAGAGCCGCCGTTATATCGTGGAAATCCGGCCATTGCCGGTAATCGTGAGGTCTTCCCGGCGTGCAGAGGAAAAGCCTTGCATCGTCCACAAGCAGGACACTTTCCGGGTGAATGCGCCCGATGGCCCGGAGTTCTTTCAGGAGAGGGCACTGAGACCCGACTCCTCCGGTTTTTCCCTCGTCGTCACAGCACCAGTGGGCGTCCAGCCAGAACATGGCAGGCTTGGAATCGGCCTCTCTTGCCGGACCCTCTATCAGGGCTGCGGAATCACCTTTAAGCAGGATCACATCGGGATCGTCCCGAAACCGCTCCACCGCGAATTTATAATATTCGTCGGAGAGTTCTATTGAGACGGTTTTTGTAAAATAGGGTTTGACCGCGGCCACTGTGTCCCCCTTCATGGTTCCGGTCTCGATAAAAGAGACAAGGGGCAAAAACCTCTTGAAGAACCGGATCAGCTTCACGTCAATGGAAAAATTAACGGCTCCCATCTTGACTTTTTCCTCCGCTTAACTCTTGCAAGGCTCGGTCCGGACCGCCTCGGGACGCCATCCAGTCACTTTTGCAGGAACCCCCCAGGCTAGGGAAAAAGGGGGAATATCCTTCAAAACCAGGCTGGACGCCCCGACAACCGCTCCCCTGCCGATGGTCACCCCCGGTAATACAACGCTGTGGGCCCCGATCCAGACATCGTCTTCTATGACGACCTTACCCTTGACCATACTCTTCCACATCTCCGCAACCCGGAAATCATGGGACAGCGAAGTGATGGCGGTATGACTTCCGATCATGCACCGGGACCCTATTTCAATATAAGCTCCGCACCACATGTGAACAAAAGGTGCAATGGAGGTGTTGTCTCCTATGGTGAGCGCCTCCGGGGTATGGATCACCACGGAATGATAAACCATGAGATTTTCACCGCAGCTCCACAAAGATGAAATGAGCAGACCCGTCTTTAGGGCGTTCAGCAGGCTGATACATCACCTGTAAATCGCCCGCGCGAATCTCTTGAAAAGATACCTCATGGCAAACTGCCTTTTGTCGCCTTGCGCAGTTACGGCCTTAAGTCTTCGGTCCAAATCGTGGATCACAGCCGTTTTTTCATGGTTTTCCGCAGCAAGACGACGTAGAAGAGGAACCATCACTTCGGCCATGGTCCGAAATTCCACCGGGATTTGGTTGAGGAAAAAATTGCAGGAGAGATCCTCTTCGTAGCCGAGGCTTCGCATCAGCTCCCCGTGAAACTGCTCGAATAAAAAACGCTCGGCCGGCCCCCAACATGAATCGGCCGAAAATCGTGTGTCGGCACGATTGAAGAAATTGGGTTCTACCTCCCGGAATTGTCCTATGGGGTTTTGCCATGGGGTGATTTCACCCGTATATCCGATGAAGCCTGCAATACGCTTCAGATCTTCCATTGCAACGTCCACAAGCTCCTCGAACCTGAGCAAAAGTCGCTCCGGGCCGGGGCGGTCGTTCCAGACCTTATAATGGGTGGTCCAGTCACCGAAATCATCATCGCCCACGATGAGGCTTGCAATGGACTTGTCGATTCCATTGTAATCTCTATGAAACTTCCGGTAGCTTTTCACGGAAAGCCTCCCGTCCCGGACGACATAGATGAAAGGGGCCTCGTCCCTGGGCGGAAGGTGGGTCTTCACCAAGAAAAGTTCATTGGAGGTCGAGGCCTTTTGGTAAAACTCTTCCCAGGACTCCTCTTTTTCCAGATGACCTATCATATCGGGATTGTCCCGCATCTCCCCTGGTCTATCTATCCGGACGTCCTCCATGGAACAAAGCCCGAAGCAGCGGCGCAGGATCGTCCGCAGCAAGGTGTTCCCGGATCTTGGGTAAGAGGCAAGCCAGACGATCATGACATCTCCTTTCCGCTTATAAAGCGGCCCTCGCTTGGAATGCCGAACATCCCGAAAAAGGGCGCCACCCGATTTTCATAATCCCACGTAATCCCGATGGGTCCAAGCCAGGGGGTGGCGTCAATTTCTATCCCCTTGTTTTTGCTGCCCGGCGCCGTACTTATCTCCCGGCCCAGCTTCACGGAAAAGGTGTAACGGCCGGCCTCGATCATGGAGGTAAGCTCCATCTCGAAAACGATCATTGCACCAGGCTCCAGCCTTGGCGGCTCCATGCCCAGGGTGTAGGAGCCGCCTGAAAAAACGGTCTGGTCATAACGATTTTTAAGAACCATGGTGATGTGAACCGGTTCCGTAAAAAAGGTTTGATAAAGAACCCTGATGCGCAGTTTTTCCCCGATCCGGGCCGTCAGGGTTTCTCGGCCTTCCAAGTCTGATACGGAGACTGCGACTATCCGTGCCCATTTTTTTCCCCTTCCTTCAGCTTCCGGATCTATATCGGAACACCTCCAGATGGCTTTTTCCCTGAAGGCTTCCACCCAGTCTTCAGGCGGGGAGGAAACCAAATCCTGTACCCCTCCTTCTATGACCGGTTCGGGCTTGTGATCATCCTGCATAAAGCACTGGATGGCCCGCCTGCTTCCGCCCAGATATTTCATCTGTCCCTGCTTCAGATAAAGGGCCCGTCCGCAGAAATCCCTAACAAGGGTCAGATCGTGGGAAACGAAGATAACGGTGGCCCCCTGATCCCTTAAGGACTTCATCCTCCGCATGCATTTTTGCTGGAAGAATATATCTCCCACTGACAGAGCCTCATCTATTATAAGGATGTCTGGATCCACGGCCACCTGGACGGAAAAGGCAAGCCTTACCAGCATCCCTGTTGAGTAAGTCTTCACCGGACGGTCGATGAAATCGCCTATTTCGGCGAACTTGGTGATTTTCGGGTATTTTTCTTCAGTCTCCTCCCGCGATAGCCCAAGAATAGCGGCATTGAGATAGACATTCTCCCTTCCGGAGAACTCGGGGTTGAATCCTGCGCCAAGCTCCAGTAGGGCCGAGATCCGCCCTTCAACGGATATCTCCCCCTCGGTCGGCTGGAGAGTTCCGCAAACCATCTGGAGAAGGGTCGATTTTCCGGACCCGTTAGCGCCTATAACACCGAAGGTCTCCCCCCGTTCAACTTCGAGTGAAACATCCCGAAGAGCCCAGAATTCCCGGAAATATTTTCTTCTGGATCTGAATATGGATTGTTTGAGCCGGTCCATGGGCTCGCTGTAAAGATGATAGCATTTACCAAGGCCCCGAGTCCGGATGGCGATTTCGGCCATTGTCAGGGCTCCTGCAGCCCGGATCGGGTATCAGACCACATCGGCAAAGGCCTTTTTTGTTTTCATGAACCACAAAAACCCCGAGATCATCATTACAAGGGAAAATACGAATCCGCCTATGAAAAGCTCCCAGTCCGGAGTCATGCCCCACAGCACCACCCTCCTTGCATCTTCCACGAAAATCGCCATGGGATTTATCCGGCACACCCACCTGAACTGTTCGGGAACTGCCTGAACAGGATAGAATATGGGAGACAGAAAAAAGAGCATGGTGGTCAGGATGTTGATGGTGGCTCCCACGTCCCGGATAAACACGCCCAGGGAAGCCAGAAAATAGCCGCATCCCAGGGACAGGCAGAGTACCGGAAGCCACACCAGCGGCAGGAGAATAACCGTCCAGTGGAGAAAGTGATTGAAAACAAGGAGCCCCAGGAGCAGGACTGCAAGGCTGAACAGTGCGTTGGTGAAGGCTCCCAGAAACCCTACCATTGGAAGGATCTCCAGCGGGAAAACCACCTTCTTGACGAAATTGACATGGTTCAGGATGGCTGTAGGGGCATTGTTAACAGTCTCCGCAAAGATATTGAATGTGATGAGCCCCGTGAAAAGGGCCATGGCAAAGGCCACCTTTCCCTCTTCGGCCTGAACGCCCCATTTCGATTTGAATATGGCGGAAAAAACGAAGGTGTAGATGGCAAGCATTACAAGAGGATGAATGAACGACCATCCAAGGCCAACTATGGATCCCTTGTACCGCCCTATTACTGCCCTCCATGTAAGTTGCCTCACCAGATTTCGGTATTGCCACAGGTGTGCCAAAATAGAAAAAGGGTTTAAAAATCTGTGTAAGGAAAAATCTCGGCTTTTCATGGAGGCGATCGGCCTTCCTTGAGGGTAGATCAAAAAAATCGTTGAACACGTGCTATCAGCTTTTTCACTACATATAATATAATGTTTTCATGGTGTTCAAAATAATATATTTCATACCTGAAATCAGGAGAAAAGTCATGCTAAAAAACGTTTGAGCCACATATACCTCTCAACTCGAAGCATTACGCTTTCTGCTTATCAAATCCTGAATTTCACCCACAACTTCCTTGTGGGATACTGTTGACGTCTTGTCATCCAAGACCTCTTGCACCTTAACCTTAAACCAGACGTCATAGTCTGCCTGGTCTGTGAGCAAGCCTAGCGGCAATCTCTCTTCCAAGGCAATACGGGTCAAAAGGATTTGCACCATATCTGCAAAAGTAAGGCCATGGCATTCCAAGATTTCCGCTGCTTTATTTTTAACTGGCTGTAAACTCGGACATGCAATATTGAGGTTTGCGCTGTCATAACCAATGCTCCTTATTTTGTGTGCCCTCAATTAAGATACAACTGCCAAATAAGCATATGTAATCTTATGCATATTATTCACCTTGTGTATAAAAAAATTTTTATACAAAATTTACGTCATTTTATACACAAGTATATACACAAATTTCTTGGATTCTACAATATTACCTTGGACAACCTACAGGGGTACCGCATTTATTTTTGGCATCTAAGCGCTGCAAATTCTTTTGATGAGATCCACCTTGAAAAAAACATTTATCGACGATCTGAGAGGGTCAACAAACGCACCTTTCTGAGAGTGAAAAATATATTTCTGTACTATTTGTATAAAAATGTTATGCTCTCTGCAAAAAAGGAGAGACTACATATGGATTCTGAATTTACCATTATTAGTATATTACAAAATATAGATGATTCAAGAATAGAAAGAACAAAACTTCACAATTTAGTTAATATACTTCAACTATATGTTCATCAACATGTGGAATGACCGGGTGGGAAGAATTTGAGGCTTTTGGTGAAGACAAAGAGGCGTGGTTCAGAAAATTTCTTGCGTTGCCAAACGGAATTCCTTCTGCGGATACATTTCGAAGAGTCTTTGAAAGGATTGATCCCAAACAACTGAGAAAAGCCTTGGCTCAGTGGGCACAGACGC
>Ga0265295_1007111_pt1 | contig 13085 bp, 6 predicted proteins | sample Munlansysbiofilm_FD_192503 | JGI IMG/M metagenome (GOLD analysis project Ga0265295, IMG submission 192503) | Leachate microbial communities from a municipal landfill in Southern Ontario, Canada - Methane capture system biofilm | ecosystem: Engineered > Solid waste > Landfill > Unclassified ... | reverse complement strand
CTTTTATGTTTACTAAAAATATCACAGAAATTAAGCTTTTCATAAAAGAGTTGGATGGCAAGGATCGATCCGATAGGAACACATATATTCTTGTTAGGAATTGTAGGGAATGCTCTCTGTTTTGTGATGTTCATTTGACCGAATTAAACAAAACAAAGAGCACTTATTTTTATCTAACTGTCAAACTCAGGTTCTTATCGTAGGTCCTGAAGTCCCTGAAAGATATTTTAAAAATTGAGGTTTTGCCAAAATTGACAATAATGCTTTAAATGCAAAAAAATGGTCTAAAATTGCTTATTTATTCAAAAAATTACGTTTAGTGCCTTTAAAACAGTACCATTAAATGCCGCTGAATACGTAATTCAGTGATGAGAACTTAATTAATGTTACATATGCTTAAAAAATTGACATTTAATACAATTTTGTTCTATAAATCACATAAGATTATAAATATTAATTATGTGTTGAAAATTCAAATCGGGCTTTTTTCTCTATTGATTAAAAATCTCTCTAATTAAAATTACTGACACAAAACTATATTAAATTGATTTTAAGTCGCATTAAACAAATTTTTTTACAAAATAGACATTATAATTAAATATTATTGAAAAATAAAGAATTTTGTGGAAAATGGTAAAACCTCAATTAGGAAAATATTTATCTTTTGTTGAATTACTTCATAGTAGAATGCCACACTTACAAAAATGTGTTTTTGTAGATGATCTGCTTGCAGTTACCGTTCTTTCATGTCTGGGAGCTATTTTTGTACTTGTCCCTCCCTTCAATGAAACTTTTCTCCGGATCCCTATAGCTCTATCCCTCTTTTTTTTCGTTCCCGGTTATGCTTTTATATCTGCACTTTTCCCGGGTAATAAAGAAATCAGCGGCATAGAACGTTTTACATTAAGTGTTGGCTTCAGTCTCGTACTCACAGTTTTTGACGGCTTTTTAATAAGCCTGCTTCCCTGGGGCTATCGTCCTGCCCCAATAGTTATATCCATTCTTGGGATCACGACTTTCTTCAGTATTCTTGCAATTTTCACACGAAAATTAAAAGATGAAAGCGAGCAGTTCTCTTTTTCATTAAAGAAATTCACAAAATCCATTCAGTCGGACGAGGTTGACGAAGGACCTGAAGAGCCTGAAGAAATTACTTCTCCCACCGAAATCAGGCGTTTTCACAGGTCAAAAAGCAAAGTTAAAGCAAAGGGTTTGAAGTACCCGTCCATCAAAGAGAAAGGGGCTGAATCCAGAAAAAAGCCCCTGCCTCCGGAAATTGAAAAGGCTCTTGTAATTGCTTTGATAGGCTCCATAATTATCTCAAGTGCAATGCTCGCATATGCCAAGATAACCCGAGAAAAGGAGACTTTCACAATGCTGTATCTCCTGGGCCCTGATGGAAAAGCCGAAGGTTATCCGAATGAGAGCTTCATCAATGTTCCCGTTAACGTTACGGTAGGAATTGAAAACCATGAGCTTCAGAATATAAATTATATCCTCCAGATGAAAGTCGATGAGGAGGTAATTCAGGAGCTCAATGTTCCCCTGAAAGACGGAGAGGTATGGCAGAAGAATATGACTTACACACGCCATAGCCTGAAAAATGACAGGTCCAAACTTGAGTTTGCTCTTTTTAAGGAAGACCTGGGTTATTTCTCTTACAGGTCTGTTCACCTTTATTTAGATAATAATAACACCTTCTCTCATCTGGCCGATGAGAAGTACACTGATGCCTCATCGCTTCCGGTGATTAAAAATGGAGAGATGGAATCTTCAGAACTGTGGAACTTTACTTCAAATACCGAATACATAACAGGTTCTTATGTAAGTGGATCCGGAATAAACTCCTCTCTCGCATATAGAATAAGCAGTTCCTATAATGGAAGCCTTTCTGATTATCCAGGGCAATATGGTGAAATCTCTCAAAACATAACGTGTGATGAGGACACTATGGCTGTGCTCTCGGCATACGTGACAGATAATTTCAACTTAACTTCTAAGGAAGAATCACAGCTAAAATACGTTGCAATTAATGGAGATACTGCTTGGTCAGATGGGGTCAGTGAAGCGGAAGGGTGGCAGCACCTTGAAGTCCCTATAGCTCTTCAGGCAGGAGAGAACAACCTCTCATTCGGTTTGATGCAGGTGCCGGGTGAAATCGTGCCGGTTGACGTTTTCTGGGATCGAATTTCCCTAAAGCCTCTTTCAGAATTATCTGCCTATATTTCGGAGACAAATACTGTCGAAACTGTACCTCCAACTTCAAGTATGCTGGAGCTCCCAGCATTCACGACCAACAAGATCTTTACGGTTTCCTGGAACGGGACAGATGACATTTCGGGAATTGCTTATTATTCTATAGATTCAAGCACGGACGGGGTTAACTGGGATACATGGATTTCAAAGACCACGGATAACTCTTCCAGCTTTACCGGAAAGGATAACCAGACCTATTACTTCCGTTCAAAAGCTGTTGATAGGGCAGGCAATGAAGAACCTGAACATCCAGGGCCGGATACACAAACTCAAATTTATACCGGAGCCCCCAGGGTCATGCTTGATATTACCCCCAATCCCTGCAAGACGGCTACAACCTTTCACGTAACATATCCGGTACCTCTCCAGTCTGCAGTATGCCAGGTTACCAGGGACGGTTTTGAGTCCGAATCCTGCGAGCTGAAATCCTTGGATAACGTTACCTGGACAGGTAATTTCATTATAAGGGCTGGGGATCATTTCTATGTGGAAGCTGTATGTACGGATATCTTTGGGAATACGGTATCCGCCTTCGATGAGCTCTTTGTTGATCGCTCAATTTTGAACTTTACAATTGAGCTTACCCCCAAAACCATAGATAAGGGAGACCTGGACATTAATGTTACTCCTTCAACCACTTTAAAATCAAGACCTTCAGTTTCAGTTTCGGGTAGTCCCAAGGTTAATGTCACATATCTAACATACTCGGATGGGTCTTACTACTATAAAGCAAGAATTAAGTCCGAACTAAACGAAGGAGAACATAAAGTATCAGTAGATGGTTATGACCTGGAATCTGAAAAAATAACGGGAAATGCCACTTTTGTGGTTGAGCATTCTGGCTGAGCAGTTGCCTGTGCTGGATGAACTGTACAATGCCAGTTTGATCAACTACCATTATTTTTTCTATATTTCCTTTTTAAATGTTTAAGTATACATTATTTGATTTTTAAATATCAGGCTATGAGGCTGTTTCAAAACTACATTTGATTCTACAATTTGGATAAAACCTAGATTCGGCAGGTCGACATTAAATTATGATGATTTTTAATGATAGTGTTTTTCAAAAACTATATAAATATGTGATGTGTTTAAAGTTGGTTAACATATAACCAAAATCTCACGACATATATAAACAATGAACCATTTTTGAAATAATGTTTTGTATCAGGGATAATGTGTTTCCCAGCAAAAACGTTATCAGTAAAAATGTTACGAAAAAAACAAGTTACCTGCCGAAAGCAGGATAAAATATTCTACTAAAAGGTAATTATATATGGTGCTTTTTTTCTTAACTCTCAGCCAAGCGTTGTAATCCCTTTTTATCGCTAATAAAGAAAGTTGTAACTGCCCCTGTCAAAAATACAGCCAAAGAGCAGTACTTTTTTACAGAACGCATCGTATATCTGTGTAAATTCTCCATATTGCATGCTTTTTTGGCTAATTTAAATACGTCCTCAATGAGAGATCTAATAGGCTTAAGTGCTCCCCAATTTTCCATCAAAGATTTAAATTTTGCTACAAGTTTTTTATATATTTTCTTTTCTTCTTCTGTATTTCTTTTTGAATCAAATATGTTCAAAGGATAGCTTAGCATGTCGAAAAGTTTATTGTAATTGCAATTTATCCTTGGAAAAATAACCGGAACTATTTTGTATTTTGCTATTCCTATTACATAATTTTCATATGAAAAATAACCTTTATCGAAATAAAGTACATCTCCTGATCTTATTTTCTTTCTTCTCTTTAGCTCTTCTAGAATCTGTGGATAAACCGTGTATTCACTAACATTTGCTTCATTAACGATGAAAGCTAACGGTTTTAAGCTTGGATATTCCATGGCAAGACTCAGTTTCATCCCTATGAAATAACCTCGATGTTTAGAGTGTCCCCACTTAAATTCTCGATCTTCTAACATCTTTTTGCTAATTTTTCTCTTAAACCAGTTAAGATCAAGATTGATGTCTGTGCTATCGATTATGATATGATTTAAACCTCTTTTACGCCGAGAACAAACATTGTTAAGTAATCCAATAACAAAGTTGATAAACTGCTCCGGATCAAAGCTGCTCATAATACTGTATACTTCATTTTCAGAAGGTACTGACGTTATTCTCATAAATTTTCGTAATTTTTTCTTTTCTTCCAGTTCTCTGACTACATAGGAAATTTCAAGGCAAAAATACATGCTTAGAATGACGATTTTTAGAGCAGGTATTGATTTTTCAAGAGGTAAGATTCCATATTATGAAAGGATTTGCCTGGTAGATCGTAAATCAAAAACGTTTAATATCTCTGAAAGCAATTTCCATTTGTAATCTTCGTTTATTGGGATAAGCGGAGGTTTCACAAACAAACACCAGAGGAGGATTATACGTCCTCCTCAATAAATTTTACGATTTTTAACGAGGTAAAATTGAATTTTAGACAAAAATAGGCTGTATTTTTTAAGGGGGGACTAATTTTAATGTCATTTGATGGAATAAAACACTTATATCACTTATTTTTTTCATAAGATTTTTTAGGTCCCTATAATTATACTAAATTTTGGAATAATTTCCGATCTCAGTTTAAAGTCAACAATGCCCATTATCCAATTGTAGAAATGGGTCGAGTTTTGAGACAGCCTGCTATACTAAGTTTTAATTTATTTGGATTCGGTTAAGGTGCAAAACGTCAAAAAATGTTATTTTTTATGCAACATATCATAGAATTCTGTTGGAAAATCACTATACGTGGTATTCGAAGTTGTGCATAAAATTCGTTAACCGATGACAAAAGAGTTTTAATTTTATTACAGATATCAACTTACTTTTGAAATTTTCATTTTCCGGATTATATTCATCCGGGGTTATCAAAAAAATGTTGTAATGTTAAAACTACATCTTCTATCAAAAGTCAACAATTTCCTTCCAGTGGCATCTGATATTAGACGATACTTTATTATTGAATAGCTTGCATATAAATGTATATATATGCAGTATATAAAGCGACTTTCTCTGAAACTGTGACCGTAACAACCTATTCCGAATCCAACGGGATTCGACTACATAGTCGTATTCTGTTTATTCGGCGGAATCTGTTGACGTGTCAGTTTCTGAATTCTCAAACATTGCCCTTCCTGCGGCAGCATTAATCTGGCTTGTTTTCGTATTCAGGTGTAAGAAAGAAGAGCTGTAAAGTTTTCTGCCTTTTTTCGTTTATTTTTCCTTTCGCACAACTCTTTAAATATTATATTTTATAATTACAGTTTTTTAAAAAAACAGGCCAAACTGATTTACAATTTTGTTATATATTTCCGTCAGCTTTTAAAATATTGGCATAATATCTATTTTTATCACGATAAATTTGAGAAAGTCTTAGTAACACTGAAGATCTACTTCTCGAATAATCTGACTACCTTTAAATTTCTAAAATATATAATAATAAATAAAAATCTCTGCTTTGACGAATTCATATCTAAATAATAGTTACTGTTGTTTTTTGAAAGTTTCACTCATGAAGCTTACAAAACATCGTATTTTGTATGTAATATATATATTATAATTATATTTTATCTGAGTATACGTGAGAATATCTTATTTTATATATTAACCTTGCACATCTTTATATATTTCGTGATAGATACATAGAGTGACATTATAATATGCTTAATTCCCAGGTTTCCACGTCCATTATCTGGTTAGCATTCTTCCCCGAAAACTCCCTACAATTTCCGTTCCCAGACCTGTCTCTTTGCAGGACATCTGGTTGCTTATTATGTTTTACTATATAGTATGGAGGGTCATTAAATATTCAAGGAAGATATTAGCTTTTTTAATGGATTTGCCTCAGGGTTAAACATTTATTATAAAGTCAGTTCAAATGGCTTTCCAAGAAACAAATGAATTTAAAAAATCTGGAAAGTAGGGGTAGAATATGAAAAGAATATTGTTATTGATGATAAGCGGTTTGTTAATCGTTTGTATGGCCGGATCGGCAATGGCATATGATGCAGCTATCTGGAACTCTCAAGGTACTGGTGCTGCCCAAACACCTATTGTATTGGGTCCTGGAGAATCTAAAACACTCAGTTACCACGTAGAAAGTATTCTCCCAATCAATGTTGGTAAAGCTTTAACCTATTCTTATAATGTAGAGCCAGCAAACTCGCGTGCTAATGAAGGGGATATTAGTGTTACGTTCTCTCACCCTTCATTCACACCAGCTGACATCACAGACACGGATATAGGAGTGATAACAATCACCAATACAGATGGAATAGAAGGAGCAAGTTACCTTATTACTATTTCTGCTGGAGCAACTGGTGTTGAATTTGGGGCAGCTTCTAGACATGTAGACTCGATCCCTGAGTTCCCAACTGTAGCTCTCCCTGTAGCAGCAATCCTTGGGTTAGTTTTCATCTTTGGGCGCAAGAAAGAAGGTCTGTGATTTCCCTCCCAGCTCTTTTTTTCTTTAACCTTTTTAATTTTTTTCGTTTCTATTTATCTGCTCTTCTTCGATACTTTTTTTAGGGACTCCCTCTTTTCAGTAACAATTTTCAGAAGTTATTTTTTCTAAAGTTATTTACTCATCTAATATCTAGCTATTTACAATCATTTGTTACGATAAAGTGGTTTTAAGGACTAAATCTGTAGAAAATTACAACTAAAGAGACATAATATTGCACGTAGAGCATTAAGATGGTTAATAATATCCATCTGAGCCTTTAATTACTTTTTCTGGATTATAATGTCAGTAGCTGCCTGTAAAATGTATCATTTGAATGAATGTTAACATTAAATGGGTGATGTTTTATGGAGTATGTAAGAAAAACCTATCCGATTTGTGGGAATGAGTTTATAGTCCTGAAAAAAGTGGATGAAAAGGCAATTTACTGTACACTTGAATGTCTTTCAGCAGCTCAGGGAAAAGTGAAGAGAGAAAGTATCCTTCGGGGTGACTGCATAAATTCATTCTGTTCCGTTGTAAACCTTGCAATCTATTTTTTCCATTATTTCAGTAATTTTTTTAATCCTTATTTTTTATAATAAAGTCTTCTTTTTCTCGTGCTGTACTTTCTATTCTTTAGTGGAATTCAATAAATATTGATAGGGCTGCTGCCAGCTAATTTTTTAAAAGAAATATTATTTTCCTTTACAGAGTATCTGTTTTTTGAAATATAATTTTTTGTTCAGTATCTGTTCGTTTAGCATTTTTTAATTTAAAAAAATTTAATACAATTCTATCAAAAATTATTGCAGATGCCGAACAATATTATTGTGATTAGTCCGTATTATGTCTCCTATCTCTACTCCGGGAGGATAAATTTCGATTTGATTATTGACTGCTGTCTCAGCCAGCGTTAACTGAAGTCTTCAGTAAACTTTTCCTTAATATCGATATATTTCCTCAAATAAATGAATTATCTGACCGTAGTTGCGGCAGATGGAACTAAATATGGCTCTTCGCTATTTCGAGTGGGTAATTTTACAGCCATTCCCTAAACATGGGTAATATTCAAACACATTTTGTTTGGAAAATCATATTCAAGCTCGATGTTTATCTATTTAGGGGTGGTCACGTTTCAACTGAGCAATTATTTTCAACCCACACAAACAGCGAAGAGTCTAAAATATTTGTTTTCTCGGATGTCTTCACTGATGTGTTTTTTCATATCCATTCCTGAACTTATTTAAAGGAATTCTGTTTGCAGCCAGTAACAGGAAATAAATCGGAGATAATTATAACTCCTCTCTCAGATCTCCAGGGAAATTGGCTGCTGTTACTAAAACTGGCTTCTTGACAGGAGTCCCATAAAACCCAGATAGAAATTGACAACAATGTATTATATAGGGTCTTTCCACCGTGTACTCCCCAGGCCTCTCAAGTTTGGCAGCCTTTAACCTCTTAAATTTACTTTATTACTATGGGAGCGCAGAGGGTCACGAATACCCTGACCTTTACAGGCTGTCCGACAATTCATTTTCAAGTCCAAATCATGTAAATAAAGGTGTCTAAAACCTTTAAATCGAAAAAGAAGGAATTCTTTTATTACTGATAGTAATTGTCGGACAGCCTCCTTAGGGTGGCCGCACGCAATTTGATTTTTTTCAGTAATTTTTTCTTGAGCTCATTTTTGAAAACTCTACAGTTTCTCCAAAAGCAGCCACTTATTAAGTACCAATTTTCAGAAACTATGTTTCCTAAAGTTATTTACTCATCTAACGTCTAGCTATGTACAATCGTATCTTACGATTAAATAGTGGGTCGGAGTATAATTCAGGGAAAGAATAAATAAGGTGGCATATATTCAGATTCGATAAATGCAATTAGGTAATAATATTCGCCTATGCCTCTAATTCATTATATGGGAATAAAATACGTAGTTACCGCCTGTTAAAAAACCTAATTGAAAACTGAAGTTAAAACGAGTGGGTGATATTTAGTGGAGTACGTAAAAAAAATCTGTCCGATTTGTGGGAATGAGTTTGTAGTCCTGAAAAAGGTTGAGGAAAAGGCAATCTACTGTAAACTTGAGTGCCTTTCAGCATCTCAGGGGAAGATGAAGAAAGAGAAAGCTTCCTCTTTAGTGTATCTCTAAATTTATACTGTATCATTGTAAACAGTAGAATTTATTCTCTTTCAACTCTTCATATTTTTTAATTAACTTTCTTCTTTTTTTATTAATAAAGTTTTCTCCTTTGGATTCTATAGCGTGTTTTCTTCGTAAAAGTTCAGAGGGTGTAAAGGTTAATACTTTGCAAATATTTTTTAAGTAAATTTGTTATCTTTTTAACAAAGTGTTTTATGATAAATAAGCAGGATTCCCGTTACTTTAGTGGCGGGAGGAATGCGTCATCTTAACAACTCCTGCATAAGTATAATTTTCACACGAAATCTCTAAATACATTTGTGTGAATCAGAGATATTATGGAATCCACAAAAACAATACAATTGAAAATACTTAATCCAGATTTTAATTTAGTGGAAACCATGCAAAAATACAGTAAAGGTATGAATTATACATCTAATGTTGTTTTTGAACATGGAAAAATAATACCTGCTATGAAATTACAAAAAATGGTATATCCTTATCTTCGAGAAAATATAGGCTTGAAATCTCAGGTAAGCTGTACTATACCAAGACAAGTAGCAGGAACATACAAAACAATAGTAAAACTGGCAAAAATAGGTATGAGTTATTGGCAGAAAGTAGTTTATTCTCCTACTTCTATGACATTATCATACAAGAGAGATTATACGATAACTGAAAATTCGGTAAGTATTACTACTTTCAGTCACGGAAGAAACACATACCAAATCCAGAACTATGAATATGCATTACAATTTTTTAAATCTCCGTGGAAATTTGAAGCGTCTAAAGTTGTGAAACACAAAGATGGAGATTACTATTTCCATCTCACTGTATCTCAAGAGCTTCCGGACCAGAAAATAGAGAACGCTTCTACTTTTATGGGAGTTGATGTAGGTATTAATTATCTCGCTGTTGCTTCTACTACTGATAAGAAATGTAAATTTTTTGCAGGAGGAGAAATCAAAAACAAGAGAAATATCTACAAAGAAATGAGAGCAAGATTACAATCTAAGGGAACTTTGTCAGCTAAACGTGTACTGAAACGGCTAGCAGGCAAAGAGAAACGTCTAATGACAGATGTTAATCATTGTATCTCTAAAGCAATTGTAAAATTCGCAATTGAAAATAGTGTTTCTGTAATCGGTTTAGAGGACTTGACAGGTATCAGAGATCATACTAATAACAAGTTGAGAAAGAAACAAAAATATCTCCATAATAGTTGGGCTTTCTATCAGTTACAGCAATTCATTGAATATAAAGCCAAAAATGCTGGAATCATAACCGAGTATGTAAATCCAGAATATACATCTCAGACTTGTTGTAGATGTAACCACATCTCTAAAAATAATAGAAACGGATTAACGTTTCGATGTAAAGCATGTGGTTTCGATCTTAATGCTGATTTGAATGGTGCTCAGAATATCGAACACAGAACACGTGACTATAGGTATATCTTAGAGTCACAGGGGTGTAAGTCACCCACCCATACGGATAATATGATCTGAGAAATCAGGGATATCCATGCTTGTCACTTTAGTGACGAGTAGTTGACGTTAAATAACCAATCAAAGATCAGCGGCAGTATGGAGTCCGGCGGGCTTGCAAAACTCCTCTTCGGAAAAAGCAAGGGGAGCTTTGAAAATACAACTACCGTTGCCTATACCTCCACGTTTAATGCAAAATACAGCTCTAAATATTCCTTTAAGGAAGAAGGCACAAGCCTGCTGAGGACAACCCTCAGGCCTGTCCCTGCCCCTGAGAGGACAATTCCCAAGGTAACGGTTAAGGTTGCTGCGGCAGCCAGCCCTAACTAAAGCCTCCAATAAAATATTTCTTACTACCGAAAGGCTCCTTTGAAATAATGAGGGACCTGACTATAGTCGCGGCATGTATGGCTCTGAAATACCCTTTTTACAGGCTGGCTGTGCTGCCGTGTTTTTTTATATCCTTTTCAGGACTTATTTCAAGGATTTATTCAAAAATTTATTCAAGGATTTATTCAAGAACTTATTCAAAGATTTATTCAAGGATTTATTCAAAAAGATTTATTCAAAGATTTATTCAAAGATTTATTTAAGAACTTGTTTCCATGACTTATTTCCATGACTACTTCAAGGAGTTGTTATTGTGGTTAATGACGGGGAAGAAATCGGAGAAGTGCTTATTACCCCTCTTTCCAGGCTTCTGGGGGAAGTCGGGCGTTCCGTTGCTGAGACTCAGCAGGCTCTTGACCGAAATTCCATAAAGACCCAGATAGAAATTGATGAAGAAAAAGCCCTCAGCGGGTATGACATTCAAGCTGCCTGGTATCACATTCCCGAGGTAGACCTTGAGCTCAAGATGTCGCTTACTGTGAAGCTTGAAGAAGAAAGAGACTCTAAAAACCGGATAAGGGGCTACAGGCCTGTCCTCAATGCTTCTCCCCTTAATGCCTCGTACAACTCCCTTTACAGTTACGACGTGCAGGGCTCAAGCTGTATCAAAGCGAAAATAGTGTCCATTCCGGCATCTTCAAGGGTGAGGGAGGAATAATGCCCCTGTCAGGAAATTCTCTTTCTGGAGGAACGGAATGACAAATATAAGTGATCTCAGGAGCAGCCTGGAAGTATTCAGGAAAGCAGGGACAATAGATTCGAGCAGTTATTCAAGCCTTGTGGCTAAACTGAATAACACGGAAGTCGAGTTTCAATCCATTCAAAAGGAAGCCCTCGCCTATAAAGAAAGTTCGGAAAAGCTGCTTCTGGAAAAACTCTTCCTTGAACAGGAAAAAAGCAGCCTTGCAGCGCAGGTGACAAGACTCTCAAATGAGAAAGCAGAACTTGAGTCCCGGATTTCTATTTTGCAGAAAAACAGGCCTGTAATCTCTTCTTCAAACCTTGTCAGTTCTTTTGCCTCCTCACTTGCAGAAATGGACAGAGGGCTCAAGAAAGTGCAGTCCGGCCCAAAGTACCTTGTCAGCAGCATGAATGTGACCCTGAAAACCAATATTGCTCTCGAAGGGGAGGAACTGAGGTTCCAGATGCCAAAAGCCGATGACATCATCAGCCCTGAAAACCTCAGCACAATAGAGTTCTCTCTAAAGGCGGTTCCCGAAAAATCGGGTATTGGTTCTTATAAAGAGGTTCCCGCTCTTGTGGGGCTCTCAAAAGAAGAAGCTGAAAACAAACTATTTGAAGCAGGCTTTAAGGCAGGAGATATTCTTGAGAAGGAGAGCAGCATGCCCCAGGGTACGGTTATAGCCCAGCTCCCTTCGGAAGGCTCTCTTGCAGAACCGGGGGCATATGTAGACCTTAGAGTATCAAAAATTTCGTCTGTAAAAGTCCCGGACCTTGCAGGGCTCGGGCTTGAGACTGCAAAAACCCTTATTGAAAAATCGCGGCTCCGACTTGAAGGGGTCAAAGAAAAGCCTTCGAACAGCACACCCGGTACAGTCCTTGCCCAGAGCCTCACTCCGGGTTCGGAAACCAAAGTTAATTCTGCAATTGTCCTTACGGTTTCTATAAAGGTCTTCAAAGTTCCAAACCTGCTCGGGCTTGAGCTTGAAAGCGCAAAGCAGGTCATAGAAAAGTCCGGGCTCCAGCTGGGTGGAGTAAGAGAGCAGCTCTCGCGCGGGAACCCGGGAATTGTGCTTGCACAGAACCCCAAACCAGGACTTGAAGTTGAAGCAAACTCAAAAGTTGACCTTATCGTCTCAGCAGGAGAAAAGGAAATAGTACTTGAAAAACCAGTTCAGTCTTTTCCCGGAACCGTTGTAAAAGAACCGGCGAATATAGTCCCTGCCGAGCCCCTCCCGAAGCCGCAGCCCGAAATCATATCTAAGGTATCCGGCGACAATCCCGCTGGTGTACCTCTAGCCAGTGTGTCTTCAGCCAATGTGCCTGCAGAATCTCTGATAAAGATCTCAACAGAAACTCCGGTAAAGACCTCCTCAGAAACTCAAGTGCAGACCCAGGCCGAAACCTCAGTTAAATTTCCGGCCCAGGTTGAGAATTCGGTAGAGAGTTCAGTAGAGAGTTCAGTAAAACCTCTCAATAAGGGATCTCTTTCCGGAGAAACCACTCCAGCGGGAACTACTCTCAATACTGCTGCTCAAAATACTGCCTCCCTAAGTACTGCCTCCCTAAATACTGCCTCCCTAAATACTGCCTCCCTAAATACTGCCTCCCTAAATACTGCCTCCCTAAATACTGCCTCCCTAAATACTGCCTCCCTAAATACTGCCTCCCTAAATACTGCCTCCCTAAATACTGCC
>Ga0265295_1007109_pt1 | contig 13085 bp, 15 predicted proteins | sample Munlansysbiofilm_FD_192503 | JGI IMG/M metagenome (GOLD analysis project Ga0265295, IMG submission 192503) | Leachate microbial communities from a municipal landfill in Southern Ontario, Canada - Methane capture system biofilm | ecosystem: Engineered > Solid waste > Landfill > Unclassified ... | reverse complement strand
TTGTTGCCTTTATGTTTCTTGGGAGTTTGTGGTTATTCTTTGCAAAGATAGACATCGTAGTGAGTGCCAGAGGAAAGATAATTCCTTATGGGGAGATAAAAGTGCTTCAACCCATAGAGACGGGGGTTATAAGCAGAATTTTAGTAAGAGAGGGGGATTTTGTGAAGCAAGGAGAGGTGCTTGTTGAGATAGACCCTTCCGTGACACAAACAAACCTAGAATCAAAGCAAAAGAATTTGGAGCTTTTAAATATCGAAATGCGACGTTTAAAAGCTTTGATAGAAAACAAACCTTTTTTTCAAGACAAACAAAGAGCCGACTCAGGAATCTTAGATACCCAAAGATTAATTTATGAAGCAACACGAACTGCACACATACAACAAAAAAGTCTCATTTCGCAACAAATACTTCAGATTCAAGAGCAAATGAAAGCGTTAGACGTAGATAAAAACCGCTTAGGACAACATCTTGCATCTTTGCATGAAAGAGAGAAAAAACTTCAAAGCGTCTTGGATATTATTGCGTCCAACGAATATGAAAATGTGCGTAAAGAGCTTGTCGAGTATGAAGAGCAAATACGGATGAAAGAGCATGAAGCGGTACGTTTGCAGGAACAACTTCATGAGTTGAATGAGAAAAAACTTTTGCTTACGCAGGAGTACCATAATAAACTTCTTGAAGAGTTAACGCAAAAAAGTAAAGAAGCAAGACTTTTAGAAGTGGAAATAGAATCTATAGAATTTCAAAAAGCGAAACAGCTCATCACTTCCCCCGTTGACGGGTATGTAGCAAAACTGATGGTACACACCGTAGGCGGCGTTGTAACCCCCGCTGAAAAACTGATATCTATCGTACCAAAAGATACACCTCTTGTTATTAAAGCAACCGTGCTTAATCAAGACATAGGATTTATCAAAAAGCAGATGGAAGCCGCCGTAAAAATAGATACCTTTGATTTTCAGAAATACGGACTCATCCCCGCAACGGTCGAACATATTGCAGACGACGCCATGGAAGATGAGAAATTAGGACCTGTGTATGAGATCTATTTGACACCTCATAAAACAAACATCATCGTAGCAGGAGAACAAATTCCGCTTGCTTCGGGTATGAGCGTCACAGCCGAATTAAAAGTAGGCAAACGAAGAGTAATAGAGTTTTTTATCTACCCTCTCATCAAATACCTCGATGAAGGGATGAGTGTGAGATGATGCATAGAAAGATGATTTTAGCCTATTTAAAATAGTAAAGAAGTGTATTTGAAGCAGTAACATTAGTTCTTGTAAATGACAATAATGGTCTTGATGAGCAAAGTGAAGAGATTTTATATGAAGCAAGCGAGGTTATTTATCAAAAAATTGCATTGTTTTTTCATGTTAAACCAGAAGATTATGGGGTTTATATCAGTGCTAGGGTTATCGAAGAAGACGAAATCCAAGAATCTTTGGAGATCGCTAAAATTATCAAAGAAAGAATTCTTGATAAAAAAGAGCCCATCAAAATGATATCAGAGGCTCAGATGATGGAATATTTAAAGAAAAGGTTGAAATAGATTTTTTTCTAAAAAAGATATTTGAGCTAAATTTTTGTCTAAACCGTAAATACAATTTTGAACTTAAACATGATGTATGGTTTTATGCTGTTGGAATCGATTGTACTCAAGGACAATGGAAAGCAAAATCTTTTAATGCTAAAATCCGAACAAAATTTAATTCAAAAAGAGGATTCATGCCAGGAGCATTCGCACACTTAACATTATCAAATTTAGCCTCTGGGGATAATAAATTAGATTCAGTAGACTTAAATATTAATGCAAAAATAGCATTATCAGAAAATGTACCATATATCGAACTTGGTGCAGTCAGTCCAGATTATCCATATTTAGCAATCTCATTCCTTGAGGATAATGCTAAATGGGCTGATTATATGCATTTAGATAACAAGACGAATATCCTTATTCAGACAGCTATCAAGCAATTACAATCGCTCACTGGAACTCAAAAAGAGAAAGTATTCGCTTGGCTGTGTGGTTTAGTATCACATATCGTAGCAGATGTAGTGATACATCCAGTAGTCGAACTCAAGGTCGGTCCTTATCATGGCAATGAAAAAGCTCATAGAATATGTGAGATGCATCAAGATACTTATATATACCAAAGAATGGAGCTAGGCAGTATAGGATTAGCTGAACATCTCTCTACTGGAATAGGTAAATGCTCACTTGATGGCGATAAAGAGAAACTAGATCCATTGATCAAAGACATATGGATGGAGATGCTAAAAGCTATCCGTCCTGATGAGTTTAACGAAGATACACCAAACATTGATGCATGGCATAAAGCGTTTAATCAAAATGTCAGCATATTTGAAGAGGGAAATAAACTACACCCTTTAGCGAGACACGTAGCCGTTAATGCAGGGATGACTTATCCTGATGAAGATAAAGTAGATATGCAATACATAGAAAACTTGCGAGTTCCTAATGGAACCATGCATTACGATGAGATCGCAGATCTTGCGATAGACAAAATCGTTCAAGCTTGGAAAATCATTGGAGATGCCGTTTACGCAGGAGAAAATTCTCAGTTAGCTCACTTTGGTGGGTGGAATCTTGATAGCGGTCGAGATGCCAATAATCAATTAGTTTACTGGGCATAAGGAGCGATAATGTTGTTAAAAAGAACACTTGTAGTAATGTTTATCATTGGGTTATTCGTCAACGGATGTGCATCCAAGCTCAGTGATGTAGAAGTACTCCATAATAAGGCGGCGGAGTTAAAAAATTTAACAAAAAAAGCCAAGGGTGCCATCTTAAGAGATGTGCCAGACGATAAGCTGTATAGCTACTTAGAAGAGAGATATCCGGTAGAGTTACAAGAGTTTTCCGACTACTCGCTATACATAAAAAATGTGAATGGATATGCGGTAGTGCTAATGTGCGATAAAGAACAAACAAAGGCTTTGATTGAAGATATCTCTTGTACTGGCGCAGTAGAAGGTGGTGAGTTTTTTAAAGAAGATCTGGAATGTACTTTTCACCTTGATATAGAAAAAGAGTGTGCACATTAAACATGAAAAAACTTCAATATTTAATTTTATCTATTTGTGCTATTGCGATATTCGGCGGATGTAGTTCTAAGGAAACTATGTCGCTTATAAACGATTATGCAAAAACTTCCAAAGCTACACAAAGCAACATTTTAAGTCTCTACGAAGATGCTATTTATCAGGAGCAGCAATCTCTTTATTATAAAGCACTAAGAGATGGCGCTTCAATTAAGCACCTTTTTCCAAAAAGCATAGAATATAGTGGGCAAACCGAAGCACTAAAAGACTTGGCACAATTTACAGAAGCTTTAGCAAAAATAAGTAGCGATGAGCTTCATCAAGACATTGATGCAAATGTGCTAAAGCTTTATAATAGTGCTAATAAATTGTCAAAAAATGAATATGTAATTTCAAATGCTGAAATTTCTAAAGAAGAGATAGAAATATTTACGACAATTATAAATGCTGCTACTAAGGGATATTTGGAATATCAAAAAACACAAAAGCTCAAAGAGCTAATTTTGATATCTGACAAATGGGTACAGATCACTCTCAGCAGCTTAAATAAAGATTTAGAGTCATGGAAGAGCCACTTGAAAAAATCTTTAAATAATAGAAAAAATATTCAGCTCTTAATTTTGAATGATCCTTATGAATATTGCAAAATTCAAGATCCAAATAGAAAGTGCCATATTTTAAAAGAAAGCTTCAAAACAAAAGTAGATTTGTATTCTGAAGTGCATAATATTCAAAAACGAATTGATAACCTTGATATGGAGTTTGATGCACTAAGTGCGTCAATAAAATCACTTTCTGAACTTCATAACGCAATTATAGCTTCAATAAAAGAGGATAAATTAGACGACATGTCTGTAAAAACGATCAAGAGAAACTTGTATAGGCTCAAAGAACTTTCTGAATCAGTACAAAATTATAGAGATTTAACAAAAGGCTAAGAGGATGCATAACGAACAAGAGATATACAAATTATTAGAAGATACAAGTGTAAAAATTCAAGAGTTTTTAGATGCTAATAAAATCACTGTCGCTCATGCTGATTTGATGCTCCAATTAGAAGAGTTGAATAGCAAAATGTATGATTTGGATTTGGAGAGCATCAGGCAACAATCACTCCATATTATGCAATTCAATGACGAGATTAAGGTGATAAAACAGAATGCTTCTGATATTCTTGAGGAACTCAAGAGTGGAAATAATCTAATTAAGAAAACTGCTCAGGTGGCTTCCGCGCTTGACAAGATTTTAACGCAACTAAAAAAACTTTTGCAATAAAAAAGGCAATTTGTGCAGATAGATTTTTCTCAATTCATACTCAATATCTATACTCAAGGCTGGTTCTTTTGGGTCGGGTTCTTAATAATAGGATTTTTGCTCTTTAAGTATTCAAGTCGTCTTGGCTTAAGCAGATGCGAGATTCGTAGAATGGAAAATTCAGGGGCTAGTCTGCTGGCACTTGGAATTGTAATACACATCTTGCTTGCTGTTGCTTTAGTCAAAGGATGAATTTCATGAAAATTATTTTGATTCTACTGTTTTTAGCTCTATCGCTCTTTGCCCAAAACGAATCATTCTCTAAATCCAAACAAGAGCTCCGAAAAATTCATCGAGATCATCAAATTTCCTTCTACTGCGGTTGTAAATACAACTACTCCGACAAAGATAATATGATTGATCGATCTTCTTGTGGCTACGTCCCTCGTAACGAGTACACCAAGAGCGGTAAGAAGAACGAGAGAGCAAGACGTATAGAATGGGAGCATGTCGTTCCGGCAGAGAACTTCGGTCGTCAGTTTAGTTGCTGGAGAGATGGAGATGCTGCATGTGTTGATTCAAAGGGTAAAGCGTATAAAGGTCGTAAGTGCTGTGAAAAGGTAAGCAAAGAGTTCCGTATCATGCAAGCTGACATGCACAACTTACAACCTGCTATTGGAGAGCTAAATGCTGATAGAAGCAACTACAGATATGATTTTGAGTTGCTTACTTCAGGACAGTACGGTATGTGTCAATTTGAGGTGGATTTCAAAGCTGATAGAGCGAGAGTCAAAGAAGAGCTTCGTGGTGTTATTGCTAGAACCTATCTCTACTTCAATAAACAGTATGGGATGAAGCTCTCAAAGCAAGAGATGCAAAAGTATGAATCTTGGAATAGAACTTATCCCCCTAGTGCTTGGGAGATAGAGCGTAACAAGCGAATTAAAACAATTCAAGGGAATAGTAACGTTTTTATCCAATCAGAGTAAAAACACTATTTATAAACAACTATGTCTTTAATACCATTTGCATACTCTATTAACAAAAAAGAGCTTGTGGGTATTAATGATGTCCCTAGCGGCATGAAATGCAATTGCTTGTGTCCTTCGTGTGGAATGAAGCTAATAGCCAGAAAGGGTGATATTAATGAACATCATTTTGCACACAAAGAAGAAGCAGATGAATTGTGTGAATACTCTTTTTGGGTGTCCGTCAGAGATATGTCAAAGCAGATTATTCAAAAAAGCCAATACATCAACATCCACGCATATAATCTTCAAAATTTACATAAAAGAATTTTTACCACCAAAGAAGGACGAGTAGAAATTCATCAAGTAAAGGAGTTTAGTGGCGAAGAATTTGATTTACAGCTTCAAACTTCAATAGGTGATCTTTATATCTACTTCAAGACTATGGAATCAAGCTCTTTAGAACGAGACCGGCGCCATAATTCACAAAGAAATTTATATTTTTCAAAAGATCTTGTTCTCTCCATAAATTTAGCAAATTCTTTTCAAGAAAAAAATTCTCAAGACGTCTTAAAAAATATTCTGATTGATAGTACAAATTACAAAAAACTGCTCAAGCCTATGGAGAAGTTTAGTGAAGTTTTTGATACAGAAGAGGAAGAACCGTTGTATCAGGAGGAAGAAAAAAAGCAGTTTTATCATCAAATACATAAGCATATTCAAAAGAGAATTGATGATTTGAAGAGAAATCAAGAAACACCATTAAGAAAACTTACATTCATAAAAGACACAAAAATTTTACATTTAATGAATCTTCAAAACGAAGAATTGCGCCGAGAAGATATTCGAACTTTCAACACTATGAAAAATTTTTATCAACTTTATACCAAAATAAATCAACATGACAAATGTGAAATATTTAAAGAAATTGCTACTGGAGTAAATCTTACACTTATCAGCTACAAAAATTCTTTTTATGCACTGGCACTGATAAAATATGGCTTTCATATTTACCAAGTTGAGGATGATGAAATACTTTACATAGGCGAAGTCAAGAGCATAAGCAATGCAAAAAAAGAAATTGATTCTTACCTTGATATGATTAATAGCTTGTTTTAAGAAGAGACAGTAATGTTAATTACAAGAGAGAATAGTGATGAAAAATATTTATTACTAAGGGTGCTTTTCCAAATCAGAACACCCTATTTACAATAATTATTCGGAATATTTTTCTGGAAAGATAAATTGTTTAAGAGGCTCGTAGTTTCCTCTTTCAGCTTCCTGTAGCGATCGGATATATTCGTCTCTTACGCCGTTGGCAGCCACAATATCTCCTTTGCCCCATTGGGAAGTTTCTTTCCCATACACTCTAAGCCACATATCTGTAACGAGTCGGCCCCAACGGCCATTTCCATTAGGGAATGGGTGTATCCTTACGAGCTCCGAATGTAGTCTTGTTGCTGTTTCTTTGTAATCCCAATTCTCTGTCCAAAACTTCAAATCATTTAGCAAGTGATATAGTTTGTGAAGAATTTGATTAGCGTCAACACCTATCGAGGTGGCCGTCGTTCTATATGTCCCCGCCCACTTCCAAACATCACACAGCATATCCTTGTGGACTTGTCGAAGGAAAGGTTCATCGAAATGGATATCTTCGATTTCTAGTTCAACCAAGTATTTAAAAATTGCATCAGAAATGTTTTCAGCTTCAACATCATCTAATTCTGCTCTGGTCGTAATTTTTGGAATTAGTCCGGAAATATCATCAAGAGGTGTTTCACCCTTTTTGTCAAATTTTATAACCGGGTTCGCCATACTTTTTCTTCTGGCATTGCCTTTATCTTTTTGACAAATTTGGCATAAATTGCCTTCCTAGTATGTTCATCCGGTTCCTGTAGTTCCAATGAAGAAGTTTTGATAACTTTTGCTACCATCGATTTAGCCAGGGCATCAACACGTTTTTTGTAAAGAGTTTGCCTAGAGCTTCTCTTGATTTTCACTTCAATATCAATGCCAAGCGCTTCAGCGATACGTTCAAGATTGTCAAATTCTACATGCAATCCCTTCGCAGCGCGCTTGACTGTTGAAGTACTCACGCGTGAAATGCTCGATATGGTTTCGTATGATACGTCAAGCGATTCTTTTTGTTGTTTTATTGCCTGCACAAGAATTTTTCTATCCATAAGATGCTCCATAGTGTCATTTGTGACACAATCTAAGTAAATTATTATAACATATAGTTGTGAGTATAAGAGCGATGACATACATTTATGCGCTCCGGCGAGAACATACAGCGATTCTCTGATAGAATAAAACAAATCTTTGCCCCCAAGCGAGGGGGCTTTTCGCACTACCCAGCAATAAGGTTGGCAATCCCACTGAGCATCAAACTGACAGCACCAGCAACAAAGATCAACGCAGCCGTTCTTATAGGTAGCTCTGCAGCTACTACTAATCGTTCGATTAACATTTTTACTCCTTTTTTTGAGATATTAAATTCTTCCATTTTTTAACTTTTTTTAGTATAGATTTGAGTTGCATATTGCCTGTTGTCAACGTGTTTTTGTTGTGTTGCATGAGTAAATTTGATTACCTTAATTTTACCTGTTTTAGTTATGACAGAATATTCAATTCCATTTAGAAACCAATTTGGCAAATTGCATTTTTTTTTATCTCGATCATTCCAATGTAGAATATTATGAATATCTGTAAGACCATTGTTTTTGTAGCACTTATTTAATCTAGTAGGGAATTTTTCTAATAAAAACATGGCATGAGATATATACTTTGCAAGTTCACAAGGTGTGATTTGTTTTATATATTTTATTTTTTTATTTTTAAGATGTATCATTGATAAAACTATACTTTTTAAAAGCTTGAAAAGACCGATGGAGTAGTAGTATCTATTATATAGTTTGTAATATCCTACTTGTAAGATATTCATTATTTTAGATTGATTTATAAGATGCTTTGTTTTTGTTACATATATGACTTTTGACTTGCGTAAATCAAAGTTACACTTATGGCACACATACATTTTTTTTGTATATCCATTGTCATAGTACATGAACTTTTCATTACAAAATTGACATTGACATAATAAATAGCAGTTGTGTTGAGCACATATGTTATATAGCATTATTCTCCAAAGCTGTCTAATATATGGTTTCTCTTCTAAACATTTTGGACAGTATCGTGGACCTAAAAACTTTTTAGTATTGTGCTTCGTAGCATTTGGCTCTGAAATCCAAAGCTTTTTATACCTATCTATTGATTCATCTAAAAAGCCACTATATTTAAAAAGTTGTAATTCATTTATACTTACACCAGTATTCAAATAAAGTATATTTTTTTGTTCGTCAGAAAGCTCATATAAGTCCATATCTTTGATATGAAATTTTTTTGTATGTTCTGATAATAAGTCATCTTGAAAAATATATCGTACAATACTAGAGACATTAGTATGATTGACTCTCGCCAACCTAATAAACCATGAAGATAATAATTCATCATTGTAGGGTTGTATCACAAACATTATAATCTTCTTTGAGATGGTTTAATATAGTTTATTGAATTTAAGATGTCCATCGTAATTTTTTCTTGATTATGATTTAACGCATAGATCGCGGCCTTTTCTAGTATACGAGCGAGTTCTCCAATCATCCCTTCACTCATATCATATAGCTTTGAAAAAAGCTTTTTTGTATGTAGATTAGAAGCTTCTTTTAATGGTAATGTACTCTCAAAACTTACGATTAGTCTCGCAAAATCTTCGTTTGCTCTCCAGTTCTCAATTTTGATTGTTTCAAAGCGATTCGCAATCTGGGGATCTGTGCTTACAACACTTTGGACTTCCCAAACACCGGCAGCTACTATTGGTATTTTGAGGTCATTGCCTAATTGCTTTACTGCTGTTAAAAACTCTCTTTGAAAGTGAACTCTTCCATGAAAAATATCTTGAAACTCATCAATAATAATCATACGTGTTTTAAGATCGGCAAGTACATTCTTTACTTGATATTCTTTTCTGGAAGCACTTTCTTTAGTCCCATAAGGAACTAGTACTTCATCAAGTATTTTTTCGTACAAAGCCGTGTGACTAGGAGATATGGGGGCACTGATTTTTATTATTGGTATACTGGTATATATATTCAAATACATTGGATGTTTTGACATAAATTGATTGATTATTGTAGTTTTCCCATTATTTGTACTACCAACAATCAAAAGATTTGGCATTCTATCTTTTTTTGGATGTTCAAACAGCTCTTCCAATTCATCTAAAATATTTAGTGCTTGAGGGTATGGTATCCATACTTGCTCTTTGCATTTATTAATTCTTTCATCAATTGTCTTGTCTAGATATTCTCTTGCAGTAGGTGTTAATTTTGCTAAATGTTTATTATTCATTGGTTATCCTTATAGTATTCCATCATCATCTGGAACAATAAAGTTTTCATATGTTTTGTAGTCTTCTTTAGGCTTGGATGTATCATCGATATTTTCAAATGGTTGTATATCATCTAGATTAAACCATGCGTCTTCGACTTTCTCAATTTTTGTAGAGATATTATTTGTAGGTTCAGCTTTCTTTGTTATTGTTTTATTATCAGTGCGATTAAACTTAGAGATTCTATCTATTATTTTTCTATGGGCTTTAGTTTTATTTTTTGATTCAAATGCTATCTGTCTCAATCTGTCTAATGCTTCAAAAACTTCATCCTCGCTGTAGTTCTTTTTATTTATGGAGTCAAGATGTTTTTTAGCAGCTCGAAACTCCCAAATAGAAACCTTTGGGAGCCTACTATTTCTATATGGAATCATATAGTATCTTTTAACGTTTGGATCAAAAAACCAAATATTACTAATATCTCTGGGGTCTCTTCGTATAATAAATTTTCTTTTTACTTTATGACCTCTTATAATTTCATAGGAGTCTATCCAGGCATTTAAAACTTCACTGTAATAGTAAATTTGATCTATTTGAATACCATACTTTTGAATGGTACGTTCTTGTTTTGGAAGTAGGTTAACATATAAGAATTGCTCATCTTCTATACGTTTTGGTAGTCCACGTGGTGGTTGGTCTTTTGTTCCAAAGATACCGTTCTCATACATTTGAAGTGGTGTCATATTCAGTTCAGAATGTATTTTTTTATGATAGACATCAGTTATTAAAATAGTAAGCCACTTTTCAAACTCTTCAAGTGTCATTGTGGCTTTTTTCTGCGAATCATACTCTCTTTTATTAGCGATATTTGAGAAGGTTGTTCCTTCTAGTGTATGGATATATTTGCTAAGAGAGCCTAGTAAACGCTCTATATGAGCTCCAAATCTTGCTTTCCCAACAGGTCTCCAGACAATATTCATGCCATATTCATCGCATACATTTTGTAAGTCAATACCACGAAACTCTTTAGCATTATCCATATGTATCATGTTTGGTATACCCCATACAGGCCATTCAGATTCAAACTGATATTTTTCTTTTAATTTGTCTTTATCAAGGATAGCATTGTATAGCGTTTGTCCTGTTGCAAAATAACCAGGGCTTTCAAACGATATATAAAATCCAGCAACCATTCTAGAATAAACATCGATTGCCATTGTAATCCAAGGTCTGCCTAGCTCTTGTCTATATTCATCGTCTACCAAAATAACATCAGCTTTAGTGTGGTCTATTTGTAATACATGAAGAGGGTATAACCCATCTGGGTATTCGCCTTTGTTGAATTCAAATTTTTCGACTGCTTTTTTGCCATCTCTTTTTTTTAGAATTTGAGATTCTCTTAAGTCTTTAATACGTCTTATAACTGATGACTGAGATGGCAGTTTCACAGCAGCTTGTTTACATTTTGAGGCAACGAGTTCATATGCTCTTTGTGCAGTGGGCTTTAGTCTTGTGAGATAGTATTCATTTAATACTATATCTATAATTTCATCTTGTTCTTTTGTTAATCTGCTTTTTCCCTTACCACCTTTTGGTTTTAAAGAAGCTAGAGCACTTAACTGTCCGGATGACTCATAAGCGCGAATCCAGTTATAAAGAGTAGTAGGAGATATTTGAAGTTCTTTAGCTCGTTTTTCAATAGCTTTACGAGATTTTAATCCTATCACTGGTTTAATAGCTTCATATCTATTTTTTGCCTCTTGAAGTTTCTTTTCTGGTATGGCAGATAGATCTTCATATATTTTTTTATCTTTTTGGTCTATCGGTTTCGAGGACAAGTCTTTTATATTAAGTCGTTTGTTTTCATATGTAGAAGTATTTTTAGCAAACACATAATTAAAGTCTATAACTTTTGAAATAATATACTCTTGATCTAGTTTATATACCTTAGATCCTTCTTTTATCTCTAAACTCATAATAGATATCCTTTAGGTATTTTTCCTCTTAAGTTAGCTTGGTATGTTTCTTCATTATATTTTTTAAGTTCTAATAGTTGTGTAGAATATGAGAGTTTTTCAAATAGATCAACGCGAATAATATTTCTACGAATCATACACCATAAAGTATCAAGCAAACTCAATTGTTTGAATTTATTGTTGCTATAAGAATTTAAAAGTTTATCAATAGTTATAAATGGATAGAAAAGGTTCTCTATAACTTCCAAGTTGTTTAAATCTAAACTATTGTAATTAAGAAGAAAGTGGGTGTTAAATTTATACTCGTCACTTTGTATAAAAGCACATCTATCCGTATAAAGACAAAACTTTGCATTTGAATCTTCTAAATATTTTTGAGCAGCTTTATATTTCTGCTTAGATTCTGGAAATATCTTTTTTAATTCATAGTGATATTTTACTTCTATAACTATGTCATCATATCCATCGGGCGTTTTTAAATAAAAATCAGGTGTGTATTTGTATGTCTTATTGTCTACTGTATATGCAACTGTAAACGGCTGCTCCACAATCTTTAAAACTATATTGTTTAATTCAAAAATATATAGAAAGTCACGTTCTAGCTTTGATTCATAACTTATTAATCTAGCTGATTTATTACTGGAAAATTTACCAGTTATATTGCGGTAATTTTTTGGTATAACTCTAGAAGGCTCATTAAACATAACAACCTCAATTTAGTATGGCTATATTTGAATAATTGTAAATTAATACAATAAACTACGACTATTATACATTTTAGTTTGACTAGAAAATTATCAAATTATGTGATATTTTTATGTATTGTACAAAAAACTTAAACTCTTGTCACGAGGGTCGAGAGGGTGGTTTGCAGTTCGCTCGGCATCGGTTTTGCGGTGTAGAGTGCTTGGTAGATTGCCGCTATGTCGGGGTTTGGGTGGAGCGAGGCGATGGAGTGCTCAAGGCGCGTTTTAAGGGAATCTTCCTCAATCTCCTCGTGAAAATGGGTGTAGGCGTAAAAACCTGTGAGATAGCCCAAAAAATCTATTTTCGTTGTCCAAAAGGTGAGGCGGATCGTTTTGTCTTGGAGGTTTCGGTAGGATTTTGATTTAGTGGTGTAGAGTTTAAGCCCCTCTCTGGTTTGGAGTTTGAACACTTGGTAGGTTTTGTCGTTCTCGCTTTTTTCGTATTGGGCAAGAACCTTGGCATGTGTCTCATAGGTGTCAAAACGGGTGAGATCGGCGTAATCGTTAATATGTATCAGCAGGGCATAGACGAAAATTACGGCACATGCCAAGAGAAAGAAGAGCACCTCCCTCTTTGTGCCAAAGAGAGGGGGGCGCGCAAATTGCATTTAGAGTTGCGGCATCGAAACCGTGTCGTTGGCGAACGAGACGTTTGCCGATTTGGTATCGACGTTCTCGTACACCG
>Ga0265295_1007108_pt1 | contig 13088 bp, 18 predicted proteins | sample Munlansysbiofilm_FD_192503 | JGI IMG/M metagenome (GOLD analysis project Ga0265295, IMG submission 192503) | Leachate microbial communities from a municipal landfill in Southern Ontario, Canada - Methane capture system biofilm | ecosystem: Engineered > Solid waste > Landfill > Unclassified ... | reverse complement strand
TCTCTCTTTTTGAGGCTCCACCATGCAGCTCTTAGCGGAGCCGATCGAGGCAGCCCCTCAGAGCCTCCAGGATCGCATTTCTTATCTGGAGAGCATAATAGTCCAACTGAAAGAAGAAAATGCTGCTATGGCCGCCACACAAGCCACGCTCTCAGATAACCAGCTCATCCAGCTCCGGCTCATCCATGGGCTAAAGGAGAAGGCGAAAAGGAGCCCTGGCAAGACTGAGCTATCCAGAGCTGAGAAGATCGAGCGCTATCTGGCAGCCAGACCAGACCACAAAGCCACTTTTGAGACCTTAAGAGGCCATTTGGGGATTGACAAGGATCTGCTCAATGATGCGATCAAGGCGCTCATGGCCTCATCTCCTGGCAGATACGGCATAGCCAGGGCTCCAGGCGATAAGCGGAAGAGGGCCCTCATTATGCTTCCAAAATAGGAGAAATTCTCCTATTCCTATTATCGCTATCAGCTAGAGAACTAATCGGAGAAGAGCAAAATCTGAGGTGATTTCCTCGGGTTGATTGATATTGATTAGTCTGAGATAGAGATAGATTTTAAGTTATATATATAAATGAATAGAAAAGAATCATCCTGGTCTCGATTTTACCAGATAGGAGAAGGAGAAATTCTCCTATTTTGTTCTATGACAGAAAAGAGAATATTGCAATAGAACTACCGGCAATAATAACACTCTTCTAACAGTTTCATTCCCTTTTTTGTGTGATAGATCTTACCATGCTTGTTTTTTAGCCCCAATGGAATGTGCAACTCAACTTCAAACCTGTCCATCACATCTTGGATAGTGGGCTCTTTCCCGGCTCTGAGTTCGTTGTACACAAACCTCATTGCTTTCGCTTGCCTTTGAGGGCTTCTAACGTACCGCTTCACCGGGTGGGCTGGTTTGGGTTCGCTGTCTGGCACCACGGGTGTGCTATCTAAACACACACTTTCGATTGGTGCCGGGGCACTGTTCATCCCTAGGGCCTCTGCCTTCACCTTCCGGGCCTTCTGCAGTGCTGTCTCATGGTCCACCTTCTTGCAGCTTCCCAGGTGCACATTTCGGACCTTATCGCCCTCCCTCCAGGATGCCATCCAATACTGATAGGTCTTGCTCCCTTTGACCTTCTCCATTATCCAGGGATGCACATCTTCCAGCCTCCGGGCCTTGTCTGTGGTTATGTGGTTCCATCGCTTCGTGCCACAGTTTGGGCAGAAGCGATCCTGCAAAAGCTCGGTTATGAATTTGGCGCCGCACTGATCACAGGTTCCACCGCCCAAACCGCATGCTTCCGCTTCTGTGCTCTCTATATCTCCGGCGAGTGTCCTGACTTTTGGCATAGTTGATAGTTCTATGACATAATACTTAAGCTTTGTCATAGAACGCATTTCTATTACATTCTTGCGGGCTGTGTCATAGAACTAATTGGGCCCTGGTCCCCGCCCCTGTCAAAGAGCATGTTCTTGGAGATGGGGCTCTCCTCTTGCTCGGAGCGACATCGCTTTTAACGACACCACCGCTGTCAAAGAGCATGTTCTTGGAGATGGTGCTCTCCTCTCCCCTTCCATCAAATACCCATCAAGTACCCATCAAGTAAATTCTCCTGCCCCAGGCCATCGCTCCTTTGCCTTCCAGCCCACAGCGCCTTAGCTACGTCGCGTTTCTGGCAAGATCTCAGGCCTGGATAGGGATTTGTAGGCCGAGACAAAATTGATGGCCTTAAAAGTTAAAATAACGATTCATTATTCAATTAAATAGAAAAGTAATGTGGTTATGGCCTGATTCCCAGGGCCTCCCTCTTCACCTTCCGGGCCTTCTGGAGTGCCGTCTCGCGATCCACCTTCCTGCAGCTCCCCAGGTGGACATGCCGCACTTTCCCGCCCTCTCTCCATGAGGCCATCCAATAGAAGTATGAGCGAGTCCCTTTCTTGGTGGTCTTGCTCTTCTCCATCTGCCAGAGGTGCAGGTCCTCTAGTCTGGCAGCTCCCTTCAGGGCCTCAGCCTCAGCCTTCAGCATATCGGCATGGCTGGTCAGCTCTCGGGCCCTCGGTCTGGCATCTGGCAGGACCTCAGCCGCCTTCAGTGCGATGCTTGCATCTCTCTCCAGCTCTCGGGCCTCAGTCTTCATGGTCTTCATTCTCTCGCTCGTGGTGGTCTTGTGCATACAATATAGCTCTAGCACATTGTACTTAAGGCTTTCTATGATGTTATAGAACTAAAAAAGGCAAAGAGAAGAGTTTGATATTTCAATAAAAATATTTATCGAGGGAGCAGGAGGCCAAAGGTATAGAAACACCTCCCGCTCCCGGTTTGGTAAAAGCTATACGAAGGTCACGCCAGCATACCGGCTGTTCTCATCAATTCCTGGATCTGCATCCAGCCCCGCCCGTCTGACCGCTTGAAAGTTCATCAGCTTCTCATATCCGTCCGGAACGTTGACCCCCAAGAAGTTGGTCGTCACGTCGAGCTGGCAGGTGAAACCGTTCTCGGCGGATATATCGACAACCCTTCTGGTGACCAGGCCCTCTATATTGCCCATCACAATCTCTTCTTCGCCGTTGCAGGAAACTGGGGGCATTGACCCATTCCAGGGCTGATATCGGACCTTCGACAGCAAGCCGGGAGCTACACCAGACACTTTGACAGTCGGAACGTCTTGAAACTGTCTGTACCACTCAAGCAAGTTGTCCGCTATCTCCTGGCAGCGTGCTTGTGTTGCATTGGGAACCGTGACGATAGGCGCTACCATCTCACCCCGGTGCTGTATCTCCCAATCCGGCGCGCGGGCCTCTGCAAAAATCAGGCTATGAGTCTTGCGCTCGTTCACCGGCTCGCTCCCATCCACACTGCTATCGATTGTGCCGCCAAACACCCTGACAATATTGCAATAGCCAACCATGTTGCTGGCGTTGCTGCCTCTCAACACTTTGCCATTTAGATCAGAGAATCCTTTCATATCTGTTGCTGGCACAAACCAGAAGTCGCCAAACTCATCAAAAAAATATATTGACTGTGCCCATTGAGAGACTTCATAAAGCGCCGTGTCGAAGTCGATAGCCTGATCGAGGGAAGGATTCACATCATCCACAGTATCTTTATAAGGATGGATATGCCGCTTCTCCATTGGGATACCACCAAAATCATTCAACAAATCGTGAACTATTGCAGTTATTGAATAATCAGACTTGTATATTTTAGGATTGATTCGGGAGGTCATCCCTCCCTCGGTGCAGCTCCCCTCAATTGTCAAATGGGTCTCGGTGGCTTCCGATTTTTGAATCACGCCGCTGAAAATGCTGATGATCTTCTCGCTTTCGACTTCGCATCCATACTTGGAAACCGCGACCTTCAGGCCGATTCTCTTTTTGGGCGCTAGGCGGAAATTGACCGGCCCCTCGGTGTTTAGCAGCTTCACCTGCTCTTTATCTAGTTCCTCGATGTTTTTTGGGGCAAATCGGCCCATATAGCGTCCGCCCGGATTTGCCAGCAAAATGTCAAATTTTCCTGGATCTTTTGTAGAGTTGCCGGTCATTTCGGCATGGCAGCTAATGAAATAGCGAGATTCGTCTTGCCCGTCAATGATAAGGATTGGTCGAATGTGCATAAAATTCCTCCTATAAAAATATTTTCAGGGGCAGAGGAACAGGTGATGAGCCTGCCCCATCTCCCCAACGGAGCATGACGCAGAAAGGAAGAGACTGCGCCAGGCTCCAGCAATTCAGTAAATGATAGATCATCCCACAATGGCCTGAGCTTCCCGCAGCGCTGCATTGGCTCTCTCGCCCCAGGCCACGAGCTGAGCATCGCGCTTTTGCGGAATGCGATGCCCCAGACGGTCCACGTTTGTGAGCGTGTGGGGATCGACGACTGGCGTTCTCCTGCTTTGCTCAATCGCCCAGATCGCACGGATGGTCTTCTCCTGCGCCTCGATCCCCGCCTGCTCCATCTCCGCAAAGATACCGTCCAGCTTGGCGACCATTCCATCAATTGCGTCCAACTTCTGCTGGAGAACTGCCTGGTCCCTGGCGACGGCATCCCAGCCGGCAGGATCGGCAACCACAAGGCGGATCTCCCCGTTCTTCGAAGGCTCTGCTCCGCAGCAGGCCAGGGCTCGAGCTCTCAGGCCGGGAAGCTGAGCGAGCAGGCCTGGCTCTCGATCGAGAAGCTTGTGGAGGTCGTCGTTCCAGGAATGATGATCCCGGTAGAAATCGCGAACGGTGGACATCTTCAAGCCTCCTCAAACGCGCTGCTCCAGTCGTCTTCCGCTTCCTCTTCCGTGTAGCCCCTGCGCTTAAGCTCCCTGCTAATCTCCTCTAAGGCGGCCAGAAGCTCATCGTCCGTCCTCATCTCCACCGGGCCATTTTGGGCTGTGAAGTGCTCCTTCGAAACCGGGAGGCCCATTGCCTGAGCAAGCGGGAGACCGTATCCTAAGCCGATAGCCTCAGCCTTCTCCAGCTCCATTATCCTGCGGGCAAGAGCCGCGCCTGCTGGCGTTTTTGTGGCCTTGGCTATGGCTATGGCCTCCTGCTGCTTGATGGATAGCTTGCTGTCGATACCCTTTCTGATTGTGTTGCTTGCTGCTAATGCATCCAACGCTTCGTAACATTTCTTCAATTCACTCATTTGTATACACCTTTTTATATAGTTCAATGATCATCGTTATCTGTGATTCACGCCGCCTATGATGCTGGCGCCGCCGCCGTGATGCCTGGCCGCATCGGAGAGCCAGTTCTGGCCGCCTGGTCCGCTGCCTGATTGCTTCCAAGGTGGGACTCGCTTGCCTCCGGTGAATACGAGCGGGCCGGTGGGCTTTGGTGACCTCTCTGCCCACCAACAGGCAAGGGCAGCCGAGAGCACCAGATCGTCATGCTCATTATCCCGCCAGGCAGAGTAGCTATCATGAGCCGTTATGGGATCGATCTTGACCTTGAAATTCAGCATCTCGGCCTGAAGAACAGGCCCTAGCTTGAGCTTGTTTGATACCTTCAGCCTCCCCGATTGGAGGAGCACCTGCAGGACGCCCACCAAATCCCTTTTCGGAACCTTCCAATCCCGGCCCTCTCTGGAGACGGTTGCGCCGCCATGAATGGAGATGGCTATGGGATCTAGCCTCGATTCCCTCAGAAGATCAACCACCGGCGCGCCTACCCCGGTTGAATCGACTATCAAATCCGCTTTGCCTGCCAGGGCGGGTGCCTTCTGGACAGCCAGTACTTTTTTAGCGATATCTGGGTACGGCTCGCCTCTGATGCGCTCCAAACGGCGCACATGATAGATGCTCTCACCGGCCTCAATCAATCTCTGGATAATGATCAGAGCGGTAAAGTCGCTAGCCTGCCCCAAATCCAGCCCTATGAAAAATTCTTTATTTACCATTCGGGAACCCCCAAATCCAGTTCTTCTACCTCATCCGACATCGCCCCAGCCACCTGCTCAAATGTGAAAACGCTATCAATGGTCTCCATGAAGATGCAATGATATTCCTGCTCAAACCAGGGGTTCGTCCTCTGCTCCTCAGCCAGGAACTCCGGGCTGATCCTCGGGCATTTCTCTGCCGGGATCTCATACCACTCCCATAAATCCCGCTCCTCGCTCCATATTTTGTGAAAATGGCCTCTCTTTCCAAAGGGAGTGCTCATCAAGACATGCCTGCCATTGGAGACCGCCAGCATTGGCCTGACACTATTATATAAATCGTCTAATACCCTGCTGGCCTCATCTTCCAGGAGCAAAGTCACTGCTGAGAAGGATCTTGCCGATTTCTCACTACCAGGCCTGGCTATGAAGCGGTTGCCGTTAGCGAACCTCACCGCGAGCTTGGTGTCGGTGGACAGGTAGTCAGAAGGCAGTTCCACAGCCCCCCGGAACTCATCGAACTTTAGCATCAACTCAGAGCTCTGGTCTTGTGTTGGAGCTACGACCAGGCCGAAGGAAGGCCGGCGATAGATGGACTCATGGAGTCCAAGAGCCGCGCAGGTGGTGGACTTCCCGGACTGTCTGCTGCAGTTTAGTATGATCTTTCTTGACCTGCTCCGGAGGAGATCAGCCTGCCAGGGGTCGGGATGATAGCCCAAAACTTCCTTCGCCCACAAGACCGGATCGGCTGCATAGAGCAGGTCATCGGCGGTTGCGGATGGCATCGATTACCGCTCCTTTGGCTTCGGGAAAGTCGTCTAGGGCCTGGATGATAACGGTTCGCAGCGAAATCCATTCGGGGTGATTGATGATGGTGATTTGTGGCTGAGATGATATCTTGCCCTCCAGCTCTGCGAGGAGCTTGATCTGCTCTCTCACCTCTCGCAGATATGCAACAGGCGCGCCATAGATGCGAGTATCCGCTGCTTGCTCTGCTTTATCAAGAAGCGACAGAGTCTTTTCCCTGACAGCCTGGAGCTGCATGAGCAGATTATCGCCGGTCATTACATCTTTAGTATTCGGTGTTGCGGATAATGCCACTATTATACAATTAGACCTATGCCTGAGAAGGGCATCATAAGAAACTGCGAATTTCTGCGATATATCGGTGAGTTTCTCCTGTTCCGCTATCAGTCGATTGATTTCATCAACCCGTGGATCTTCACATATTGAGCAGGTCGGTCCTCGCTTGCCCATCTCAGCCCTCCCCCTGGCTCTGTGGCTTGTCATACTGCTGCCGGTCGTATCGCCTGGCAAGTCGCCGTTGCCTGCGCTCATCTGATCGCATGATATTGATCCTGGCTCCCCTGCTGCGAGCTTTGCCTTTGCTCATGGCCGCCTCATGTCGAAAGGATGATCTTGCCGTCATCATCGACCAGCACCGGCACTATGTCACCGGATGCGGTTTTGCCACACAAGACCACATAGGGCTCGCCGGTATCGGTGCCTTCAACGACCTTGATATGGCCGTCAGATCGCTTTCTGACACACATCACGCTACCGCCTCCTGCTGTCGATTCAAATCTTCTTCCAATAGATTCATCTGTATCGCCTCAATTTCGCAATCCAGCGCGGCTATTTGGTCAGCCGTCGCTGCTATATTTTTGATCAATTCGAGCCGCTTGGCTCGAAGTTTTTCTAACTCGTTCATCAAAATCATCTTGATCTCATCCGCCGCTCTCGATAGCTGCTCTAAAAGGACTTTGCGGCGCTCTCGGAGAGCGTGAGTCTCAGCAGTCACGCTTTGACCCCCAGCTCTGCCAATGGGCGCCCGGAGTAGTTCGCGCCTGGCGATGGCCTCACATACCGGAGGAATTCAGCTATCTTCGCCCGGTTTGGCCGATAGTCCACAAGGATATAGAGATCAGCGTGCCCAAAGTTGATCATCAGGCAAATGTCCGGGAACTTTGTAAAAGGCCATGAATGATAAGCGGCGAAGGATTGCGCCTTTTCGAATTCGTCTAAGCTCTCCAGCTCGATTGTGGTGTTATCATCCTGGGACGATCTGTATATTATGAAAAGCCTCAGCCCTTTCATGCTCTCCAATGGCCGGAGAAGCGGTATTTTGTCTGCATGGCAGTCATTGATCAGGAAGGCGACTTTATTTCCCTTTCTCGGATGGGTTGTATCCATCACCAATTTTTTATATGATCTATATGATAGAAATTTCATGCTCCGGCCTCCACAATGTCCACAATGCCCCTCTTCTGCCAGGCTTCGGCCCTCCACCGGGCAACCTCGATCTCCTCGCCCTCTTTGAAGTCGTGCATCTTGCCGTTCCAGTCGGTCCGGTAGTCGGTTCTAAATCCTACTTTTAAAATATTTACAGAGTCCCCTTCGTCCCCCTCCTTTTGGCCTCCCGCGACGGACCTCTTAGAAGGCTCCGTTTTGCCTTTGGTGACGGGTTGAGACAACCCATCACCGCTATCAGCGGATTGATTTGGTGACGGGTTGCTCTCAAATGCGCAAAGTCCCTCACGTGGAGGCAAAACTAAGCTTCTTTCCGCATTTTGGTCCAAGTCGTCACCTTTTGGGCCGCCTGATGCCGGTGACGGGTTGGTGCAGTCTCTGAGGTCTCTCCACTCCGGCCTAAGATCTATGCCTTTCCATTCTACTCCAAACTTGCTTTTTTTGGAAGAAATACCGGGCTTGCTATTCATTTCAGGTGAAAATTTGGTCTGTGACAGTGGAGTGAGCCCAGACATACTGCAAAAGTTTACATAGTTTGGATACAATTCGGAGTTCTTGCAGACCTTAAGCTTGCCTGTCTCGCAGCATTCCGCAATGAAGGATTCCAGAGAATCATTCTCTTTTCTGTACTCAGCCGTCGCTTTTGCGACTGCCTCCGGGGTCTTCAGCCCGACTTTGAGGTAATCCTTCAGACCTTCTAGAGCCCAATTAAGAATGCCCGGCAATTCAGCAATTAGCTTATTTTCAAGGTTCTGGTCCCTCTTCTCTGGCGGGATGGTGACGTTGAAGGGGATGAGATGCACTCTTCTCCAGGCCGCATAATTCCTTTCAGTTATGGCAGGCTTGGTATTCGCAGCCAGCCATATCTTGCCCTGGGGCTTAAACGTGAAATTCTCCCCAAACAGGAACCTTGCCGTTATGGGATCGCCGCCAGTCCATGATTTGAGTACTTGCATGGATAGCCGTCCGCCCTCTTCGGCTTCCACCGCCGTGATTACCCTAGCACCTGCCAGCGCCGCGAGATCATTCCTCACCTTTTCATTTCGTTGAATCAGGAATGAGGAGAAATCTGCTTGCTTCGCATATTCGCCCATCAATGCCCGGAGCACTGCCAGAAATACGCTCTTACCGTTCGCCCCGGTACCATAGCAGAAGAAGAATATCTGCTCAGAGGTGCTGCCGGTCAGACAATAGCCAACCGCCCTTTTTATATAATGGATGAGATCTTCATTCCCGGCGAAGATGTCGTTCAGGAACTTTTTCCACAATGGGCAATCGGCGAAACTGTCATAACGTGCTCCCGCCTGCATGGTTATAAGATCGCTTCGCCGTGGTTCTATGGCTTCGCAGATATTGAGATCGATTGTGACCTCACCAGCTCCTAAGAGCCATGGATCTTTATCAAAGTCGTCTGCTGTGAGGGCGAACCGTCGCCGGTTAGCAGCCAGGGCAAGCATGTTGTTGATCCCCTTTCGGCTATCGGTGCTCTTCGCAAAACCCGCGATCTTATCCCGCATTTTAGAGTCGGTTGCATTCGCGGCGGTGATGTATAACATGCTCACCACGTCCTCAGCCAGCCGCGCCGCGTTGCCGTCGCCGTCTACCTTCCATCGCCCCCCATCCCACACAAGCCACTTTTTATGAGTGTGGTTAAATCGCATATCATCGCCGTGTATGCGTTCTAATCGGTGGGCGTTGCCGCCTTCTGTCAGGTGTTCAATACTGCTCTGCTCCTCTAAGACCGTTGGCCCTTCTGGTTCCTGGCCCCCTGCCTTCGGGTTTTTCTGCTCAGGGATCTCCCTTGGATGCTTCGCTCCAGCTTCCAGGCCGGATGTGATAGTCGCCCTGATCTCTTCCATCTCCAGGCCGGCATACATGGCCGCGTTTGAGAGTGCCCGGACAACTTCGGCCTCGGAGAGCACGCCGGCAGCTACGAATTGCCCGAGGGCGAAGGCCGATTTATTGAGCTGCTCATTTCTGTTGCCGGTTGGGGTGCTCTCCAGCTCCTTTACCTCGCTCTCCAGGGCTGCCTCTGCATATCTCCGGGCCCTGGATTCATCGCTCTCTGTGCGCCTCTGGTGGGCCTTCTTGCCCATATCTTCCAGCTTCTTAGCGTTGCTCTCCAGCTTGGACTTTGTGGAGAAGGTGATTCCGATTGCTGTCAGGGCTGCGATAAGTTGTATAAAGCTGATCTCTGTTGGTGGTGCGCAGTTCACGAGCTTGTAGTCGCCCCTTGCCCCGCCTTCCAAAATCTTCCACGACGGTGGAATCACTTGATATGTCCTCTGAAGCTTGATCTCTCCACATGGCTTCCCATCTTTGAAAAGGTAGAGCTGTGCTTGATCGGGCTTTTTGCCGATCCTTCCCAAAGCGGCGGGTACATCCCCAGATACCTTGAACCACAGCCCGAACCTGCCCGGCCTTGTTTCCCAAGTGGTGCTATTGGGCATCTCTAGTCCTTCGAAGGCCGAAGGATCATCCTGATCAAGGCCAATGAATCCATTGCCTGCCAGGATGCCCACGTTGCCCTTGTGAGCGGTCGCTTCCTGGAAACTGTGGCCTTTCTCCTGCCAGCCCCTTTCAACGGGCGGGTACTTGGTCCCCTCTGGGAGAAGCACAAAAGCTGCGCCAGGCTGATTGAAAACATCGGGAACGTCGGCCATCAGCATCTCCCTCCCTTCTGGAAGAATCTCCGCATATCACGCTGATAATTTTGGTTCCTCAGCGCACGCTCGTTCACTGAATCAGGGTCTTCGCGAGGCGTTTTTTCGGTGGGACCGGACCATATTCGGCACTCACATGCCAAATTCCCTTCGCGGCCCCACCGTGGAACCTCACCGCAGTCGTTGCAACGTTCGGCAGGCCCGAGAATATCAACCTTAACGATTTCTCCGGTCAGTCGGCTCGCTGCCTCAACTGATTCCATTATAGAGTGCCTACCCCACGCCCGCCCCACTTTCGAGGAGCGATCACTATGTGGCTTTGTGCGGTGTTGCCCGCGAATTTTCGATACGGTATATGATCCAGGAACAGGGATCACGCCCTGACCGCCGGGAGTTCGCTGCGCGCTAGGCACCTGCCACCACCTCTCTGATATGATACTGGCCCCCCAGCCGCAAAATCGCTATATCCCGGCCCACCAGCTCGCGAAGCCCATCGCGCATCTCCTCCGGGAAAATAAATTCCCCGTTCGGAAAATTCGCTATGCATTGCCCGTCCTCGCACCGGACACTGAGGAGAGTGTGCTTCTGTTCCTCCAGCTCACCCAGTCTGCGCGGGGATTCATGGAAACTTTTATATTCAATGGTATCTGATAACATCTTGACCGTTTGAGTTGCGGTTCGCGTCGTCAGTCTGTGCCCGCCTGGTGCTGGAACACCGGGCATCAATCATTTTCATGCCAAGATTCCTCTGTTTTTCATTGCCTCGTCTAAAATGATCCTTGCAGCTTCCCCTAGCCCGATTCGCTCCTGCTCGCTGATATCCTCCAGGAAGGCGCGCTGTGCGTCGGTTAGCCGGTACGAGATTACATCCCGCATTCTTTCTTGCCTGATGGGTTTCTTCGACATTTTTTCCTCCATACTGGATATTCTATTTCCTAATATAAGAGTAGAACGACAAAGTATAAATACGTTACGACCCCTATAATGGATGGAGTGAGTTTGAGATGCCAGGACAAAAAAGAAACGAGCTATTAACAGGAACCGAGAGAGAGAGGCTAATCAATCGGCGCGATATGGGCGACGCAAAAAAGCGGGCCGCGAATGATTCTCGTGCCAAAAAAAAGCTTGCTGCTTGGGCGGATAATCTGCGCGACGTTGAACTTATATTAGAGAACCTGCCTGATGAAATGTCGGAATCTGTTGTCGATGAGTCCGCCGTCTACCGGCTTATAAGCGTTGTAGAAGAGCTGTTGCGGGTTAAGGAGTTCAGACGCATCTGTGGAGACATAAACGATCCTGCGAGCTGGCAGACTGCACCGGGCCGGCCCGCTGATGAGCTCGACATAGCACGTTCCGCCTTATTGGCCTCCGTGCTTGGTGGTGTGGGTCAATTTTTAGGGGCTGATAACCCTGTTATTAGAGCGGTCACGCTATCCAAGATCTATGCGGATCCTATTTTACGGGGTCGAATGTCCGAAGAGGAGAAGAGGTCTGCGGAGAGATGCATCAGCGCCATGAAGAATGTATACGGGGTTGACCTGGAAGACGTTTATTCGCATGCCACTTAATCAATATCCATCAGAAGCTATACCTCTTTTTTCTTCCCCTTTCTGGCCAATTACCGCGAGCAGCTAAACCGCAATCGGTGAAAGCCTAAGCTCTTTTGAGGATACTTTCCGACTCAATAATCATAGGTGTGCGCGGGATGGTTGCCTTATTCTTATGGTATATGGAATGATCGAGTTGTGAAAAGATTAAAATTCGGATAGGTGAATTAAAGCTATTATAATTATGGATGAATGGATCGCACTCGATCAAGTATAAGCCGAAGTTAGTTCTAGAACATTATTAGAGGAATTAGGAGAAATGTAATAGAACTAAGCAGAGGAAGGACCGGAGCGCTTCCGTCCTGTCCCGGGTGGTGCCGCATTCTAAGCACGTTTTGAGCACAATCTGCACACAAAAGCTATATCTCCTCGCGCACACTATGAGCACATATGAAGCACACCAGTATAAGACTCTCTGATGCCCACATGGAGAGGATAGAGGCAACCGGCCAAAGCACCACAATCATTATCAAGAAAGCCCTAGACGCATATTTCAACCTGCCAGACGAGGCCACAGATCCGGCCAGGAAGCTCATAGATGAGCACGTCAGGCTATACCATAGCGCACATATCGCGCATGGAGTGAGCACAGAGAATGAGCACACTATGAGCACGGGTACTAAGCACGTTGTAGCACATAATGAGCACGTCGTGAGCACGGATATCAAGCCCGCCCTGGCTTACATCCTGTCGGAGCTGGAAGAGGGAAGAGAGCCCTTATTACCCGATGTAGCGGGAAGATTCGGCATGTCCACCCAGGCACTTGCCAAAGCTCTATCACCGCTCGGGATCAGGGCCAGGGAGACCAAAAGAAAGGGAGTGCCGGGCCGATACTTCACACTGGACATGAAGGAGAATATGAGCAAATTTATCAAAGATAGTTGACCATCAACTATTACTATTCAAGCCGAAATCTTACACTCTCTAAAGAGTATCATAGAGTGAATAATATAATTAAAAATCTTACATTTCTCTTCTCTTCTCATAACTACCTTTACTCATTTCTCATCAACTTTCTATCCTGTTGATGAGATTACAGCCAGGTTCTGAAATGTTTGATCTACTGGCCCATTAGAGCATACCGATAATAGTAATAGTTGACTGTCAACTATCTCCCCTCGGGCCGGAGGCAGAGATATCTTATTCTCTTATCAAGCGTGCTCTTCCGCAGATAGAACTTATCTCGATCAACCCGCTTGAGTAATCTGGAGA
>Ga0265295_1007107_pt1 | contig 13088 bp, 13 predicted proteins | sample Munlansysbiofilm_FD_192503 | JGI IMG/M metagenome (GOLD analysis project Ga0265295, IMG submission 192503) | Leachate microbial communities from a municipal landfill in Southern Ontario, Canada - Methane capture system biofilm | ecosystem: Engineered > Solid waste > Landfill > Unclassified ... | reverse complement strand
CGATTTTAAGCGCAACTTTAACGGCTTATTTCATATCCATGATTCCGATATCCCCGGGAGGCCTCGGCGTTTTTGAAGTGACCCTTTCAAGCCTGTTGATTATGTTCGGCTTAACATCCGAACAAGCCTTTTTAACGGCCGTCATATTCCGATTCTTTACCTTTTGGTTCGTTATTTTATACAGCGTTTTTATCATTTTAATTTATGATCTTTTTCAAAAATTAAAAAAAATGATTTCCGATAAAAAAGAAAAAGAATACGCCGATAAAAAAATAGCCAATAAAAAAATATTTCAATGAAAAAATCCGATAAAAAAATCCGATAAAAAAATCCGATAAAAAATTAAATTCGTGTCAAAACGATTTTGTCCGATAATGTTTTTGATAAATGGTGCTCTTCTCCGCAACGCGTGCATTTGATTAAATCTCCGACTTCTTTATCGATAATATAGATCCAATTGCCGCATTTTCTGCATTTCCGGACAAGATTCATAATATCGGATAACGCCTTTGAACTTATTAACTTTTCAATGGGTTCGTTTAAGACGCGCAATTTTTAATCTTTCAATGTTTTTTCGCGCAATTGACGATTAAACGTAAGTGCGAATCTGTGTGCTTCGTCTCGAATTTCTTGCAAGTAAAGAGAAGCTTTTTCATTTTTTTGAATCGGAAGAGGATCCGAAAATCCGGGAACAAATATTTCTTCTTCGCGTTCCGCTAAAGAGAGGACGGGTGTTTTGACACCGAGTTCTTTAAGCGCGTTGACGGCATAAGACAATTGCCCTTTTCCCCCGTCAATCAAAATTAAATCCGGGAAAGGTTTTTTCTCCTCAAGCAAACGAGAATAACGGCGCGTGACCACTTCGGCCATGGAAGCGTAATCGTCAATGCCGTCAACCGTTTTAATTTTAAAACGCCGATAATTGGATTTATCCGCCCTCCCGTCACGAAATTGAACCATAGACGCAACCGTGTGCGTCCCGGAAAGATGTGAAATATCAAAACATTCAATAACACGAGGCGGATTTGGAAGCATTAAACGCTTTTGCAGCTCCTCCACCTTAGAAGTCGCGCTGAAGAAAGCGATTTCAATATTCTTTTCCGCCAACTCCAAAAGATCTTTTTTATCACCGCGTTTTGGAACCGTTATTTTAACCGTTTTGCCGTGACGATGAGATAAGAAATCAATCAAAGATTGACTGATATTTTCATGGTAGAAAAACGAAGAATCCTTTTCAAAAACAACATTTTCGGCAAACGTGTAAGCTTCTTCCTCTAAAATTTCAGACGCTTCCGGCAGAATAATTTCAGAAGGGGTTTCATGTCCCGAATAATATCGAACCAAAAACTCTTCCAAAAAATTTTGATGATAGGGAAAAGAAAACTCTTCTTTGCCGACCAACGTTCCTTTAATCACATTAAAAACCATCATGTAAATTTTTCCATCGCGAAGAATATAATTAATGACATCCTCGTCATGGTCGATTTGTCTGGCCACATGTTGCCGTTTATTTAAATATTCCAACGCGTAGATTTGGTCGCGCAAATCTTTTGCGATTTCGAATTCTTGCTTTTTAGCGTATTCTTCCATTTCGCCGTGCAGTTTTTCCGCCAACTCTGCGGAATTGCCGCGCAAAACAAAATCGGCTTTATCAATGGCCGCCTTATAATCTTCTTTTGAAACGTTTCCCGTGCACGGCGCCATACAATTTCCGATGTGATAGCGCAGGCAGGGACGTTTGGGCATGTTTCTGCAGGAACGAAGTTTAAAAGTGCGTTTGACGACATCCAAAATCTCGTCTCGCTCTTTTGCGGAAACAAAAGGTCCGTAAAGTTTCCCGCCGGTCGTCGCCTTTCGAAGAAGGCTGATTCTCGGGAAATCCTCCCCGCCGATATGAATAAAAGCATAGCTTTTGGAATCTTTCAAATCAATATTGTATTTCGGATTATGTTTTTTAATCAGCGTATTTTCTAAAATAAGCGCTTCAACTTCATTGTCGGTCACGATAAAATCCGCGGAATGAATCTGTTTGACCAAAATACGCGTTTTCGGGTCATGATCTCGTTTTTGAAAATAACTCGAAACGCGTTTTTTCAAATTTTTCGCTTTGCCGATATAAATAATTTCATCCTCTTTATCGCGGTAAATGTAACAACCGCTGGATGTCGGAATTACGGATAAATCAATCATTTGTCTCAAACTTTTATTTTTTTAAAAAAATCAAGACTAACCATCATAATCGTTTTGTTGAATTTAACGTCTCTGATCACAACGTTTTGTCTGAATTTGTCGATTTCAATCATAATCTCTTTGTCTGAATTTGTCGATTTCAATCATAAATAATTATTTGTTTCAAACATAATTATTTTAATCAAACTCATTATCATCCGAAGTGCCGTTTTGTTTCAATTCGGCATCATTTAAAATTTCATTTTGCAACCACTCGTCTTCTCCAAAATCATATTCCACAATTTCAAGAGCCGTCAAGTTGCCGTTTCGGTCAAAAACTTTCCAAGACTCGCGGGTGTACGGCTCTCCGACAATAATATTTACTTCGTTGGCTCTGAAAAAGATCAAATCTTGCTCAGACGGTCGAATCGCGCCGCTCGGATGGCTGTGAACGGAGCCGGCGTGCGGCATATTCGGCATCATCCACGTTTTTATGCTCACGCTGCGGCTTGTGGAGTCGGTTCCCGGCAGATAAATAATATTGATAATCGTGTCGCCTTCCGCCTCTAAAAGAGCGCCGAATTCGCGCGGATGCGATGCTTTGCAGGAAGCCAATATAAAATCGAGGGTATCCGATGCGATCTTTCTTACAGCCATAAAAATCACGGTTTTATTTATCGTTTTTATTTATCGTTTTTATTTATCGTTTTTATTTATCGTATTTCCTTTCTTTTTAAAAAAGGTTTCATTTAAAAAAATGTTCTTTTTAGAAAATATTTGAAATAAATTGAAAAAAAAGATAAAAAAGGCGAACAGTTTTGAACGATTCGCCCGATTTTCAAAATTGTTTTTTATTCGTTGTCATCCAATTCCAATTCGATGTATTGCATGCCGGATTTCTTTTTCGAAGCCGGAACCGAATCGGATTCTTTTCTTTCCAAAAGCGGCTCGGATTCTTTTCTTTCCAAAAGCGCCGAGCTTTCAGTTTTTACAGGAGCGGCGGTTTTTTCATTTTCCATGACGGAATCAAAATAAGCGTATTTTGAAGTTGAAACTTTAACCTCTTCTTTTGGAAACGGCTCAGGCTCGGGTTTTTCTTCTTTTGTTTCAAAGACTTGAACGCCCTCGTCATCGGCCGAATTATAAATTTGTTCTTTTCGTGCTCGAAAGGTATCCGTTTCTTCAAGGACGACGTCTTGATTTTGAGAAGCCGGAGTGTTCGGAGAACCGTTTTTTTCCTCTTCAAAAGAATAAGCTCGGGCTTCAAAAATCTCCAAATCCTCGTCGTTCCATTCCTCTTCGGAAAGGGAAATATCGGATGAAACAACAGTATGAGTTGAAATCGCTTCTTTGGACGCGGGATTTTCATCTCCTTTGATTTCCGGCTTGGTTTCAAGCTTGTCTTCCGCCGGCGGCTTCCATTCTATAACTTCTTCATTATTGACTTTGTTTTCGTCAATAATAATTACGGGCCCTTCTATGATTTTTTGAGACGTTTTTCCGGCCTTTTCTTCTTTTAAAGACTTAACGGCGCGTTCATAATCTTCTTCCGTTTCGATTTCATCTGAAAAAGAGGATGCGGCCACTGCATTTTCAGAATGCCGAGTCTTTTTTTCGGATTCGGATTTGACCGTTTTTATTTTTTTTTCTTTACCGATATTATGATTTTTGTTAAACTTATGTTTGCCGATGAGCAAGCCGAAAACGGCAGCAAAAATAACAAGAATAACAAAAGCAATCGGAAAAATATAAATCAGGATATCCATGTCAAAAAAAGAGGTGTTGCTTATATAAAAGAATTCGCTTTTTTAAAAATTTTTAAAAAGAGAAAAAAAGAAAAGGAAACGAAACGAATCGGAGAAAGATCAGCCCGTTATTATTTTCTTATAAAGAATTTGATTGTTGGAAGAATCAATCACGACCAATTCCGCGGATTCCCCGGTTTTTAAAATATTTTGAGAGGGTTTTTTTGTGCTTTGTGAAATCGGGTACGAAAAAACGGCTGTTTTATCGGCGCCGATGCTTCCGATTGCCAATGATTCTCCGATATTGAATGTTTCTTTTGAAGAGGATAAATCCACTTCTTTTTGATTAAACAATATTCGGACTTGTGACATTTGAAGCGGCGCGCCGCCAAAGTGTTCCAATCGAATGACGGAATAATTGGAGGTGCCGACGACAACCGTTTCAACGCGCGCGTTTAAACTGACCGGTTGAGACGGGGCGGTAAATTCATAACTTAAAACTTCGGTCGCCAAATATCCGGCCATGACGACGGTAATGGCCAAAAGCAATAAAACCCCGATAACCGGCGAAATTCCGCGCTCGTCCGTCAAAAAATTATTTTTTGCGAGCTTTTTCATTTTGACATCAACGGATGGTCCGGAATGAGAAAAACAATTTGAATGACTGCTTTGATTTGATTTTTTTTTCCTATCGAATTTGAAAAACATTTGAAACACCAAACGAAGTAAAAGAAAAAAGCAGATTAATGTTTTTAAAGAAAAAAAGAAAAGATAAAATGATTAAAATATTTAAAAAAACCAAAACAAAATAAAATAAAAAGAAATGAAATGAAATGAAATGAAATGAAATGAAATGAAATGAAATGAAATGAAATGAAATGAAATGAAATGAAATGAAATGAAATGAAAATATTAAATTGAATGTCAAGAGACGCTCATAAAGGAATATCGGAAGTCGAGTTAAAATAAAATTCTTCTAATCAACTATTTTTATGACGGGAAAAAAAGAATAGTGAGATTCTATAAAAAAATTGTTTTAGAAAAAATAGAGACAGAAAAATATTTATTACAGTTCGTTAATGAATTCATAGTGAATAAAAAATAAAAACAAAAAAATACGGCATTAAACAAACGTAGTCTGTTGGAAACCGGGTCAGTCGACCGGATCCCGCCCGGCAGGATTATGCAGAATTAAAACACTGCCCGAATCTACCCCGTGCATCAGCGGATCCAGCTTGGGTTAAATTCCCGGGGTTTCCATCTATCATTTTTTACTAAACAAATCAAACCGTAGGAAATAAAATGGCAGATAAACCGACTCTGGAAGAGCTTGTCAAACTTTGCAATGTTTGGATTTCAAGGAAATGGCAATTGCACGGCGTTAAAAAGTACACCTATTCCGGCGGAAAACTGCATATTCGCACCGACTGCGGTGAAACAATCACCGTCAACAATTCTAAATTCAGCGCGGCAGCGCGTGCCATTCAAAACGCGCGGTACAGAAAACATTGCCGTCTTTGTAATTTGTCGACGGAAAAAGTCAACGCCTATAAGAAAAAAGCGACCGACATCAGCGAATCCGAACGCAGAAGAAAAGAAAATCTCAGAGCCGCGGCTGAAAATGCAAGACAAGCTGTAAAAGAAGCTGCATTGATGGCGGAAGAAGCCAAAAAGAGAGAAGAAGCCGCATTGATGGCGGAAGAAGCCGTCAGAAAAGAGGAAGAAGCGGCAAGAAGAGAGGAAGCGGCAAGGCGGGAAGAGGAAGAAAAAAAGACGGTTGAAAATGTCGTCTCCGATTTTTATATCACGCTTCCGGAAGTTTTGACCGAACTGGGAAGAGGAATTGCAAAAGCGCAACGCGAATTAGACATGCATTCCGTTTCCGTTCAGAATTCTATTTTAAAAGACAAAGAGTTGGCCGATTACGGTATCAACGCGACTTGGTACACGATTCCGGAAGTCCAATTTGACCTCAAGATGGAATACACTGTCGTCGAACAAAAAACGGAAGAAGGAAAAGAAGAAAAAGAAAACATTTCAAAAATGAGAATGACGCGAAAAATTGCCGTCCTTCCGTCCAATACAGATTATTATATTTCTTCCCAATCCTCCCGCAAAGAGGAAAGCGCTCTTTCGATTAAATTCCGTCCGATTCCGCCGCCGCAGTTTACGGTTTATCGGACAGAAGTCCCGAATCTTTACGGAATGACAAAAGAAGAAGCAAAAGAAAATCTTTTAAAAACCGAAATAGAAGCGGAATTTATCTTAAATATCGAACCCGAGACGGAAGATGCAAAAACTCAAGTGACGCATCAAAATGCGAAACCCGGAAATTTTTTGCTGAATGATGAAAAATTAATCGTCACCATCGGCCCGAAAGATTAAATCACAAAAAATAAAAATCGGGAAGAGGAGCAAGTGAAAGAAAATGGTAACAAACGAAGAGGTTATGAAAAAACTCGAACAAATAAGCAACAAATTAGACGCGCTTGAGAAAATATTAAACGAAACCGTCTCCGGAAACGAAACGGTATCAATACCGGTCCAAAAAAGATTAAAACCGTCGATAAGTTCGGATGTTAAAGATTCGTTCACAACGGATGTTAAAGATACGTACACGCCGGAAGAAGTCAACGAATATTTCGGAAAAGCCATGGACGAATTCAACTCCAAAAAAAGAACGGAAACCGGAGAAGTCGATTATTTGGTCAGCAACATTGACGTTGATTTAAAAACACACATCGCAAAAGACGGCGAACTTAAAATGTCCGCTCCGGACATGGAAACTGCCGGAAAAGAAGCCGTCAGTACCGTCAAAATATCCATAAAAGCCGTACCGAAACGTTTGAAATAAAAAATCAAACGATAAAAAATCAAAAAAACCAAACGGATGAAAAGAATATCAAACGAATGAAATCAAAAATCAAACGAATGAAATAAAATCAAACGGATGAAAAGAATATCAAACAAATGGAATCAAAAATCAAACGGATGAATCAAAAATCAAACGAATGAAATAAAATCAAGAATGAAAAAATTAAGAAAGAGAGAAAACAGGAGAAATCGAAAATGACAGACGTAGGACAAGAATTACTGAACGTTCCGTTTCCGGAAATGGTTTTGAGTTTGGCAAACGCGATTGCGGAAGGCCAATTCAATTTAGACCAAACCAGTTGCAAAATTGCCGCGATGATGGGAGATGCGGAAAAATACCCGATTGAGTTGCCCGACCTTGCCGACGGAAACAAAACCATTAAAACATCCATGATCGGCGCGGGTTTTCAACCCACTTTTTATCAATTCACGGATACGATTATTGAAGTGAAAATGGCGATAACGATGACAAAAACAACCGAAGCTTCCGTATCGGTAAACGCAAAAGCGAAATTCCTTTGTTTCTCGGCCTCCGTTAACGCTTCTTACTCATCCAAATACACATACTCCGTTGAAGGATCCAGCCTCCTTCGAACAAAAATTACGCCTTTGCCTCCAAACGCGTTCATGCAAAACCTATTGGATTTAAAAGCTCAAAAAGAGCAAATGAAATTCCAATTAGAAATGAAAAAATTGGAAGCGGCCATTGAAAAAGAACAAAAAGAAATTGACAAAAAAATAAAAGAAGAAGAAGATAAAAGCGAAAAAGAAAGCAAACCCGCCGCCGCATAATAAACGGTTGAATAAAGAAAAATAAACGAAAACAAACGAATGAACGAAGACAAATAAACGTAAAAAAGGAGTGAAAAATATGACAAATGTCGGACACGAATTATTGAACGTGCCTTTCGGGGAAATGGTCACCCAAGTGGCCTGCGCCATTGCGCATGCTCAATCGGAATTGGATAGAGAATCAATTGAGATTATGAAAATAATGGGAGATAAAGAACAAGCGCCCGTGACTCTCCCTCACATGAGATACAAAAACGGCAAATTCGAAGATGAAGATTTAACAACATCCATGATCGGCGCGGGCTTTCAACCTACGTTTTACCAATTCGCCGATACGGTCATCGAAGTCAAAATGGCCATAACGATAGGCAGCGGTTCCGAATACGAAGAAAAGAAGAAAGGAGAGGTGAAAACAACGCAAACAAGCTCAACATGGTTTAGAAAAAAAAGCGTTGTGACCTCAACACCCATTGACGCCACTTACACCAGCAAATACAGCTTTAACCAAGAGGGATCCAGCCTTCTTCGCACCCGTTTGGTCCCGGTTCCCCCAAACACCATCATTCAGCGTCAAATCGACATGCGCGCGCAGGCCATGCAACTTGAGTTTGATTTGAAAGCCAAGGAGTTTGAAAACGATATGATAAAGGCGGCCGATGATACGGCAAAGAAAAGCTGAGAACAAATCAAAAACTAAATCAAAAACGGAAAAATTGAAATGACCGGGGACGAAGAAAAAAATCCGCCGACGGAGTCTGTTCTGCTCAATATCGATATTTTATCGGAAGAATATGACGACGAAACGGAAGAGGACGAAACGAAAGATGCCAATGAAGCGGCCGTCGAAAAATCCGTTTCGAAAACTTCCGCCGCGTCGCCCCAACCCACAGATTCTCTCTCCCTCCCTCAATCTCTTTCAATTTCCATTGATGAAGAGCGCCCCAAATACGAAACCGAAAAAAAGAAAAAAGAATTTATGGATTTCATCAATCGTGACCCGTCCTCAAAAAGATCGGAAACGGTTGAAACGAATGAATACCAAACGAACGGGAAAAAGAGAATAAAACCACCGTCTGATACATGTTTTCGTCAATCGTTTGGTTGCGATTCTTTAAAAAAGAAAGGGACGGGAAACGAAAACAAAAATAAAACCGATGCGTTCGGAACGAAAAACGATGAAAAAGCGTTGACCGATATCCGCAAAGATTCGCTTCAAACAAAAAAAAGATTCCGGCAAGAACTGATGCGGGAAAATGAACCGAAAAGAAAAACCGATTTATCGGGAGAAATGAAAAATCGGATTGAGCCGGAACGAGGAAACAAAAGCGGAATGGAAAGAAACAAAAGAAATGAGAAACGCAATTTAAGCATTCAAACATTTTACGAACGGAAAAGAAAAATATTGGAACCGATAAAAAAACCGGTCTCGTTTTCCGTGGCGGAAAAAAACTTTTCAAGAGAGGACGGGGGAAAAAAATCAAAAAGAAAAGAACCGACCACAGCAAATCATTTTGATTTTTCAGAATTCGGCTCTTTACACGCCAAATCCGTCAAACCGACTCAAACCGATTTAAACAAAAAGAAGAGACCGGAAAACGTTTACGGCATCTTTGACAATTCCTTAATGGAAACGCCCCAAAAAGAGGCGCCGAGAAAAAAAGAAACCGACCTCATGCAAATAAAATCGGACCGCGGAATGAAAACGGATATGATGAGATGAAGAGCAGATGAGGAATAAAAATGAATGAGGAAGAAGTCATTAAAAATGTTGTTGAATTATTAAAAGGAATCAACAACTCGGCCGCCGAAATGGTTTGCAGCGGCGATTTAAACAGCGCCATAAAAATGTATGAAACGGGCGAGCAGACTTCACAAAAATTTTGTTATACCGAAGGCGCCTTTCTCAATCGGTTGTATATTGTAAAAATTCATATTATGCAAGAGCGGTATGATTTGGCGTTGAGCGGATTGGACCGATTGGAAACGTATGAAATATCGGAAAAATCAAAAAAGGAACTGGACTCCTTTTATAAAGAAGCAAGTTGGGTGCTGCTAAAAAGCGGAATCGAAATGGAGAAGGACGGGAATTTAAAAAGCGCTTTGAAGATTTTTGAAAAGATTTTGCCTTATTTGAATCAAAAGAGAGCACAAGCCGTAGAAAAAGAAATCGTTTGGCTAAAATCCAAAATCGGCGCCGTCAAATCCGATTTAAAGCCGAATCAATCGAATCAAACCTGAAAAAGAGGAATCTTGAATGAAAATTATAAAATTGCCGGATACTAACAAAGAAGTTCTGCAAAGGCTCCTTGAAAAATCGATTCATACCGTAGAGGAGTTTCTTTTGCAGACGGAAACGGATGAGAATTTAACGCTCCTTTCGGATGAAATATTGACGCCGGATGTTCTGAACGCTTTGAGGGAAAAAATATCTCAAACGGAAATCATCCCGGATCAAACGTATCCCGACACGCATTCCTTTTGCGAACCGGAATTAAAAATGTCTTTGTTGCCGCTGAGCGGTTATCTGAAAAAGAAAACGGATGAAAAAGGATTGGATATCAAATCTTTTGAAGAATACAACATGTCTCCCGAGACGAGGCGAGCTTTTTCGGAGTATGCCGGCATCACGGAAAAAACGGCGAACAAATTGTTTGTTTACGTCACTCTTTTGAAATATTATGAAGAAGACCGTTCGGACTTTGAAATAGAATTCACGCGAAGTTTGTTTACGAAATTAAAAGATGTTTCGGATGTGGATGAAAACCGTCTTTTAAAACTTCGTGACGTTTCCATTGACACCATCGGAGATTTGGAAGATGTTTTAGGGCGCGGGACGGAAACCGCCCTTCTCTCTGAAATCGGATTCAGTCAGAGCGTTTTACAAAATATTCTAAAAAAAGCGCAAACGACGGAATGGCCCCCGGAAACGCAAGAGGAGATAAAAAAACGTTTTACGATGGATTACCTTTTAATTTTGTCGGATATGGCCGGAATCGACCCGAAAGAAACGGAGGAGATTCGAAAAGACGCCGCCTTTCAAACGCCGGATATATTTCAAAAACCTTTAAAAATAAAACTCGATCAAAAAGAAATACCGCGTCGAATTCCGGAAAGAATACAAAAGACGGACAACGTTTTTTTCCGGGAGCTTTTGGAATTAATGACGATTCCGAATATGACTCCGTTTGACGCGAAAAAATTGATTCAAAACGGCGTTCATTCCGCGGAGGATTTGGCAAAAATTAAGATTTATGAAAACGGGGTGATTCAAAATATTCGTTTCGGGATGACGACACAAAGAGTGATTCCGTACATCATTCGCGCACGAGAAATAGCGGGAGATGAAAAGGGATATGATGTTGAATATGATGCGGAATATGAAGATTCAAAATCCGAAAAGTTCGGCACCGAAGAAATCGGAGAGGACGGAAAAGTCAGTTTGTCGGAAATGTTGACGCAGATTGGAAAAGGAATCGGGGAAGCGCAACGTGAATTGGATTTAACGGCTCTTGAGATGCAAAAAGAAATTCTGAAAAATCGGGAGCTTGAGGAATACGGGCTCCGTCCGACATGGTTTGCGATGCCGGAAATTGATTTTTCTTTAAAGATGGAATACGATGTTCGGCGAACAGAAACGGAAAGCGGAACGCTTGCATCAAAACAAGTCGATGTCATTCCCCTCAACGCCCGATATAAAAGTTTGTATGAATTATCGGTGGAGCAAGAAAGTACGCTGAAAATAAAATTCGTTCCCGTTCCGCCGACAGACGCGTATGTGCAGCGCCGCGAAGTGCCCGATATGGTCGGGATGACGGCCGATGAAGCGAAAGCGGCTCTTGCCGAGAATAATATCCGCGCTTTGTTTTATACGGCAATTGATTTGCCCGCAACCTATGTTGTCGGTGATGAGCGAACGGAAGTGACGCATCAGTCCGTTTTGTCCGGCACGTATTTGGGAATCGGCGAGATTTTGTTTGTGCTGGCGGAATTCAGAAGGGGGGCAAGAGCAACATGACGACAAAGGAATCCCGAGAGCCGATTGAAGAACAGATTTTTGCGCCGGGATTTTTTATAGAAGGAGTCGCCGAGATTCTTCTTCAATTAAAAGAGGATTTGTATCAAGTCCAAAAAAACTTAGACGCCTCCTCGGAAGAAAGCCGGAATGAAATCCTGAGAAACCGAGAGCTTTTTGGAACCGGAATCCGACCGTTGTGGTACACCATGCCGGAAATCGAATTGACGATTAAAATGGAATATGTCGAGCGCGAAGAAAAAACGATTGTCAACAACATCGAAAAGTACGTTAAAAGAACGAGACTCGTGCCGATTTACGGGGACACGGATTGAAATTTCATAAATATATCATAAACGGACACGAAATATTATCATAAACAATATAAAACATTATCATAAATAGATATGAAAAATATCAAAAACGGATACACATCATTTTAATATATATTATTTATTAATATTTCGCCTTCAACAATCGAATTCAGTGTATTAAAATCATCATTTTAAAAAAGAGATATTTAAAAAAAATAAAAAATATCTTTAAATTTTTATCAAATATTATTCAATAAGTTTCCACATATCCGTTCCCGGGTAGTCGGGGTGTTCGTTCTCGTTGCCCGGCTGGAATGTAAACTCATGATCTTTCAAATATTGATAGTTTTTATTCTTGTAGGACACAATTTCCCCTTTATTTACTTTCATTCCTTCCACAAGTTCGGGATAACCGGCGGTGCCGTCCGAAGAACCGTTTTCATCAAATGTGTTTATGTCGCCCAAACGCCCTTCCGCATAATCGGCAAGTGCTTCCATATCCGAGATCGCTTTCGCCAATTTGTCGTTCGTTTCATTCAATTCGTCGTTTTTGGCTTGAAGGTCAGATCGGACCGAATTCAATGTAATATTCGTTGAATTCAATTCATCGTTTTTGGCTTGAAGATCGGAAAGCGTGTCTTTCAATTTGGTTTCTGTCTCGCCCAAAGTATTGTTTTTAGCTTCCAATTCGGCTGTTGTATTTTGAAGGTCCGACTTCGTCGCATTCAACGCGTCCGTTGCTTTTTTAAGTTCTGCGTTTGCTTTGGTTATCATAGAGTCGATTGCGTTTCTTACTCTTAAATCATCGTCTTCGCCGCCCCATGTAAGCACGCCCGTCGCATAAGCAACGCCTCCGAGACCGACGGTGAGAGAAAACAATACAATAAAAATAACCGCAACCGATACAAGTGATTTTTTTGTTTTTATACGATTTAATATCCCCATATTTTATCTCCTGTTTTTGTTTTTGTATACGTTTTAAATAATCCGTATAATTATCCGAAAAAATCGGACACCCCTGTTAAGGTAAAAAATGCCGAGAAGTTTAAAGAATAAGGGTCATGATAAGAACAATCATATAAATTGGTGTTCAAATCATGATCATGCAAATGAAAAATAAGTATATTTTCCGTTCAAAAATTTCTGAAGCTAAATTTAGACAAATTGTAAAGCTTTTTGCTT
>Ga0265295_1007106_pt1 | contig 13089 bp, 10 predicted proteins | sample Munlansysbiofilm_FD_192503 | JGI IMG/M metagenome (GOLD analysis project Ga0265295, IMG submission 192503) | Leachate microbial communities from a municipal landfill in Southern Ontario, Canada - Methane capture system biofilm | ecosystem: Engineered > Solid waste > Landfill > Unclassified ... | reverse complement strand
TAAATGGTGGAGGTGGCGGGAATCGAACCCGCGTCCGAAAATCTTTCACGCAAGGCGTCTACATGTGTAGTCTGTGTTTTGAGTTTAGCTGGCAGCAGCCCCCACAGACAGGCTCTTGCAACCGGCGATTCCATTAAGGTCTTACTTTCGCGCCATGGACAAACCCGAAAGCCAGCCTGCTAAATGACGTCTACTGGAAGCCCGCAGGCGCGGCAACCAGAGACGTGGCGGCCCTTAGGCTGCCAGTGCGTACGAAACGTCAGAGTCGGCGTTTGTATGTGTGCCAGTTTTTTAACGAGGCCAACTGGCGTCCCCGACATGCTACCTTCGCTTCCAATCCCCGTCGAAACCAGGTCACCCCCTCGTGTGTGATGTTAGTAAAAACCGGCGATGATGCCGTCAGATTTTTTGTATTCTACATCAATGGCTTATATCGTCAACCTTTACGATTTTCTTTAAGGATTTTTTCGATCTCTCGGCTGGCCTGTTTCTGCTTGAGACTTTCGCGTTTGTCGAAATGTTTCTTGCCCTTGCCGACGCCGATTTCCAGTTTGACACGACCTTCCTTGAAATAGATCTTTGTGGCGACCAGGGTCAGACCTTTTTCCTCGGTCTTGCGGGTCAACCGGTCGATTTCATGGCGGTGCAGCAGGAGTTTACGCACCCGGGTCGGATCAGGATTTTCCCGATTGCCCTGCTCGTATGGACTGATGTTCATGTTGTTGATGAATAACTCGCCATCCTTAATGCGGCAGAACGATTCCTTCAGATTGACATTGCCCTGCCGCAGGGATTTAACCTCGGTACCAGTGAGCACTAAACCGGCTTCATAGGTCTCCTCGATAAAGTAATCGTGGTAGGCCTTTTTATTGGTGGCAATGATCTTGATTCCCATGCGCAACTAGCCATCCTGCCTGGATGAGGTTTCCGGTGCAATTTCGATAATTTCAACGATACGGGCCAAAGCCGTCTGCACTACGGCCTGGCGGCCGAAGCGGAAGACACCGAAGGTGCCGACCAGAAAGGCGGTGCCAATGAGCAATGCCAATAGCGCCGCTGGCACACCTACGGGCAGCAGACTGGCGATACCATAGCCGAGGGCGAGTCCAAGAGCAAGCATGATAAAGGCGACAATATAGAGCAGATTGCTGGAATCAAGCAGGCCGGCGCTGGTTTCAATCTCCAGGCGGACACGGTCACCAACACGGGCCTGGGGCAGATTGTCGGCCAACAGTCGCCGTTGTCCGTCGCCACCGCCCTGACAGCAGTTGCCGGCCGCGCCACAGCCTGAGCAGCCTCCTCCGGCACAGGCTACCAGTGCCAGGCGTTTAGGCCGCAGTTCGACTATGGTGCCGGTTTCTGACAGGATTTTCTGTGGATGCAGAAGTTGTTGCCAATAGGCGGTCAGGACGGATTTCATCGGCGGTTCCCTGTTAACAACGGATGGTTGGTGTTTTAAGAGAGCGTTACCGGCTGCCCGTCGCGGTAGAGGGCGATCACCTCGGCGCTACGCTGTGGTTGGCACAGAAACTGGCCCAACTCCGCCAGCGGCGGCAACCGCTGAGGCCGCAGAACCTGAAACGAGGCGCGATAGCCGGGCGTCAGTTGGCCGATGTCGCGCAGTCCCAGAGCCTGGGCACCACCCAGCGTGGCCATGCGCAGCAATCGTGGCGGGGTCAGCACCTCGCCAAACTGCTGATGGCAAAAGGCAATCTCATCCCATAACGACAGCGAGCTGTTACTGGCCAGGCTATCGGTCCCCAGTGCCAGGGACACGCCCTGACGCACCAGTTCAGCAACTGGCGGTGTGCCGCAAGCCAGATAGGCATTGGAGCGGGCGCAAAGTACCAGGATTGCACCGGCTTCGGCAATGCGGTGGATGTCCGGCGCGGTCAGATGTACGCCATGCACCAGCAGGCAGTCAGGTCGCAATCCGCCCGCCTGTTCGACGGCCTGTAACGGGCGCAGATGACGCGGCGGAGACAAGTGCTGTTGCCAGTGAACAAAGGGGTACAGCTGGCTGGCCATGGGACCGCTGGAATTCTCCAGCAGGGCTAACTCGTCAGACGACTCGGCGACATGGATGGTGCAGGGCCATTGCCGGGCAGCGGCCTGGCGAAAACTGAGTCGCAGCAGCTCATCGCTGAGGGTATAGGGGGCGTGCGGCGCGATGCCCCAATGCTGCTGGGGCCAGCGGAAAATGGCGTCTTCAAGGCGCTGGAGCTGGGCATGAACGGCGGCAGGATCCTGTCCGAGAATTTCAACGTAAACCCGACCGGGCAGTAGCCGGGCGGCATCGTCCAGCAACTCCGGCGTTGTTACAATGTCTCCCAGATAACCGGTGCCGCTGGCTTGCGCCTGCTGCAGGCCGGAATGCCAGGAGCGGCGATAGATTTCCGCATCGCGCCCCAGAGTCTTTTTCAGGCGGATCAACTGCAGCAGCCAGGCGGTGAAGCCTTCGGGCGGAGCCTCTGGTGAAGCCTGCAGCGCGAAGTCGATATGGCGCTGCCACAGGGGATAGTCGGTCAGCTCCAGATGGGTATGGGCATTGACGAAACAGGGCAATACCAGGGCTTCGCCAAAGTCGGTCTGCAGCGCTCCGGGATAGCGAGCCAGCAATTCGGCCTGATTACCGACCGCAACAACCCGACCTTGAGCCAGCGCTAACGCGCCCTGCTCCAGAGGCGGGGTAGCAATGGGCAGCAGGTAGCGGGCGCAGATCAGCTGGTCAACGCTGGTTTCAGAAGTCATGCCGGGAAAGGCTGCAGCAGCAGATGGTTGTCGATCAGGCGAGTCGTGCCGAAATAGACCGCCAGCAACAGCACTGATTGCCCATCCACCTGGCTGACTGGCTGGAGCGTCTGTGCCTGACAGATTTCGCAGTAATCGATGCGTGCCGCGGGTTCCTGGCCAATGCGATGACGCACCAAATCGAGCAAAACGGCGGCATCGCGCTGGCCTTGGCGCGCCGCCGCACTGGCCTGACGCAATGCGTCGCTGAGGGAAAGGCCCTGCTGGCGCAGTTCGGCCGTCAGGTAGCTGTTGCGCGAGCTCATGGCCAGACCGTCTGATTCCCGGACAATGGGCATGCCGACGATTTCGATGGGCAGGTTCAGGTCGCTGGTCATCTGGCGGATCACGGCCAGCTGCTGAAAATCCTTCTGCCCGAACAGCGCCAGCTGCGGTTGTACAATGCCGAACAATTTGCTTACCACCGTGGTGACGCCGTCGAAGTGCCCGGCACGGCTGGCGCCGCACAGCCCTTCTGTCAGTCCGCTCAGGTGGACCTGGGTCGCGAAACCGGGCGGATACATCTGCGGCGCCGAGGGAGAAAAAATGACATCGACACCCGTGGGTTGAGCGAGGGTGCTGTCACGGTCCAGATCACGCGGATAACTGTCGAAGTCCTCACCGGCACCAAATTGGGTCGGGTTGACAAAAATGGACAGCACCAGCCGGTCAGCCCGCTGGCGGCCTGCACGCAGCAAGGACAGGTGCCCTTCGTGCAGATAGCCCATGGTGGGGACAAAGGCAATGGTTCGCCCCTGGCGCCGTTCGGCCAGGGACCATTGCTGCATCTGAAGCGGGCAACGAATGATTTCCATTTCAAGATACCGTAGAGTTGATGTGCTGTTGGTTAGTTGAAGCTGTGTTCGGCCGTGGGGAATTCGCCGGTCCGTACCTCGCGGATATAGGCGTCGACGCCTTCACGGATTAAAGGCGCGATATCGGCGTAGCGTTTAACAAACTTGGGGGAGTACTTTTCACACAGACCGAGAATGTCATGAATCACCAGCACCTGGCCACTGCAGTCAACACCGGCACCGATGCCGATGGTGGGAATCGACAGCTCGGCGGTGATCTGGCGGGCCAGGGATGCCGGTATGCCCTCAAGAACCAGAGCGAAGGCCCCGGCCTGCTCCACCGCTCGGGCATCAGCCAGCAGTTGGCGGGCCTGTTCATCTTTACGTCCCTGCACGCGATAACCGCCCATGCGATGAATGGATTGCGGAGTCAGGCCGATATGGCCCATCACCGGGATATCCATGCGAACGATGGCGGCAATGGTTTCGGCCATGGGTTCACCCCCTTCGAGCTTAACGGCCTGGGCGCCGGCCTCCTTGACCAGCCGGCCGGCATTGCGGCAGGCTTCGGTAACATCGATCTGATAGGACAAAAACGGCAGGTCGGCCACCACCAGGGCCTGCCGCACAGCCCGCACCACCGCACGGGTATGGTAAACCATGTCGTCCATGGTGACGGGCAGGGTGTTGTCGTAGCCGGCCACCGTACAGCCGACCGAATCTCCCACCAGAACGATGTCGATACCGGCTTCGTCCATGATGCGGGCAAAGGGATAGTCATAGGCGGTCAGCACGGTGATTTTTTCACCCTGCAGATGCATCTTCTGAATTTCAGGAATGGTCATCGGTTTACGCATGGGCTTGCCTGTCAGCTGGGGCGCACGGCGTGTGGCCGGCTTCTGGCCGGTCGCTGGCGCCACGATAAAGTTGAATTGAATAACACAGCGTTTGAAAAAATGTCCAGCCGTTTTACGCAAACTTCCGGTCAGGTTCTGTCAGCCTGTAGCAACCGCTCCAACTGCTCGAACAGCACCACAAAAGGATGGAAGGTGGCTGGCGGATTTTCCTGCAGCTGGCCAAGATAACTGCGATAGCGCTGCAAGGCGCTGCGCTGGGCCGACAACAGGCGGTCGAGGTTGCCGGCGTGGTTGCGCATGACCTGCTCAACCAGCTGATACAACAGCTGGGCCACCCGGCTTTTCAGCAGACTGCTGGCACGCTGGTCCCAACGGTCACGCAGAGGAACCTGACCCAGTTGCTGACGCACCTGGTCCAGCGCAAAGGCGCGACTGACATCGTTGAGGGTCACAGCCAGCGAATGCAGATCGCTGTTGGTATTGCGCATCAGTTGCAGCAGTGGTGGCAGATTGACCAGGTGGCGACAGGTGGCCAGCAGCAGAGCGGTGTTTTCGGCTAGCCCCAGCTCCTGCAGGTGTTGCGCCTGCTCCATCAGTTGGCTCCAGCTGCTTTGATCCACCACGCTGCTGAGGGTGGCGCGGTAGGGCTGCAAGGCGGCACGGAAGGTCTGGAAGCTGTCGTGATTCAGTTCCCACCCCAGCCGCAACGCCCAGTCGCACAGGCCGGTCAGGGCATCTTCCAGCTGCAGCAACCAGCGGTACTGTTCGACGGCCGGCAAGCGATTGTCGCCGGCAAACAGGGCATCGCGCAGGCTGGCGCCATCAATGGCCACATCGAAAAAGACATAGGTGCGTGCCACCTGCGCCACGGTCACTTGGTGACGCCGGGCCAGACGGAAGCAGAGGCTGGCACCGGCCTGATCAATCACCTGATTGGTCATCAGGGTTGCGGCAATCGGGTGGCGCAGCGGATGCCCGCTCAGCTGGGGGCCGAAGCGGCGATCGATCTCGGCCGGGAAATACTGGCGCAGGAAAAACCGACTCTGCTCCTCATCGAAGGGCTCCTCTTCCAGCAGTGCCTGATACAGCTGCATCTTGCTATAGGCCAGCAGAATCGCCAGCTCTGGCCGGCAGTAGCCGTCGGCCCTGGCCAGCACCTCGCGCGCGCTTGGCAGGGCCTCGCTAACCGGATCGAGCAGGCCGATATCCTGCAGGCGGCTGGCCAGATCGACAAATACCGCTGGTTCCCGCTGACAACGCAGCCGATCAAGCGACAAACACAGGCTCTGGCGATAGTTGTTGGCCAGCACCGCCAGACAAACCTCGTCAGTCATGGATTGCAGCAGCGCGTTGCGTTCCTGCACGTCGGCGATCAGGCCCTGCTCCAGCAACTGCTGCATGAAGATCTTCAGATTGACCTCGTGGTCACTGCAATCAACCCCGGCGGAATTGTCAATGGCGTCGGTGTTGATGCGGCCGCCGGCCACGGCATATTCGATGCGGCCACGCTGGGTAAATCCGAGATTGCCCCCCTCGCCCACCACCCGCGCCCGCAACTGGCAGCCATCAATACGGACAGCATCGTTGGCCCGATCCCCCACATCGGCAGCGCTTTCCTGGCTGCTTTTGACATAGGTGCCGATGCCGCCGTTCCACAGCAGATCGATCGGCGCCTGCAACAGCAGGTGAACCAGACTGTCGCCATCCAGACTTTCGTGCCGCACGCCCAGCCACTGACGCACCTGGGGGGAGAGCGGAATGTCCTTGGCGCTGCGCTCGAACACCCCACCACCGGCCGAAATTCGCTGCGGATCGTAATCATTCCAGCCACTGCGCGGCAGACGGAACAGGCGCTGGCGTTCACTGAAACTGACCATCGGGTCGGGATCGGGATCAAGAAAGATGTGACGATGGTTGAACGCCGCCAGCAGCCGGATCTGGTGCGACTGCAACATGCCGTTGCCGAACACATCGCCGCTCATATCACCAATGCCGACAACACTGATCGGTTCGTTTTGCACGTCGATCCCCAGCTCACGGAAATGGCGCTGGACACAGACCCAGGCGCCTCGCGCCGTGATGCCAAGGGCCTTGTGGTCATAGCCCTGCGAACCGCCACTGGCAAAGCCATCGGCCAGCCAGAAACGGTATTCGGCGCTGATGGCGTTGGCGGTATCGGGCAGATGGGCCGTGCCCTTGTCGGCCGCTACCACCAGATAGGGGTCGTCGCCATCGTAGCGCACCACCTCGGCTGGGGGCACCAGTTCACCGGCCAGGCGATTGTCGGTCAGATCGAGCAGTCCCCGCATCAGGGTCTGGTAGGCGGCCTTCGACAGCGCCAAACCTGTTTCGCGGTCGCTGAACGGGGTCTTGACGATGAAACCGCCCTTGGAACCGACAGGTACGATCACGGCATTCTTGGTCATCTGGGTTTTCATCAGACCCAGCACCTCGGTGCGGAAATCATCCGGCCGATCCGACCAGCGGATGCCGCCCCGCGCGACCAGCCCGCCCCGCAGGTGGATGCCCTCCATGGTGGCACTGTGGACATAGACCTCGAACAGGGGCCGCGGCACCGGCATTTCGGTAATGCCGATCGCACTGATCTTAAAGGAGATAAAGAACTCCGCCGCATCCAGGCGGCGAAAGAAATTCGTCCGTACCGTTGAATCAATACAGTTGAACAGAGTACGCAGGATGCGGTCTTCATTAACGTTTTCAACCGCCGCGAGGGCTTCGATCAGCGCCATGCGAGCGGGAGTCAACACCTGCTCCTCGCGTTCGAGCGGATCGTTCCATTCCGGTAGCGGCCTGAAGCGGGCCTCGAAATAGCGGAACAGTGCCAGAGCGGCACGAGGATGGTTAATCAGGGCGAAAGCGACGGTTTTTTTGGTGAACGGCGAGCCCAGCTGAAAATAGTAATTGCGGTAAGCGCGAAAGACATCAATCTGCTGCCAGTCCAGGCCAGTGCGCAGCAGCAGACGATTAAGATAATCGTTTTCGGCCTTGCCGCTGCGGATAGCCCTCAAAGCGGCCAGCAGATTGTCGCCACAGGCGGTCAGATCGCCCCCCTGCGGCGCTTGATCGAGTACACCGAAGCTCTTGATGAAATAACGGCGCCCGTAAACGTTGACGGTGAAGTCGATTTCATCCACCACCGTCAGATCGAGGTTGACCAGTCCCGGCATCAGATCGTTGAGATAACCAGGTTCGGCCGTGTACAGCTGCAGGCAACGAACCTGGGGGTCACTGCCGGCCAGGGGTCCCCACAGTTCGACCTGTTCACCCTGACCATCGTGCAGTGCTTCCAGCCGCAGGATATCGCGAACACTAAACAACGGTTCCACCCGTGCCCGGTAATCCCGGCAAAAGGCATTCTGGTACTGGCGCCACAGGATCATGCCACGGCGTACACCCAAAGTCTTGGTCAGGGCCTGACGTAAACGCTGCTCCCAGCTCAGCAGGGCTGAGGTCAGTTGATCCGCCAGGCTGTCGAGAGGGGGAACCTGCAAGCCGCCAGCTGCTGCTACATGGGCCAGAACAATGCTGTCTTCGCTGCTGACATGGAGTAGCCGGCAGCTGACACTATCCGCGACGCATTGTTGTTGCAACAGGCTGGTCAACTCGGAAAAATCGGTGCCGGAACTTAAGGCGGCGGGAATCACCAGCAGCAGGTTGCGACTGGTGCGATCCGATTCGAGACTCAGCACCCTGACCCGCGAGTGCTGATAGAACAACAGGGTGGCAATGGTGTCACGCAGGCGCTCAAGAGGGACGAAAAAAAGCTCGGTCTTGGGGAAGGCCGCCAGTAATTCCAAGGCCCGACGGTAGTTGTAGCTGTCGGGCGAGACATTGAGTTCTTTAAGGGCCGCCAGAATTTTGTGCTGCAGCGCCGGCAGATCCAGGGCCGAGCCTTGCTGGGAATGATGGGTGAACAGACCGGCGAACTGATGGATAGTGCTGCTGCCATCGGCCCGCGTTTCCTGCACCAAAAGCAGATTGAGCAATTCGTCGCGCCAGACGGGGCTCAGACAGGCGGTCTGCATGACGGCAACAGGCCGGGGGTGTTGCAGGCAGACCCGGGTCTGGGCATCGCAGTGCCACAGCAGCGCGGATGGTTCGTTGCTGCTGGCACAGTCCTGCAAAGCCAGGCCCAGAGCGCTGTCGGGCACAGGCGCAAGGCTGGTGCCATCGGCCGCCAGGTCCAGCTGGCGATAAGCCAGGGCGGCAAAATTGTCTTCCAGCAGCCAGTGCCAGAAATCGGCTTGACCCGCCTGCTGGGCCAGGGGTTGCATCTGTTCCAGCCGTTGTTGCAGTCCACCGCGATCTGTTGCTACCCGCAGCACCGCGTGAAGAACCTCGCCAATCTGCGCCACCATCTCGTCACTGGTCAGCACCTCTTCGACCTGCACGACCAGCAAGGCTTCGTTGGCCAGATTCTCCGCTGCTTCAGTCAAACGCTGCAGGCGGCCCTGCTGGCGCTGCACCCGCAGGCGCAGATGGGTCACCACCTGCCAGCACAGCTTCTGCCGCCGCAGATAAAGCAACAGTGAATCAAACAGAAAGGGAGCATCGACACAGCTGCACAGTATCAGTCGCTGATCGAGGCCGGGCAAAGGCTCCACCCTGACAGCGACCTCGTCCTGGCGCTGACGCAGCAGCTGGTAGATGGCCAGAAGCTGGGTGCCCAGTTGGGCCGCAGTCAATTCGCACAATGCGCCTGGCACGGCGTTTTTGCGTAACAGCTCCACCAGTGTGGCCACCTGCTGTCGCTGGGCAGCGTCGAAATCCTCCGGCAGCAGTGTGGTCACCTGTTGCAGCAGTGCGTGAAACTGTTCGACATTCTTTTGCAGACCCTGTCCGTTCATTCATCAGCCTCCTGAAAGACCGGCAGCCCTGCTGCCGGTGGCGCAGTCGCTTGAACCCGCTGGCGCGTTGCGAACGGAGCAAGTGTAGAGGAGCAAGGCCGGATTTGCAAAAAAAACAGGCCGCCGGCTAATAAGCCAGGCGCAACAGCCGATCGCCTGAGCTCTGTAATGGCCCGAGAGGATTACGTTCTTCGCGACAGGTAGCGATAGCCGCCGTGCCACTCCACAGCCGGTAAACCACCTGATCGCGATGCAATACCAGCAGCATCTTGAAACGCCAGCCGGAGACCGATGTTTTGCGGTGAAAGTTGAAAAAAATCGGCCCAGAAGTTGCCGACTCGCCGTGAGTGCAGTCGCTGCAAGTCATAGACACAGGCACGACAGGCATCCGGCTGATTGAGGCAACCCTGCAATTCAGGCGGCAGCGCTTCAGGCGGGGTACTCTGAAACAGGACGGCCAGTTCGGTGGCATTGAGCAGTTGCAGATTGGGCGTTTTTTCCAGATCAAAACCCATGGCGGCCAGATCGGCCAGGCTGCTGCCCGGAACGATCTGGTCGTAAGCTGCCTTGATCTGCTCGAAGCTGTGCCATTTTGACCGGGTGACCTCCTGGCTGCGGGGCAGCAGCCGACTACAACCCGCCAAAGCGGTCATCAGCAGCAACAGACACACCAGCGCAACGCCGATCCTTCCGCGTTGAACATTGCCATATCTTCCTGTTCGCATCGTCTTTCTCCTGCCAGAACAGACAATTCGCCAACCCTGCGTTCACTCTGCCGTGGCCTGCTGCAGCTTGAAACGGTTTTTATCCTGCGCCTTGAGATAGGCCTCCTCCGGACTGATCCATTCACGCCTGAGGTAGTCGGCCAGAACGTCATCCATCATCTGCATGCCCAGATTCTTGCCACCCTGGATGATGTTACGAATATTGCTGATGTTATTTTCCCGGATGCTGGCGGCCAGCCCCGGGGTCGCCACCAGAATCTCGTTGGCCGCGATACGGCCACCGCCCTGTTTTTTCAGCAGCAACTGGGCACAGATGCCGCGCAGGGATTCCGCCAACAGGGTGCGGGCCATGCCTTGCTGGTCCGCAGGAAAGACATCGATGATCCGGTCGATGGTTTTCACCGCCGAGTTGGTGTGCAGCGTGCCGAACACCAGGGTTCCCATGGCGGCGGCCGACAAGGCCAGCGAGATGGTTTCGTAATCGCGCATCTCCCCCACCAGAATCACGTCGCAATCCTGGCGCGTGGCGGTGCGCAAGCCATCACTGAAGCTGCGGACGTCGCTGCCCACCTCGCGCTGACAGAAAACACTGCGCTTGTTGGGATGAACGAATTCGATGGGCTCCTCGATCGTGAGAATGTAGCGGGCCGAGGTTTCGTTGATGTAATCGATGATGGCTGCCAGGGTGGTCGACTTGCCGCTGCCGGTCGGACCAGTAACCAGCACCAGCCCCGCACGCAAGGCGGCGAAGGATTTGAGCACCTCGGGCAGGTGCAGATCCTGCAGGGTCAGGATACGGGTTGGAATGACCCGGAAAACGGCGCCCAGGCCATGCAACTGGCCATAGTAGTTGGCGCGGAAGCGAGCCTGCTCGTCTTTTTCGTAGGCAAAATCAAGATCATTGCTGGCCTGAAACTCGGTCCATTTCTCTGGCGGACAGATTTCCCTGAGATAGGCCAGCATGCGTGCCTCATCAATGGGGTCTTCACCGGCCAGGGCCACCAGCCGGCCATGTTCGCGAATTTTCGGCGGCTGGCCCTGCAGCAGGTGCAGGTCGGAAGCACCCCGTGCAAGCAACTGGTCAAACAGGCGATCGATCTGAGCCATGGGAACCCTCCGGGGGAAAAAATCGTTTTTCAGTTCTGTTCAGGCCGTCTCCCGCTTTGGCTCAAAGGCGGTAAACAGCGACTTGTTGGTGGCGGCAAACCAGGCCTCACTGCCGTCAATCTGACCGCTTTCCACCAGTTGTTGCAATGAATCTTCCAACTGACACATGCCCTTGTCGCGGTTGATCTGCATCAGGGTGGGCAGCTGGAACATGCGATTTTCGCGGATGAGATTGCCGATAGCCGCCGTGTTGTAAAGGATTTCCAGGGCCAGCGCCCTGCCCTCGCCGTTTTTGCGCGGAATCAGCCGCTGGCAGACGATGCCGCGGATGGATTCACTGATCATTGAGCGCACCTGCCCTTGCTGGTCGGGCGGGAAAAAATCGAGCAGCCGGCTGATGGTCGGACCGGCGCCGGTGGTGTGCAGCGAGGCGAACACCAGATGGCCGGTTTCGGCAGCGGAGATGGCCAGGCTGGCGGTTTCCCGGTCACGCAGCTCACCGATCAGGATCACGTCCGGATCTTCGCGCAGGGCAGCTCTCAGGGCCGCGGAAAAACTCAGGGTATGAACGCCCACCTGCCGCTGGCTGATGTGAGCGCGCTCTGGCCGGTGCACATATTCGATGGGGTCTTCCAGGGTGATGATGTGGTCGTCGCGGCTTTGGTTGATGCATTGCAGCATCGCTGCCAGCGTGGTGGTCTTGCCGCAGCCGGCCGGGCCAACCACCAGCACCAGCCCCTGATGGTATTCCGTCAGTCTTTTCAGGTGGTCGGGCAGCTGCAGGGCCTCGAAGGTAGGAATCTGCTGACTGATGACGCGAAAGGCACCATCCCAGCCACGGTTCTGGCGGGCAAAGCAGCTGCGAAAGCGTCCCAGGGTGGCAAACTGGCAACAGGTATCAAGGGACAGCTGCTGACGCAATACGGCGGTCTGACTGCCATCAAGAGCACTGAACAACAGCGTTTCGGTCTCCTGCGCGGTAAAAGGCTCCCGCTCCAGCGCTACCAGCTGACCATTCTTGCGCAACAGCGGCCGACAGCCGGCGTTGATGTGCAGGTCAGATGCGCCTTCAGCTCGCGCCAGAGCCAGATAATCTTCCAGCGACTGCAGGGCAGCAACCGGGGTGGCAGATGGCGTCGTGACCTGGGAGTCGGCGCCCGTTTCGCTGGCAGCCTGCCCTTCGGCTTGCACCTCGGCCGGCAACGGCGAAGGGGCCTCCTGGGTATCGGCCGCAGTCTGACTCCCCGCGAAACGCGCCCGAATCTGGCTGACCTGTGGCGGCTTGAGTACATTGGCCCGCACCAGAAGATCCGCCAGTTCCAGTTCAGGGTGACTGGCCAGATAGGCCTTGGCCTTGTGCAGCAGTTCCGTGGTCGTCAGCCGGTTGTGCAGCACCACCTTTTCGACAAAAACATCAAAGGCCGTCATGGCCATCCTCCGCCAGCGGCACGTCGAGATCCAGCGCGTCCTGTTCCTGTTGCGCCTCAAGAACCTTGCGGCGTTGCTCCAGCAGCCAGGTACCGAGGCTGCCCATCTCCTCCGAGTCGCACACCACCTCTTCCGCCGGCAGAATCACCTCGATCTTGTCGCGGCTGACATTGATGAATCCCGCCTGCAGCAGATGAATGCCACTCTGCCGTTCCCATACCTGGGCCGCCGCCACGGCGATAAAGGGCCGCGCTTCACAGACCGCATCGGTCAGCCGGGCCCCCTTTTTAACGTAAACCCAGCCGACCACGCGGTAGTTATGCGTCAGGATAACGACGTTCATCATGTTCTTCGGTTCCTGGCCAAGATTCAGCACCATCGCATGTTCCCCTCAGCTAGTTTCCATCCGGAAACCCCGGATTTTTGATGGTCGTTCCCCCGCTGACGGCGGGATAGCAACCAGGGCAGTTGGATTCAAGTCTAAAATTTCGAGAATCCTGTCACCAGTTGCTTTCGATGC
>Ga0265295_1007105_pt1 | contig 13090 bp, 12 predicted proteins | sample Munlansysbiofilm_FD_192503 | JGI IMG/M metagenome (GOLD analysis project Ga0265295, IMG submission 192503) | Leachate microbial communities from a municipal landfill in Southern Ontario, Canada - Methane capture system biofilm | ecosystem: Engineered > Solid waste > Landfill > Unclassified ... | reverse complement strand
ACAATAAGGTTATGTTCTTTTGCTAAATTTAAATAAAAAGCCTCTTTACCGCTTTGTGAAGGACATAAAACTTCCATTCCGGCTTCTAATCCATGCTGTTTAGTTATACTTTTAAAACGAGTTAAAAACTTATGCAAGTTTTTATTACTATTTTTTAAATACTCTTTATGCATAGTATTGTTTGATGTTTTCTTCAAAGTAAAATAAGTGTTATGAAAAGGGTGCGCTAACACAGGAACTCCGCCCGACTCTTTAATTATAGGCAAAACTTCTTTTAACGAAGGGCGTTTCATTTCAAATTGCTCCATAGATTCATAACTAAATTCATTTAACAATAATTTATGCAATAAGGCTTTATTTTTATTTAAATTTTTATAAGTGCTTTTTGAAGTTAAAATAGCCTTAATAAAATCCTCTTTTGTTTTTGCGTAAGGAGCAGGCTTTCCATTTTCATCAATATGTAGAAGCGCCATTTCGGCAATAGCCTCTAATGAAATTTCAGAATAAATAGAAAGAGCCTTTTGTATTTCATAAGGAGTAAATTTAATACCCCAGTTCTTTTCTAAAAACTCAAACCAAACAAGTTGTTCCTTTTGCTCTGCTTTTGTAATTTTTTCAAGCAGTTCGTTAAGTGCTTTATTATTTACATCAAAATCATAAACTAATAAATGAAATTTAGCGCCTAATAATTCATCTTCACAAGAAATTTCAACACCCGGAATAAGGTTAATAGAACCATATTTTTCAGGCTCCATTTTTATAATGCGTTGTGCTTTTTTTACACTTTCAATGCTGTTATGATCAGTTATTGCTAAAAACTTTGTGTTACTTTCTAAAGCCAAATTTAAAATTTGTTGAGTAGAATAAGTTCCATCCAAAGAACGAATAGTATGTACATGCATATCAATAGATGAAGGCATGCTACTAATTGATTTATGTTTTTTGTTTTTATTTTTTCCCATAAAAACCCCTATATAGTAGTTCTTAATATTATTCTATCAAATATTACAAAATATTACAAGAGAGAAATAAAAAAAAGTAAAATAGAAAATTTTCTTTTATTTAAAGAACACTTTATTTACTATTTCTTTAAATTCCTCATACATTTTTGTATGGCTAATATTTTTTAGGGCGTTTATTAAACTCGTGTAGTACCATTTCTGCTTATCATAACCTCTTTTAAAGTGGCCCCATAAACCATCGCCCCATTTAACATAATCATATTGTAATGAGCGAATATTGCTTAATTTATCGGCACATGCAACAAAAAGTTCTTCTCTTGTAGCCGTTTCACTTAAATAACGCAAAGTTTCTTCTTTTCTCTCTTCCCATGTTAAACTTTTATTTTCACTATTGCCACAAACTAAAGATGTAATATACTTTCCAAAATTTTCAATTAACTCTTGTTTTGTTGTTTTTGTGTCCTCTAATGTATCATGTAAAATGCCTGCACAAATAACATCTTCACTTGCATTATTTTGCGCTAAAATAATAGACACTTCAAACAAATGCACTATATAAGGAACCTCGGTGCTTTTTCTTAGTTGTGTTTTATGGGCAAGCGCGGCAAACTCTATTGCTTTATGTATTTTCATAAATTATACTTCCTTTTTTAATATATCTTAATATTACACAATAAATTGTTATAAGTAAAATATTTAAAAATTATTTTAGATATAAGTTTTTATTATTTCTATTTTTAATTTAAAATAAAGGCTTTAATTATTTTCAAATTTAATTATAATTATTGACAAACACAACTAGTTTTGTTATACTTTGCTAGTCTAATTAGTAATAAAGCAATTTAATATTAACCGTGGAGAAGTACCCAAGTGGTGAAGGGGCTCCCCTGCTAAGGGAGTAGGTTTGTAAAAGGGCGCATGGGTTCAAATCCCATCTTCTCCGCCATAAAAAAACTGATAAGAACGCCTTATCAGTTTTTTTATTAAATTTGTGACAAATATTTCAACAATATTAATTGTTGTTGTTTTACTATATTTTTTAAATGTAAAGCTTTTTTATTTCCTTTGTTGTATAAATAATTATACCAGTTTTCATCACTTAATAAATATCTTAATGAAAATATAACAATATTTTTTTTATTATATTCATTTAACCGTATATTTTTTTCATATCCTTGTAGCAATAAAGTTAATTTTTGAAAATAACTATCTATACCTTTTTTATAATTCCACAAATCTAAAACTAAAACTCCTAAATCACTAATTAAAGGACCATGTTTCATATGTTCAAAATCAATAAAAAAGTATTCAGTTTTCACCTTATATATGTTTTCTATATGTAAATCGTTATGAATTATACCTTTAGTCAACAAATTATAATTTGGCTGATATTGTTTGTAAAAAATATCCATTTCTTTTAATCGTTTGTTTGATTGATGTAATAGCACATCTCCAAACATATAGTCTTTATAAAAATCAGATTTAATTAAATTATCAATATTTTCTAATTTTAAAACATTATGAAATTCACTTACAACTTCCCCTAATTTAATAATGTCCTTACTACTTAATGTTTTTATTTTTTTAATATTTTCCTTTCTTTGAATAGTAATGATTTTATTGTCTATAATTTCATATAACTTATTTGATTTTGTTTTTATATATTGAGAAAATAAAATATTTTCAGATTTTTGAACAGTAGAAAAAAGTTTTATTGCATTTTCTATTTGTTGTTTTTGCTCTAAATTTTCAATTTTAATTATATATTTATTTGTACCTTGTATGCCTAAATATATATTATTTCTATCTGTATTTAAACTTTTTAATTTTAAACTTAAACCATATAACAAATTTATTTCATCTTTAAATTCCATTTTATTTCTCCACTAATAGCTGCTATTTTTAAATTTTTTTTTAAATTATAACACATTACTATTTTTTATAAAACATAAATATAAAATTAAGTGTGTTTTTATAGAACCCCACTTGTCCCGCCAACAAAAAAAAGCCTTATTTTATAAGGCTTTTTTATTTTAAAATTAAATAATTTATTTAGCGATTATTTTTTAATATAATAAATAAAACATATGGGTTTTAATTTGAATATGCAGTTTTTTTAAAGTTCAAAGCCCTCTATATCATAAAGAATTTTATTAAATTTACTAGCAACAATTTCTTCGTCAATAGGTTTAAATTTTTTCTTCATATTAAATATCATTTCATCAGATACACCATGAATATTTTGATAAGCGTTTTCCGTTCTAACAATAAAATATTTAATATCCATACTTTTTAAATAATTCACATAATGTAACATGTCCTTTTTTTGAAGAAAACAATTTGAAACAATAGCAGATAAACCGCTATCAATTGCATCTTTAAATTTTTTAAAACATTTATTTTGGCATTCAATATCAGTTAATGGATCAAAATGATATTCACCTTTATCGTTTATACGAAATGGATCTGCTTCACAATGAACCAATAGTTTATCATGCTCCATAAACTTTTTAACAATACTCTTTGCAAGTGTTGTTTTTCCAGAGCCTGGTATACCACGAATTATAATTACAAATTGTTTATTTATAAATTTTTCCATAAAAATATTATAGCAAAATAATAAATTATAAACAAGTTTTTAGTTAAAATGTTTTAATTTATATCTAACAAACATAGTTTTATAACTGATACTTGCACCTGTAAACTCCTTCCGCCAATGAAAAAAAACTGATAAGAACACCTTATCAGTTTTTTGTTTTAAAAATAAATAATTTTTTAACAGCCTTTTTTACTGTAACTTTTAAAGCCTTACTTAAAACCAAAAATATTCAAAAATAAAATATCTTGCTTTTTTTAGTTTTAAATTATATAATTATGTAAAATATTGTAAGTAATTTATTTGCTTTTATTTTATTATAAAAATTATATTTTTCAATAAGGCGGTGCTATGAAATATTTAATTTGTTTAGATTTAGATGGAACAGTTTTAAATGATAAGGGTGAAATTGGCAATGAACTTATTGATGTTATAAAAAAATGCAAAGAAAAAAAATATTTAATAGCGTTTAATACAACTAGAAATTATAACAGAGTAAAAAAATATGCTGAAATATTAAAACCCGATTATATAAATTGTTTAAGCGGAAGTTATGTTGCTAATAGTAAGGAAAAGGTGTTATTTAATAATTGTATACCTAAAGAAATGGTTTTAAAGATAAATAATCTTATAGATAATTACAAAGATATAACTTTAATTTGTAGTGAGTTAACGCATAGTGAAATGGTTTTAGATAAAGATTATTCACTTAAACATAATAAAATTTATGCCACTAAAGAAATTATAAACAATTCCCAATCTTGTAAGTTAATTTACTTATTTAAAGATAATGTACCTACTGATTTATTAAATAGTTTAAACAATTTTAATATAACTTATAGTGTTTCTATAAAACATAAATACATAAGAATAATGCCTAAAACAGATAAATGGGAAGGAATACAACTTATTTTAAATGACTTATCTTTTAAAAAAATTAAAGTAATATCATTTGGAAATGACATGTCCGATTTTAATACTTTAATAAACTCTGATATTGGTGTTGCAATGAGTAATGCAATTGAAGATTTAAAATCACAGTTACCAAATGTTACCGAATTTGACAACAATAATGACGGTGTAGCCAAATATTTACAAAAAGTAATTTTAGGAGAGTGCAAAAAATGAGTGTATTTGAATATGGAAAAAATGAGGTCATAATAAATTTAAACGAATATTGCCCTTCCTTTGAAGAAGTAAAAAAAATTATTAAAAATAATAAAAATTATTATAATACTTCGCTTAATAAAATTAAAGATGATTTATTGCTAGATTACTCTTTAGAAAATTTTGACACTATAGTAGATGCTAAACTAAAACAAAAAAGAATAGTTAAGCAAGTTATAAACAATGTTATAAATGAATTTCCAATATTAAAGCAAAGAAAAGTTTATATTTTTTTATTTGGAAGTTTCGCTACTAATATGAATAGGTATGACAGTGATATAGACTTGAGTATGATTTATAGTGATGAAGATTATAATGATTTACTTCCAGTAGAAGAATTGATTGATTATGTTTTAAGTCAAATATTTGGTTTATATAGAGATCAAATACATACAATGATGCATTATACAGTAGATAACACAATAAAATGTTTTTCATATTTTGACAATATAAATTTTAAGTTAAAATGGGACGACAATGATTTTTTAGTTTATAACTGCAGACCACATAGGGAATCATTATTATATAAAGTTCATAAATGCAATAGAAGTATTAAAACATTAAAAAGGCATTTAAATGATAATATAAATGAAAATAAATGTGAAGAATGGGTTATAAAATTTGATACTATTTATACAAATATGGATTTTGATATAAATAATTACATTCATCAACTTGAGAAAAATATTCCTTTAAATACAAATAATATTAAAAAGTTTATAGAACAAACTGCTTTAAAAGTAAGTAACATAAAAAATAAAAAAATAATCAAAATTGAAACAATTGGTTATTTTAAAAAATATTTTAAAGATGATATTACAAAATTAGTAAATACAACATTTAATATTGCAAGACGACTTAAATTAAAAGATAACCAAAGCATAGAACTTTTAGATTACACAATATATCTTTATTATTTTTCTAATTTTTCGGTATTTGATAAAAATTCAATACAAAAATTAAACAAACAACTTTTGTCGTATATACAAGCAATTTCTCAAATTTCTCATGCTTTTAATTTACATAACATACCTTTTAGTCATCATAACGAAACAAGTTTAGAAAATGCACTTTTAATTACTAAAATTGATATACAGCAAATACAAGATTTATATAAAAAAAGAAACACTGTTTTAAATACTATTTTAAAATTATTAGAAATTATAAAAGGACAAATTGATGAATAATAATACTATTGTAACCACTTTACCTTTAAAACCCCGAACAGATATGAAAGTTTTTCACTACTTAATTCCTGCTCTTGTAGAACAAACGGGAAAATTATTAAATTGCAAAACTAATTTAATGATAAATAATATAGGATTTTATGAAAATTTAGATATTGAATCTTTTTTAAATTTTTTTAAACAAAAAAATATAAAATTTGATAACACCTACATAGACAAAGATTACTTAGATTATATGGTATCATGTATTAAAAAACTAATAGATGAAGATAAAATAATTGAAAAAAATGTTCCTATATATAGATGTAGGTGTGGAAAAGTTGATATTATAAAAAATGGAGTTCGTGATTTTTCTTCTGGCGATTTTTACACTATTGATGATAATAATGATATTACCTGCTCTTTTTGTAAATCTAAAGCCGAAGAAGTTTATGAAAAAGCCTTAATTATAGATGATCCTAAAAAATATTTTAAGCCTCAAGTTTGCCCTACTTATATGGAAAAAATGATGCTTGACCTTTTAAAACAAAGAGAGGAATGCTATATTTTGGTTTCAAAAAAAAGAGATACAGGAATAAGCATAAAAGTGGGCGAAAATAATTATAATTTAGATGTTGACTTCGTATGGGCTAATTTCCCACAAATTTTTAATGAAAAAAATGTTATAATTTTTACGGGTTCTAACTTATTATATGAATCTTTTGTAGTTAATTTAATAAGTAATATGCATAATGAAAAAAATGTTTTTATAGTTCATCAGGCTAAAGTTTTATCTAATAATAAAGGTTTAGAAGATAAATTGCTATTATTAGATAATGATAAATTAAAACTTAATATGTGTTTTAATATTAACTTAAAAACTTATACAACTAATTGGAGTGAGGCTGTTTTTAACTTTTTATTAAATTGTGATGAGGTAATAACTAATATGCTACTGAAATATCCCGGATATAAAATTGATTTTGATGAAAATAACCTATCTTCTAATAAGTTGGAAAATTTTATAAAATTTGGTTTTAATTTTCAATTTAATAAAAATGCAGTTTTAAAATTAGTTCAAAAATAAAATATCTTGCTTTTTTTAGTTTTAAATTATATAATTATGTAAGTGATAAGGAGTTTTTATGGAATTTAAAGAATATACTGAGTTAAAAAAATTAGTTGGGAAAAAAATTGAGTTAGAAAAGGCTGGAAATATTAAATCGCCAGAATATAAAAGTAATTACGAAAAAATACATAATTTTATAAATAATCTTACAGAAAAAAGTAAAAAATTTTTAAAAATTTCTTGCGAACAAGACTACATTAACAATTTATACATTAGCAAAAGCGATATTGACCCTAATTATAAAAAAATAGTTGAAGATAGAATGGATCTTCTTTTTACTTGCTCGCTTTTACTTAACCAAAAAGTAGTTAGTGAAAAACCAGATATTCAGTTAGAAAAATAATAGCCACTAATTAAAAAAAGTAAGCGTATATAGCGCTTATTTTTTTACTTTTATTACAAAAAAAAATTCATATTGATTTTGATTTAGTATTATGTTATACTTTTTTTATATAAGGGGGCTAATATGAATTTTTTTGAAAAAAGAAGAAAGGTAAAACAATTAAAAAAAGATATATTAGATGAGTTTGAAAGTTATTTTCACACACAAACAAAAACTAATGATATATTATATAGTTTAGCAAATGTAGTATATGATAGAGAAAAATCAGTACAATATGAAGAAGAGGCTTTAAACGACTTTTTAAACTCGTTAAATGAACTAAACAAAACTAAACAGCATTTAAAAGAATGTGAAAATTTATATGCGCTATATAAAGATAACTCTAACTACAATGAGTATTGGAAGTTAAAAAATAAACTTACTGAACTAAAAAATGAGTATGAGTCTGCTACAAAAACTGTTACCGAAACCGAGCATTATACCGATTATAAAACAGTGTATCAACGAATGTCTGTTGGCTCTCGCCTTATGACGGTACCAAAGCGCAAAGCAGTTGAAAGAAACCGTACAGTAACTAACACTGTGCCAGATGAAGAAAAAAGGCAAGAAATTGAAAAAGAAATTAAAAAAGTAGAAGAACAATTATTAAAAAACCCTGAATTTCAAACATTGGAAACGGTTGGCAATGTTGCAGTAAAATTAAATGACGCACAAAATGCCTATAATAATTTATTAAGTATAACTAATAATAAAAGTGAAGTTGAGCGCCTAATTATGTTTTGCAAAAAAAGCCAAACATATTACTTTCATTATGATAAAGAAATTTCTAAATTAACAAAAGAATATAACTCGGCAAAACAAACTTCTGACCGCTGGAAAAATTCATTTAACGAAGTGAAGCAAGAACTTATTGATTTAAAACAACAAAAGTTTTACAACTTATTTAATGAAGAGCATAAAGAAGAACTTGATAAGATTGAAAATATAAATGTTCGTTCTAATATTTATAAAAAAATGGGATATCAAGAAATTACCGCAAGAAACAGTTATTTACATAAAATTGAAAACAATGAGTACACTCCTACCGTAGTTAATTATGACGAAAGAAAAGAGCAATTAAGTAAAGTAGAAGCACATTTAGAAACTTTAAATAATATAGAGCAAACCGAAACTATGGAAATGTAAAAAAAAATAAATAAAAAACAGCCAATTGGCTGTTTTTTTATTCATTTGTATCTTCTAAAATTACCCATGTATTTAAAAATGCATCTTTTTCTATTCCTGTAATTTTACCTGTTTTAAAATCCTTTTTTAAAGTTGCGCCTTCAAACAAAAACTGGTGCGAGCCTTCTCCCCAAGCATTTTTTATGCAAGTGGGTTTTTTTATTTCTTCCACTAATAAAAGTGCCTTATTATTACTTTTTACTATACAAAAATCTTTGTTTTTTTCTACAACTTCATAGCCATATTTTTCAATTTCGTCATATTTAAAAGTGTTGCCACAATCATCTCTTGGTACATATTTATCAATGATAGAGTTAACAAATATGGCATCGTTTTCACTTGCAACATAAACGGCTTCAATTAGTCCTTCTTTATTTTTTGTAATAATTTTTTCGCCGCTACTCGCTTTTAATACTTTAGTAAAACTATTTTTTATACCTATTTTAGCATTTGTAAAGTTTAATTTATCTATATCTAATACTTCACAATCAATTCCATTTTCATTTTTTATTGTTTCTATTTTTAGCTTTTTCATAACTAGCCTTTTAAGGTTATTTATTTTTTATCGTTTTCTGTATGTATAACAAGTTGTGGGAATGGGATTTTTATATTGTTTTCGTCAAAAATTATTTTAACTGCTCGGTTTAATTCGCGTTGTACTTGTAAGCGGTTTGCTTCTTTAGTTTTTGCATAAACTTGAAGCACTACGCTAGAGTCAGAAAGCGCCTGCACACCCCTATAAAACGGTCCTTCTGCAATTTCTTTTATGCTATCTTTTACTTTTGGAAGTTCGGTGTGTAAAATTTCTTCTACTTTTTTAATATCTTCATCGTAACTAATTGATACTTCACAAACAGCAAATGAAAGGTGACTTGAAGTATTTATAGCACCACGAATTTCAGAGTTATTTATTAGTTTAATGTCGCCACGAATATCTTCTATTTTTGTAATGCGAATACCCATAGATATTACTGTTCCGCGAAAGTCATTTATTTCAATAACATCGCCAACTAAAAACTGTTTTTCAAATATAATAAATAGTCCACTAATAATATCTTCAATTAGCCCTTGTGCACCAAAACTAACAGCAAGAGCAATAATACCAGCACCAGCAAGTAATGTTGGTGTGTTTACTCCCCAAGCATTTAGTATTAAAAATATTCCTGCAATAACACCTATATATTTAACAATGCTGTTTAATAAATCTTTTATCATTTGATTTTTCTTTTTCTTACCTGAAATAACTGTTATTACTGCATTTAAAAGTTTTACTAGTAACCAAACAAAAAATATAATAGTAACACTTTCTAATAGCCTTACATAGTTATTTTTAAAAAAGTCGCCCACATTAAAAAACTTGCCTAATGTGTTTTCAATAATAAGTGCAAACTGCGAGTTAGGCAGTATTACATCGGCAAACACACTTGTTAAAATAACAAGTAGTACTACAGCAAATAAAATATAAGTTTTTGCTGGTATTTTTTTTAATTTTTCTAATAAATTTTTCATAATATTTTTTCTCCTTAATTTATGTTTAACTTAATGCAAAAGTTGCAACAGTTTCAGTGTAAAAAAGTTGTGTTTGTGTTTCATTAGTGTTTGGGTTTTTATAAGTTATAAAAAACTCCACTGTATAGTAACTGTTAGTTAAAATATTATTAAAACTAACTTCTCCTATGTAATAATTCTCTTCATATTCATTCATTAAAGTAAGTGCTACATTTTTTTGTTCTATAATTTCTTCGTTTTGTTTTAAAACAACATAATAACTTGCATCTTCTAAATAAACATCGGGATAAACCGTTGCTCCTATTATATTTTCTTGCATCATATAGGAGGCATAAGCATAGGCATTTACAATATAAGGCGAGTTAAATGTTTTTTCATCTAAAACAACTGTTTCTTCACTATTTAGTGTGGCAATAAGTGAAATTTGCAAATATCCATTTACTTTAGGTATATCATAAATTTGAATAGTAAAAAATTGCTCTTCTATTATTTGTTCTAGTGGCTCCATTTCTTGAAAATGCTCTTCTAACATATGGTAAGAATAAACCACTTTTAATTCGCTAATTTCATTTTTTAAGTCGTTATATAAACCTTTAACTTCACATTCTAACGACTGATAATAACTTTCGGTAAATGTTGCGGAAATTAGTTCGCCACCATAATTTTTAGTGGTTTTTACTGTTTTACTTATTAAATCATACTCGCCAAAACCGGTATTACCAATAACTGAAATTATATATTCAACATTTGGCTGTAAATCATAAAAAACACCTTCATTATATCCAACAAAGGCTGCTTGAACTTTTTCATCTAAACTGCTTTTAGCAACTATTTTAATGCTATCTTCATATAAACTTAAACTTTCATCTTCAATTTGCACTTCATAATAAACTGAAGTGCCTACACTACCTACATTTAAAAACTCGGCACTAGGTGCTGTTTGACTAATAACCACTGCCGAAACTAAAACTGCTGAAGTTGTAACAAAACTAGACAACCAGTTTTTTACAATTTGCCTTTTTCTGTGTTCATTTAATTGTTTTTTTCTATTTAACATACCGCTCAAAATAAAAATCTCACTTAAAATACACTACTTTATTTAATTTTATCACATGCATTTATTAACTACAACTAAAACAAATAAATAATATAATTAAGTAATAATTTTTGCTAAATAGAAAGAATAGAAAATAATGTTAAGCCTGCAACTACAACAATACTTCCAATTAGTTCTAACAATGTAGGTTTACTGCCTACATCTTTTTTTATAATATAACTAAGCAGTAAAGTAATAATTAGTGTAGCGGGTACATTAAGCATAAATAATGTTGCCGAACTTTTTGCAAGTAAATTAGAAAGTATTAAACTAACTACACCAACGCTTTGCGCTATGGTAGCGTGTTTCATTTTTTGTGAGTTAAACCTTGTTATAATTTGTTTTGTAACAGGAAGTAGTAATATAGTTGTAACTACTGCCATTAAAAATGTGTAAGTTGAAACATTCATATGTTTTAAAGTAAAGTATGCCAAATAACCCTTTAGTAGTTCACTAAACACACGAATAATTACTGGTAGTTTTACTTGCTTTAATACTGTAATATTTTTTAATGCTATTATTACTGTTCCAATAACAACAATTACTATTGCTAAAAGTTGCAATATTTCAAATGAAACCGCACCAATAAAAACATCAATAAAATATGATATTAAAATTGCCATTGTACTATATACACTTAATGTAAGTGGCGTAATGCTTTTTAATGAACTAGAAAGCGAAAGTGAGTTTAGTGCACGCACTCCTACCGATGCGATAAGAAGTAAAAAAGCGGTAAAACTAAACGCGATTTGAAAAGGGTAAATGAAAAAAAACAATGCACTAAACGGCACTAGCGCTAGTGTTACATAATAAAAATATTCTTTTGCAGTCATTCCCCGTGTAATTAGTTTTTTATTTATAAAACCAACACTACTATTTGTTAGCGCCGAGCCAAGCAGTAAAAATTCCATTTTATTTCCTTTTCTTTAGTAAAATATACACTCTAAAAAACTACAGTTTTATTTGTAGTTTTTTTGTTTAATTAAAACCATATAGTTTTTTTAGTTTTAAATAATATCATTCCATCAAAAGTGTTTAGTTTTAATTTTCGTTCTAATTCTTTTAAATTTTTAATGGATGGTAGCAGTGTAACATCATAACTTTTTAATAATTCATTTTTAAAAGACACTAAATTTTCTAAACTTTCATCTTCATCATAAATAACTGCTATTTTTTTTCTTTCTTTTTCAATGGTTACTTCTTGCTCTTTCATAACAAGAAGTACAACATCAAGCCCAAGCCCAAAACCTACTGCAGGAACAGGCTCATCTATTATTTTTTCTATCATATTGTCGTATCTACCGCCACCACCAAGCGCACCTTTATATTCGCCGTTTTTTTGGAAAACCTCAAACACTGTTCCAGTGTAATAGCCTTGACCCCTTACAATGCCAATATCAAACACTATGTCATAATCGTTAGGAAGAGTTTGTTTTACTATACTAATTAACTGCTCCATTTTATCGCATTCATTAGTAGCATAGCCTTTTTCTTTTAAAATAATAAGGCCTTTACCACGAAGTTCAAATAATATATTATATAATTTTTGCACTGCATTTTCATTATATCCATTATTTAAAAGTTCTTGTTTGCAACCGTCTAATCCAATTTTATCTATTTTGTCTATTATTATGCAAACATTAGTTTCTTCTTCTAATGTAAACCCGCTTTTTAAAATAATATCATTTAAAATTTTACGGCTACTTACTTTAATAATTAAGTTTTTTAACCCTACATTTTTATAAGTTTGCATTACTGTGGTAATTATTTCTATTTCGCCAAGTACACCTTTTTCGCCTAATATGTCAATATCACATTGTGTAAATTGACGATACCTTCCTTTTTGTGGGCGCTCTCCCCTAAATGACTCGTCAATTTGAATAGATTTAAAAGGAAGC
>Ga0265295_1007104_pt1 | contig 13090 bp, 9 predicted proteins | sample Munlansysbiofilm_FD_192503 | JGI IMG/M metagenome (GOLD analysis project Ga0265295, IMG submission 192503) | Leachate microbial communities from a municipal landfill in Southern Ontario, Canada - Methane capture system biofilm | ecosystem: Engineered > Solid waste > Landfill > Unclassified ... | reverse complement strand
GCAAATTGGACCACGCTGCTGCCCAGAAGCGAGATAATCTGACCGACGAACATCGGCAAAAAATTACGAAGCCAGTTTTCAGGGATAAGGGGTTCGTTATTGATGTTTTCCTGATTTTCAATCTGTTCTTTTTCATTTGATTCGTTCAAATCGTTTTGCATTCTGTGTTTCCTTGGTAGTAAATTACTAATAACTTAGTAAAATTGAGCTCTGTTTTTAAATCTATTGATATTCTATTCATAATACTTAATAATGTCAAGATAAAAATCAAAAACATTTAGTTTTTGTTGTTTCTTGTGGAAAAACCTTCAGGCTTGTATCGAAACCATTAGGAGGAAGCAAATTATAACTTTTTATTTGAAGCATTCTGCATCCAGAGAAACAATTGCACGGATTTTGAAGCTTATCAAGATTATCCAAAAATTTTTGCAAAATATCCCAAATTGGTATGATAGATTCATGAAAAAACTGTTATTGACTCTCTCCTTTGCTACTTTACTCTTCCTTTCCGCATGCGGGAATGAGGGTTTGCCTCTAATTGAGACGCCATTACCCATGCCTTCGGTCGCAACAATTCCTCTTCAAGAAGTAGAACCTGAAAACGAAGATCCGGTTCCAGCGACGGAAGAGCCTGAAGAGATAGAAACCCAGATTCCGGAAAGCACGCTTGAAATTAGCCCTACTCCCGAGCTGATTCAAAGCCTGGTCCAAAACCTCAACTCTCCTTGGGAAATCGCTTTTTTACCCGACGGAAAAATTCTGATTACCGAACGCGGTGGTGATTTAGTTGTTTTTGATGGGGATGAAGAAAGCAGAATCTCGATTGCGGATGTTTACGAACAGGGTGAAAGTGGTTTGCTCGGTTTGGCGGTTCACCCCAATTTTGAGGATAACCGGCTAATTTACCTTTACCTCAGTTATGCAACAAGCGCAGGGATTCGTAACCGGGTTGAAAGCTATCGCTTTGAAGACGGGCAAATCAGCGAAAAACAAATTTTGATTGACGACATTCCCGGTGCGGCAAATCATGACGGCGGGCGAATAGAATTTGGCCCGGACGGCTTACTTTACATCACAAGCGGTGATGCCCAAAACCCTGATTCCGCTCAAGACATAAACACGCTTTCGGGAAAAATTTTGCGTTTGAATGACGATGGCAGCATTCCAAACGATAATCCATTTAACAATCCGGTTTACAGTTACGGGCACCGCAATCCGCAAGGCTTGGCATGGGATGATGAAGGGCAGTTGTGGTCAACCGAACATGGTCCAAGTGGATTCGGCACTGGTTATGACGAGCTGAACTTAATCGAAATCGGTGGGAATTACGGTTGGCCTGTCATTCAAGGCGATCAGACTCGTGAGGGCATGGTTTCGCCGCGTTTGCACTCCGGTGGAAACGAAACCTGGGCACCCGGTGATCTTGAAATTGTTGATGGGCAAGCTTGGTTTACCGGCTTACGAGGCAGCACGCTCTATTCTGTCCTTCTCGATAAGATCAATCCCGAAAGCCTGAACCGTCACTTTGTTAATCAATTTGGACGTTTGCGGGCTATCAGGCTTGGACCCGACGGTTTACTCTATGTTGGCACATCAAATAGGGATGGGAGGGGAAGCCCAAACGAAAATGACGACCAAATTTTCAAAATTGACTTATTGCAGTTGTCACAAAATTGACAGAGCGCTTCAAAAATTTGGATGTTTTTGATAAAATAAATTAACCCTCAATCAAAGGATATTGCATGGCTGTATCAATGCGCAAAAATGAGTATCAAAAGAAATACCCCTATCCTCGGAACAACCATCGCCGTGGTTTCCTCCGCTCAGGTATTGCTTTGGCCGCCGGTTTAGTACTGGACTATAAATTAGAAGGGATAGAAAACCTTCCCAAAGAAGGACCCCTCTTAATAGTGTCGAACCATTTCCATTTTTTGGACACAATTGGACCAATCCACGCCACGAGATATTCGCTTGAACTGATTAGCGACTCAGAGATGCCAAACGCGCCTGGGATTTTCAAAGTGTTACCGGCGATTTGGGGAACTTTGCCAATTACGCAGGGGAAGGCTAATTTAGAATCGATTCGTGCCGCTGAAGCAATCCTTGAACAAAAAGGTGTTTTGGCTATCTTTCCCGAAGGGCATGTTCACAAGCCACCGCTTGCCGGTCCTCTTCCCGGGGCAGCCTTTTTAGCATTACGGCTGGGTGTTCCCATTGTGCCGATTGGTAGTTATAGCGAAGATAACTGGGATATTTTCGGCACAATTCTAAAAAAGCACCGCCTTGCCCGGGCTGTCACTCGGATTGGCAAACCATTTGGTCCGCTTATCAATGAAGGCCAGGCTACGGTTCCAAGTCGGGATGATGTCAAGCGAGCCGGGCAAGAAATTATGGAACAAATTGCCCGAACGCTCCCGGAAGCTTACCGTGGGAAATATCTTCAAGAAGAGGCAGAGAATTCGTAAAGGCTGTTAATAATCGTCCGACAATTTGGCACTACAATATAAGAAAACTTAGGTGCAGGTATTAAATTATGGATTATAAAGATTATTACACCACGCTTGGTGTTAACAAAACAGCTTCGGATGCTGAAATTAAAAAGGCTTATCGCGATTTAGCGCGAAAGTATCATCCGGATGTGAATAAAGCTCCTGAGGCGGAAGAGAAATTTAAAGAAATTAACGAAGCCTATCAGGTGCTTTCTGATGCAGAAAAACGAAAGAAATACGATCAATTTGGATCTGAATGGCAAAACTATCAAAACAGCGGCGGTCAACCGGGCGGTTTTGATTGGGGACGGTGGCAACAAGCACCGGGCAGTCAGACAAGCTATCGCAGCGTCTCACCGGAAGAATTTAGTGAGATGTTCGGTGGCGCCGGGGGTTCAGGCGGCATGGGTGGTTTTTCGGACTTTTTCGAAACCCTTTTTGGACGGGGAGGTTTTGGCGGCGGTTTTAGTCAACAAAGCCGGCAAACAGCGAGCCGGGCTCAGGACGTCGAATATAAGCTTGAAATTAGTTTGAAAGAAGCTTATCAGGGAACAACGCGCACATTGCAATTTGAAGACGGTCATAAAATTGACGCCAAAATTCCAGCCGGAGTCAGAACCGGTTCAAAAGTGCGTCTGAGCGGTCAGGCTGGCGGAGCTGATTTGTACCTCAAAATTGCCGTTTTGCCAGACCCGGTTTTTAGCCGCAAGGGTGATGACCTCTACCAGACTGTGCCGGTGGACCTCTATACGGCAATATTGGGTGGCGAAATCGGTGTAAACACGATGACAAATGCGATTCGTCTGACTATTCCCGAAGGAAGCGACAGCGGTAAAACCTTTAGGATTAAAGGTAAAGGCATGCCACATCTAAAGGATCCGAAAACCTTCGGCGATATGTATGTGAAGCTCCAGGTAAGCATTCCGAAACGTCTGACCGAAGCCGAAAAAGACATGTTTCGTCAAATCCGCAACATGCGCGTAGCATAATCATTTCGTGACGGCGAACCTGTACCCGAACGAAGTGAGTGGTATTGAAGATGGGATTGCACAAAAAATCCTTTGAGGTTTAAACATCTTCAAGTTCGCCCTACGGTCTTATGATTACAAATAAGCATAAATAAAAGCCACCTCGTTGAAAAACGGGGTGGCTTTTTGCTATCGGTTTGGTTTTATCTTACGGTTCAACAAGCCGACCCATGAAAACGATTGCATTGGTCGTGGTTTCGTGAATCACATAGATAAATGGGTGATCGAAATTGAGATCAAAACTTTGGCTGGCAAGTGAGGTTGTGGTGATACCCAAGACGGTTGAAGCAGCAGCTTCGGTGCCTTCTTCGTTCACTTCAATAATTGCCTTGTGGATAGCGTCCGAAACAAAAAGGTCCCTCTGACCGTTAATCTTGCTCAAATCAGCTTCTCCGGATTCGAACAATTTGTTCATTCCAAGCGCTTTCAGCTGGTCAACCAAAGCATAGCTGCTTTCGGTTGTAAACTTTGGAAAACTGAGTCGAATTGAGGCATTGCCTGCTATCGCTTCGAAAATATCATCAAGGTTGTCACCAAGATTTTGCTCAAAATTGTTGAAATCGCCAAAGGGCATGATCACGGTCATGGCGTAATTGCCGCCTTCGTAAGGTAGCGTTACCGCTTGGTACGAATCGTTAGAGGTGGCCATACCGGTGAAATCGTTTTGCATCATTTCCACTTCTTTTTCACTGCCATCAAGCAGGTGGAAGGGGAGGTTCTCAGTATTCGCTTCGTCAAATTGATTACTCCAGGCAGCTTTGAAATAAATAGCGTTGGCAATTACCATGCGGGTCAATTCATCCAAGGTGCCTTCAGGGAGTAAGTCTTTAATTTTGTCATTGGTATGAGCAGCCACCCAGAGGTTGATTGCCTGACGGGCTTCCTCGGGTTGGCTAAAATCAACCAATTGCAAGCCTGCATTGTAATTTACAGTCAATTGATCAATGAAAATTTGATTTACTTCCATGTCTTCTTGCAGCCAGAGGGAATTGGCATTGGTGAATTCAAGCGGTTGGGCATCTTTTTCTAAATATTCAGGGCGAGTGGTCAAAACCTGGTTCAAGGCAGCGGCGAATTGGTGGATTCGATCGCCATCCTCGTTGTCAAAATCCAGGGCATCGGCAATTTCGGCTTTGGTTTCGCCATCTGCGCCGGCATAGACCATCAAAAATGCCTGGTAGATGCTGTAGGGTGAATAAATTAAGTTGCCTTCTTTGCTGGCAAGTTTTTGATAGAGGTCAATCGCAAACTCGTTTAAATCTTCGGCGTGTTCTGCAATTTCCTCAGCGGTCGCCAACATATCGGGGGTCAGTGGCAGGACAGGGTTCACAGCCGGGTAAGAATCGTTAACATCTTCTTCTGGCTGTTTCGGTTCTTCATCAACCGGATAGGGTTCGTTCTGATTATTGTCGGGCTCAACCGGCGTTTGAGTCGGGGCACAAGCACCTAAAATCATCGAAAGAACGAGCATGCTTACAATAAATAGTCTGTTATTTTTCATATTTCTCCTAAAAGTTTTTAATTTAAGGTTTCATCAAGCTACCGAGAAAGAGGATTGCTCCGGTTTCGGTATCGCGAATGAGATAAACAAAAGGTTTGTCAAAGGTGATTTCCACGGGTTCGGGGTTAAACATGCCTTTGGCTTGAGCGATTGCGAGAGTAGCGGCGGCTGCTTCGGTACCGGCTTCATCTACATCGATAAAGGCTTTTTGGACGAGGGTTGAGATAAACTGACTTTTATCGCCGGTCATACCGGAGAGGTCAGCGGCCATTCCAAAAACGTCCACTAATCCAAGCGATTGTAAGGGGCGAATCAGGTCCATTTCAGGGGTCTCAACGCTGAATTTTGGCATTTTGAGGTTGACGCTGTTGTTGGTCATTTGCTCAAGGTAGGACTTTAACTGCTCTGAGTCCAGGTTGTTGATGAAGGCTTCCCAATCACCGTCGAGGGGAGAGATGAGGTCCATCACGATTGTGCTTTTCGCATAGGGGAGTTCGACCAATTGGATTTTTTCATTCTTCAAAACGTTGAAATTTTCGTTTTGATACATCATATCCACTTGAAGGTCTTCTCCGTCCAAAAGGGTGAAATTTTCTTTTTGGGTGTTTGCCTCGTTGAACGGAACGCGCCAGGCAGCATTGAAATACACTGCGTTGGTCAAGGCAAGGCTGGTGTTGCTGTTAAACATGCCCGGTTGGGCAATATCTCTGATCTTACCTTCGGTTTTTTCTTCGACCCAGCTGTTGATTAAATCTGCGGCTTCCTGAGCCTGACTAAAGTCAACGGACTGATTCTCAGTCTGGTAATTGTTTGCAAGCAAATCTAAGAAAGCTTGCTCAATGTGCAAATCTTTTTGTGTCCAAAGCCCATTGGCGATATTGAGGCTAAAAGTCGCATCCTCATTTTGGCTGTTTTCGTTTTGGGCATTCAGGCTGTCATTCATCGCTTTGCTTAATTCGTGGATCTGATCATTCGTCCAGGGTAAGGCTAAAACGGTTTCAAATTGTTCGGCTGTACCGGTTCTTGCAGCCGCATAAATCATGGTTAATGCCTGATACAAACTGTAAGGTGAATAAAAAGTGTTTTCTTGCTCACTCTTAAGCTCTTGAAACAGTTTGAAGGCAAATGAATTATTTGCCTGGGCTAAATTTTCAATTTCGGTTTGGTTTACTTCGTGCATAATCTCCTCTTCCGTGGTGAAGGGTAGCTCAGCCTCCGGGCTTGGCTCGGTTGTTGCTTCTTTGGTTACATTGGCTTCAACTTCGATGGTGCTCAAGATATCGCTGACATCGTCTGAAGAAAGGGTTGCATCCTCAACAATCGAGGGCGTTGTTGGTGTGCAGGCAGTGAATAAAATCAATGCGCTAAGAAAGCATAGGGCTAATTTTTTCATATGGTCTCCTGTTATTCTCTACTAATAGACGAATTTTAGCATTCTAAAGTTCCCTTCGCGAATTAACGCAAAAGTCTGCAGGGATACCTGCAGACTTTTCGCGGAAGTTTAATCGCTGATAGAGGATCAGCGAAATAACCAATTAAAAGATGGAGCTCAGCCGATAAAATGCCAGACCGACATATTCCCAAAGCGTTGTCACAGATTGCTGAAAAGCCTGGCTATTGGGCATGAGGTTTTTGATGATATCCTGCCATCTGAAGGCTGTCATGTTTTGCCAGTCGTTCAAAGTGACCTGATAATCGACCGGGGCAGGGATAATCTCTATATCGGATGAGCGCAATAGGTAAAGCGTGCGGTCCATCCTGAGGGCGGAGGTAACCAATATGACAGATTTGAATTCGTTTTCTTCAATCAAATTGAGGGATAGTTTGATGTCTTCGCGCAAATTGGGGGCATGTCTTTGCATAATGATGTCACTCTCCGGAACACCCAACTCCATCAAAAGCGTTTTGGAGCTTTCTGTTCGGCCGCCATTTCCGCTGATAATCACTTTAGGTGCCAACCCTTGTTGATATGCCATGGCAGCGTAGAGTGTGCGATCGGCTGCTTCGCCAACCTCGACGCGCTGGCGGGGAGTTTCAGCTAATAGGGTGCCATCAGCCAAAAGCAGAATTGCATCTGCCTTTTCCATGTTTGTTTGTGGCATGTAACGCCATTCCATTGAACGGGTAAACCAAGTTGAAAAATAGTTGTTGCCAAAAACGCCGATTAGGAGCAAGACGGCAATCAAAAACCAAATCGCGGTTTTGGGCTTCTTTTTAACCAAGAACAAAGTGACAAACAAAACCAAGCCGACGAAAGCCAGCGGGTTGAAAAATTGCATGACGAAATCTCTAATAATGCTCAACATCTTCTGCTCCTTAAACTTAGAACTGCAGATATACTTGCAAGATTTGTGCCCGGCAAGAAAGCCGATTCAATTTTAGGGATAGGGAAGAGACAATGATATGAAATTTAACAAATGTGGGGAGACAAAAAGTATAAGCAGTTAAGAATCAGCCCCTTGATAAATTAAGAGAGGATTACGCAATCGACGTTAAAGACGATCGGAAATAATCTGCAAAACCTGGCGGTCGCTTGCGCCAAAGCGGTATTTATAATCCTCATCGCCGCGCATCAGGTCAACTTCTTTCATTCCATTCTCAATCCCCCATTGGATTAATTTAGTGAGCAAAGCCCAACCGGGGGAGGCGTTGGAAAATATTGGGTTCCAGCCGGTGTTATAGACCCAAATGCGATCATCCCTGATGAAGTTTAGGTAAGCGGCAGCTTGTTCGCCATTTAAATAGAGACTGGCGAGGCTCAAACAACCAGCCTTTTGGGCGGCTTTTGCCAGATCAATCAAGGTTGTCTCCATCAGAGGGCTGAGGAACTTATTTTTTTCTTCTTCATTGCGCATCATTGCGATGAAGTTCACCATTTCAAGGTCTAAATCGCAACATTCATTCGAAAAGATTAACTCAGCTTCAAAATCGCGTTCCAAATTGCGCTCTTTTCGACGGACTTCGTGACGTTGTTTCTTTGAAAGACCTTGCAAATAGTCTTCCCAAGTACTGGGTAAAATGATTGTCGGTGCGGGTTGCAAAACTTCCGAATTAATAGTACGCCCTTTCTGGCGAGAAAGTTCCTCGAAAAGGGCAATTGAAGGCGAATCGTCGCGAAAATTGGCTAATTCAAGGCGTTTCGTCTCAAACGCTGGGTTGGTATCAATAAAATCGAGCATGCCACTCAAAAAGGCTTCTAAAGCGGAGGGCAAGGCAATAAAATCGAGGTAATCGGTGATTTCAACTTGTCCGATGAAGCGCAAAGCATTTGGAGAGCCATCCTTAAAAGAGGAAAAGAGGGGAGCAATGCCGATTAATTTATCGTTTTCTCTGGCAGTGATGATTTTTAATTCCGAGTTTTCAGGCGACCATTCGCCGCCGCCTAATGTTTGCCACCAGTTTTGTAAATACCAAAATTCGAGAAAAGGGTATTGAGAAAAGCTGGATTTTAGCAATTCGTCCCATTCCTTTTTTAGTGCTTCCCAGTCTTCATTCTTGTTGATTAAATTAAATTTCATATCGAAAATTATACTCTCTGGCACGGATGTTGTACTGTATGTACTAAGCAAATTGCAATTTACAGGTAAGGTAGCTATGAAATACGATCTGACAATTTTTCAAACGAATGAGGAGCACTCGTTTTTAGCCTGCTTCAACAGTCCTCGCCAACGAGCACGAGGAAGGGAAGAAGACCAACTATTGGTTTTTGTTGGCTTAAACCAGCCGTTTGAAAACGCTCAATCTTTGAAAGCCGAACTGGAAAAACAAGCAAAAGAATTCTATAAGACCAGCGGGTCGGTAACGAAATCGATGCGTGTTTTTATAGATGGGTTGAATAGCTGGTTTTTGAAACAAAACAATCAATTTGATGACTCCGCAAACTGGCAAACAGCTGTTTTATCATTAGGCGTTGTTCATTTGGATACACTTTTTATTGCTCAACTGGGAGCCAGCCAGGCAAATCTTTTTTCTGATGGAGCTGTGGAGAGCTTTTTTGATGAATCAGTTGAGGCGCGAGGGCTGGGACTTACCACTGTTGTCAAACCGCGTTATTTTCAAAGCGCTTTAAAAGATAACCAAACCCTGATTTTTAGCAAAAACACTGAAAGCCACTTGACCGAAAATGATGATTTGGTGATGGTGGTTGGTGAACTTAAATTAAGAGCAGACGGAAATGAACCCCTGGCGGTGGTCCGGCTAAGAGAAGGTTCAGGAGCAATAAAACCGGATGAGGGTTTTGATTTCGCAACTTTATTGCCCGTTTTCCAAATGGGTACCGAAACACCCGACGCCGCGCCTCTTGAGGAGGTTGGCTATGATGGAGAATTTGAAGAAAGTATCAATCATGATGATTCAGAAAGTGTGGAAGAGCTCCCCCAACCAGCAAGCTTGGCAGATGACTTGTTTGCTCAAGCAGGTTTCCATTCTTCCTCGGTTGAGCCAGCAGAAGAAGAGTCCCCCCAAGCAGATTTGGACGATGAGTTAACGATTGCTTTTGAGCCTGATTCAGCAATGGATGACGAGAATGAGGATGAGGATCTGCCCGCGTCTTTTGAAAGTCGTTCGGAGGATGATTTAGCAGGAGACTTTGAAGAATTTGAGGATGAAGGGTACGAAGCTGGTGAAGAGAGACAGTCCGTTGAACCCCTGCAAAAACCGGATTTCGGTGCCATCAAAGACAAAGCTTTGCAAGGTGTAGCTGCCGGAGCAGGTTGGTTGCGTAATGTTGAGCAAAAAGCGGAAGAGATTGCCGCTACCGGAAAACCGAGCGAATTTGACGATGAAAATTCGCAGAAAAAAGAATTGTCAACGCTTCATAAAGTCCTAATTGCGATTATAGTTCCACTTGTGGTTGTCTTCCTTGCGGCAATGATCTTCTTTACTCGAGGAGAGCAACAGGAGTATGCCTATTATTTGGCACAGGCAGAAGCCTCGTATAACAACGCCGCTTTGATGGAAAGCCGCGACCTTCAGCGCGAAGGCTGGCAGCAAGCTTTGCTTTTTCTTGATAAAGCCGCTTCTTATGAAGATACTGCGGAAGTGAAAACCTTGCGCCAACGGGTTCAACTTGCTTTGGATGACCTGGACGGGGCAAGACGTCTGCAATACTCGATTGCTTTTTCTGCTTCGCAAGCTCCGGGCATGGATATCGGGGCGATTGTTTCTCTGAACAGCGACCTCTATTTGTTGGATCGCACAAGCGGTTCGGTGAAAGCCTTTCGGGCAAGTTCTAATGGTTATCAAATCGATAGTGAATTCAAATGCGAGCCGGGAACTTATAGCGGTGTGAAGTTGGGAAACTTGGTTGACATGATTAGTATTCCGATAAACAACCCTGCTAAAGCACCAATTTTAGCGATTGATGGGGAAGGCAATTTGGCTTATTGTTCGATTGGGCAAAGTCCTGTTGCAGCACATTTGCCTACACCGGAAAGTGGCTGGTCTGATTTGAAAGCAATTGCATTTAACAGTGATCGTCTCTATATCCTCGATTCGGGCAATCAGACGGTTTGGGTTTATCGCGGCTTAACCGCTAATTTTGCGGTTGAAGCGACTTCGCTATTTGCGGAAAAAATAATTGACCTTGGCCGGGCGATTGATATCGAAGTGGATGGCGAAGAAGTTTTCCTGCTCCATGCAGATGGACATACTTCGCGATGCACAAACCCTTGGTTCGCGGGTGTAAATAGTTGTGACGATCCTTACAGGTATGCCGATACGGGCACGACGGGAAGTAATACGGATTTTGAGCAGCTAAAATTTTCCCGGATTGCCTATTCACAGCCACCTGATCCTTCGATTTTTTATCTTGAACCCGAACGAGCGGAGTTGTATCAATTTAGCCTGCTCTTAAATTTGAACAAGGTCTACCGAAGCGGGGCAAGCTCAGGCAGTTTACCAAAGAGTGAAGCGACAGCTTTTTACGTAAGCACAGACAGAAAAGTCTTCCTCGCTTTTGGTAATCAGTTGTATTATGCGTCGTTGCCTTAAGGTGGATTCCCAAATCTTTGCTTCAGAATAGGACTTCGTACGGGGGGGTTCTATAGCACCCGATGCGAAGCGAGTGGTGTAACCCCTCCGCCGGATGAGTCCCTAAGAATATAATTTATCCCCTTCAGATTGCACACTGAAGGGGATGTTTTTTTTGATATCAAGGATTTTTTAAAGAGAAAGAATTAGTTAACTCAAACCTACAAGCCAAAGCCGTGTGGATTGACCGGCGCGCCGTTATATCGAATCTCGAAATGCAGATGAGGGCCAGAGCTATTGCCGGTGGAACCCATACCGCCGATGGTTGAGCCGGCATAGACAATCGATCCACAACTAACGTTAATTCCGCCATCCATCAGGTGAGCATAGAGACTTAAGTAGCCGTTGCCATGGCTGATGACAATCGTGTTCCCATAACCACGGTCTGACCAACCGGCATAAATCACCACACCCGTATCAGAGGCATAAATTGGGGTTCCGGTCTGGCCGGAGTAGTCCAGTCCGTTATGCACCGGCGGGTTATATTCATAGCCACCAACGTGACTCGTTGTTGTTGGCAAAACCCAGCTTCCGCTTCCGCGAACAGAGGCGGTGGAATTACAGGCATAGCCACCTAAATAGGAAACACTGGGATGTCCGCCGGAAGGGTCGTTGGGATCGATAACCGTACTCACCCAGGAGGGAATAGAACCGTGCCCACCCGGAACATACAAAAATGTGCCGGTCTTGATTTTTGGTAAGCTGAGATCTCCAATCGTAGAGACATCGATATTATTCAAAGGCTCGTTCAAAATATCTGCCGGTGTAACACCATAGGCATTTGAAACACCGTTTAAGCCTTCACCATAGAGCCAGGAATGATAAACACCATCGGCAGGAAGGATGATCAAATCTTGCCCGGGGTTGATTCCGTCGGGAGTATCGCCGATGAGATAGCGGTTGGTCCAAAGGATTGTTTCAGGTTCTAAGTCGAAAGCTTCGGCAATCGAGAAGATAGAATCCTCAGGTTGCGCTTCGTAGACGATAATTTCAGAACGCGGGGCGGGGTAAGTTTCAGGTGTCCCATGAGGGAGATTTTCTAATTGCGCTTTGGCAGCATAATAGAGCAAGGTATCACTGGCGAAGTAATTTGGCAAGGTCCCACCGGGAACGATTAAACCGGTTCCGGCTTTGATGTTGGGGCTGGAATAGCTGCCGATTGTATCCGGACTCAAATTGTTTGCCGGATAGTTGATGATATCTTCAGGAGTGACTCCATAATAGTTTGAAACCGCACCCAAGCCTTCTCCCTCAGACCAAATATGATAAACGCCATCGATTGGGAGGATGTTAATTGTTATGCCTGGGGTGTAATTTCGCAAATCGTCTTCAAGGGTATAGCGGTTAGCCCAGATGATTGTTTCAGGCCAGAGCCCAAACTGGGCGGCAACGCTGGCAACGGTATCACCTTCTTTAAGGGTGTACTGAATGACTTCATAACGAGGGGCAACGGTTGCGGTCGGAATTCTGACCAAAGCTTCAGTTGGCTGAATTGTTTCAGCGACAGGAGTTTCGTCCTGTTCAATCTCAATGATTGGCGTTGCAAGGTCAAGTTGGAGGGTGTTTGTTGGCAGAACCTCGGTTTTTGGTTCCGAATTTCCGCTAAAAGCCCAAATCAAGATCATAACGATGGCTACTATCACCATAATTCCGGCAGCAATCATTCCCGGCTGCTTCATGGCATTCTTTATGGTATCGGAAAAATTAGGTGTTTTTGAATCCTGCGGCTCGTTATCAAGAGTGCTGGGTTCATTTTCTTCAAGAAGATTTTTATCGTTCATATTTACTCCATTTTGGCATATTAATCATTTTCAACCGATCTGTCAAGTTTGCGAAATCTGCAATTTTAGTCAGCTTCCCTTAGGGATTTTGAAAATACTTGCTGACTATAGGGCTGAGATCTTGGTCTGTATGCCGATTGAAGGCTTCAAAGAAGTCTGCTTTTGTGGCTATATTATACGTGTTATCGTAAGTGTAGTCTTTTAAGGATGTGAAGAAGGCACCATCACCGATCGTTTGGCGGATTTCATGTAAAAACAAAA
>Ga0265295_1007103_pt1 | contig 13091 bp, 13 predicted proteins | sample Munlansysbiofilm_FD_192503 | JGI IMG/M metagenome (GOLD analysis project Ga0265295, IMG submission 192503) | Leachate microbial communities from a municipal landfill in Southern Ontario, Canada - Methane capture system biofilm | ecosystem: Engineered > Solid waste > Landfill > Unclassified ... | reverse complement strand
TCGCCGTACACGGCTCTCGGTCGAGCGCAGTGCGCCGCGCTGGCGCGTGAGATCGTGTCGTGGGACCCGGCCGTCATCTACACATCGCCGCTCGAGCGCACACGGCTGGTGGCCGAGGCGGCGGATCCTGACTGCACTCGCACCGTGGCGCTCGACGGGCTCCGCGAGATCGGGTTCGGCGAGGCCGAAGGCCTCACGTGGGAGGAGATGCGTGAGCGGAACCTCGAGCTCGACTACACGAGCGGCGGACCCATCGCCCCGGGAGGGGAGTCGGGCTCGGCGTTCGACGCGCGTGTACGCGCCGCTGCGCAGACGCTCAGGGATACGCCGGGTCGCGTGACCGCGATATCGCACGGCGGTGTGGTGCGCCGCCTGCTCGCGCACTGGCTCGAGATCCCGCCGGCGAGCGCATGGCACCTCGGCATCGCGAATGCGGTAATCGCTGTGGTGAGCTTCGAGGGCGGGTACGCCCGGCTTACGGAGCTGCGCCAGGTGTAGCGCCCGCCCACCGGTCGCCGCGGGCCGCTCACCGGCCACGCGGGGCGCCGCGGCTTGCACTCGGCCTGAGTGAGCGCGACAATGCTCGGCACACTCTCCGAGGGAGGACCGCGCGTGGACTGGGACGTCATGATCCGTGCAGAGCTCGAAGGCCTTGTGCCCTACGCGCCTGGCCTGCGCGAGGATCAGGTCCGCGAGCGCTCCGGCCGTGACGACATCTGCAAGCTCTCCAGCAACGAGAGCCCCCACGGTCCGTTCCCCGCCGCCATCCACGCCATGGAGCGCGAGCTCTCCGGCCTCAACCGGTACCCCGAGGGCGCCTCGGAGGCGCTTCGTGAGCGGCTTGCCGGGATCCACGGTGTGCGTGCCGAGGAGACCCTCGTAGGCGCCGGGAGCAACGAGATCCTGCGCCTCATCGGCCAGGTCGTGCTCCACCCGGGCGACGAAGTGGTCTACCCGTGGCCGTCGTTCGTGGTCTATCCCACGGTCACGCAGATGTTCGGCGCCACCAAGGTGCCCGTCCCGCTCGTGAACGGCACCGACTACGATCTCGACGCGCTGCTTGCCGCCGTCACGGAGCGTACGCGCATCCTGTTCCTATGCAATCCCAACAACCCCACCGGCACCATCTACACACGTGAGGCGTTCGACCGCTTCCTCGGGAAGCTTCCCGCGCATGTGCTGCTGGTGCTGGACGAGGCGTACTTCGAGTTCGTCACGCACGCCGAGTATCCCGATGGCCTCACGTACTTCGACGGCCAGCGCCCGATCGTGGTGCTGCGCACGTTCTCGAAGATCTACGGGCTCGCCGGGCTTCGCGTGGGCTATGGCTTCATGCCCGAGCCGCTCAAGCACGCCATCGACTGCGTGCGCGAACCGTTCAACGTGAACTCCGTGGCGCAGGCCGCCGCGCTGGCGTCGCTCGACGACCAGGCCGAGGTCAGCCGGCGCCGGGCTGAGAACCAAGAACAGAAGACGTACCTCTATTCGGGCTTCGATCGGCTCGGCATCCCCTGGGTGCCGTCGGAGACGAACTTCGTCTGGATCAAGACGGAGAAGCCGGTCGAAGTCTTCGAAGGCCTCCTCGAAGAGGGGGTGATCGTGCGGGCGTTCGGACCGGTGCCGGCGCTGCGCGTGGGCGTCGGGACTCCCGAGGAGTCGCGCCGCACGATCGAAGCGTTCGAAGCGGTCGTCGCCCGCCTCGGCAGCGTCTAGGAACGCTCTCGAGGCCGTGACGGCCGCGGATGTCCGTCACGATGCGCGCACTGCGCGCTTGAGAGGGTGATCGACGATGCTCGTCGTCATGAGGGACCACGCGTCTGCCGAGGATATCCAGCACGTGGTGGACCTGCTGCGTGAGGCCGGCGCCGAGGCGCACCTGTCACGCGGCGAAGTGAAGACCATCATCGGCGTGATCGGTGACCGCGAGGTCATCTACACGCTCGATTTCGAGGGACTCCCGGGCGTGGAGCAGGTCGTCCGGGTCCTGAAGCCGTTCAAGCTCGTGAGCCGCGACTTCCAGCCCGAGGACACGGTGATCACCGTGGGCGGCTCGTCGATCGGCGGCGGCGCCTTCGCGGTGATCGCGGGGCCGTGCTCGATCGAGTCAGAAGAGCAGATGATCGCCACCGCTCGCGCGGTGAAAGCCGCCGGCGCCACGATGCTCCGCGGCGGCGCGTACAAGCCCCGTACCAGCCCGTACGCGTTCCAGGGCATGGGTGTGGACGGCCTCAAGCTCCTGCGCGCGGCAGGCGACGCGGTAGGGCTCCCCGTGGTGACCGAGGTGCTCGACGTCCGTGACGCCGAGACCGTTGCGGAGTACGCGGACATCCTGCAGGTGGGCGCGCGCAATATGCAGAACTTCATGATGCTCGACGAGCTCGGCACGATGCCGCGACCGGTGCTACTCAAGCGGGGGCTTTCGGCCACCATCGAGGAGCTGCTCTCGGCCGCCGAGTACGTGCTCAAGGGCGGCAACCGCGACGTCATCCTGTGCGAGCGCGGCATCCGCACCTTCGAGACCTACACGCGCAACACGCTCGACCTCGGCGCCGTCTCCGCGCTGAAGTCGCTCACGCACCTGCCGGTGATCGCCGACCCCTCGCACGCGAGCGGGCGTCGCGAGCTCGTGGCTCCCATGTCGCGCGCCTCGGTGGCCGCGGGCGCTGACGGGCTCATGATCGAGGTTCACCCGGAACCCGAGCGCGCACGGTGCGACGGCCCGCAGTCGCTCACGCCGGCGGACTTCTCGGCGCTCATGGCGGACCTCGGTCCGCGTATCGCGCTCGAGGACAAGTGGCTAGGAGCGGGGGAGTGAGCATCGATCGGATCACCACCATCGGGCTTGGCCTGATCGGCGGATCGGTCGCGCTCGCCGCGCGCCGGGCGATGCCCGGGGTTGCGCTGCGGGCGGTCGATACCAGCCCGGACACCATCGCGTACGCGCTCGAGCACGGCATCGTGGACGAGGCGCTCCAGTCAGACCGCGCGCGTGACGCGGGCTGGTTCACCACAGCGGACGCCCTTCCCGCCGAGGGCCGCGACCTCGTGGTGCTCGCGGCGCCGCCCGCGCAGACCGCCGGGTGGCTGGCGCTCCTCGCAGGGCTCGGCTACGGCGGGCTCGTGACCGACGTGTGCTCCACGAAGCACCTCGTGGTGTCCGCCGCGCGTGAGGCGATGCTCGGGGGTGCGCGTTTTCGGTTCGTGGGCGGACACCCGATGGCGGGATCCGAGCGCAGCGGCGTGGCGGCGGCCTCGGCCACCCTGTTCGACGGTGCGTACTACGTGCTCACGCCCACCGAGGCCACGAACATGGACGCGTATCGCGTGATCCACGAGTTCGTCACCGCTCTCGGGGCGCGGGTGATCTCGGTCGACGCCGCGCAGCACAACGAGGCGGTGGCGATCGTGAGCCACGTGCCCCATGTGACCGCGTCGGCGCTGGTGGACCTCGCGGTCGCCCGGGCGGACGACATCGGGGCCGACTTGCTGCGTCTTGGCGCCGGCGGCTTCAAGGACATGACCCGCATCGCCGCCGGCGATCCCGACCTGTGGACCGGCATCTGCATGGCCAACGCGCCAGCGCTGCGCAGGGGCATCGCCGACCTCGGCGCCGTGCTCGAGCGGTTCTCAGGGGCGCTCGAGCGCGGAGACGCCGCGGCGGTGCGTGCGTGGCTCGCCGCCCCGGCCGACGTGCGCCGCGCGCTCCCCGCGCGCTGGGTGCCCGCGACTGCCCAGCTGCGCGAGCTTACGGTGCCGGTGAGCGACCGGCCTGGCGTTGTCGGCATCGTGACCACCGCGGTGAGCCGCGCAGGCTGTAATATCGAGGACATCGAGATCGACCACCAGTCGGAGGAGACCGCCGTGCTCAGGCTCGTGCTCACCGACGAGGGCGACTCGGACGCCCTGATCGCGGATCTGCGCGAACGGGGTTTCGACCCGGTTTTGGTGCCGCTGGAGGAGGCCGCTTCATGACCGACACGACCATCACTCCCGCGCTGGGGCCGCTCTGCGGCGAGGTCCGCTTGCCCACCGACAAGTCGATTTCGCATCGGGCCGTGCTCGTCGCGGCCATGGCCGAGGGCGAGTCGGACCTCGTGGGCGTGCTCGACAGCGCCGACGTGCACGCCACCCTGGAGGCCGTACAGGCCCTTGGCGCCGAGGTCGCGCTGCTGTCGGCGGGCACCCGTGGCCTCAGGGTGCGTGTGACCGGCTGGGGTGCGGCAGGTCCGTCCGCCCCCGCTGAGCCGATCGACTGCGGCAACTCCGGTACCACGGCGCGGCTGCTGATGGGGGTGCTCGCCGGGTGGCCGATAGAGGTCACGCTCACGGGTGACGAGTCGCTCTCCCGCCGCCCCATGGAGCGTGTGGCCGCACCGCTGCGAGCGATGGGCGCGGATATCCAGACCGCAGAAGGCGGCACACTGCCCGTACGTATCCGCGGCGGGGCGCTCCGGGCTGGCACGCACGTGCTGCCGGTTGCGAGCGCTCAGGTCAAGACCGCGCTCTTGCTCGCGGGTCTGCGGGCCGAAGGTCGAACGGCGGTCACCGAGCCTGCGGCGAGCCGTGACCATACCGAGCGTATGCTGCCGGTGTTCGGCGTACCGGTGGAGCGCGAAGGACTCACCGCGGCCGTGACCGGACCCGCCGTGCCCGCCAGCACGATCGCGGTGGTGCCGGCCGACCCGTCCTCGGCGGCGTTCATGTGCGCAGCTGCGTTGCTGGTGCCTGGCAGTGAGGTGATCATGCCAGGCGTGTCGCTCAATCCCGGGCGCGCCGGCTTCATCGAGGTGCTCCGCCGGATGGGCGCGAACATCGCGGTAGAAGAGCCGCTCACCATGGGGGAGGAGCCCACCGCCACGCTGATTGCGCAGCACGGGCGTCCGCTCACCGGGACCACCGTCGTCGCTGAGGAGGTGCCCGCGCTCATCGACGAGGTGCCGGTCCTGGCGCTCGTGGCCACACAGGCCGAGGGCGTCACGCGCTTCGAGGACATGGGCGAGCTGCGCGTGAAGGAGTCCGACCGGCTCGAGCTCGTCTCGGCCGGGCTGCGCATGCTTGGCGCGCGGGTCGAGACCGGCGCCGACTGGCTCGAGGTCCACGGACCGTCCACACTGCGCGGCGCCAGGCTCAGCGCGTCGGGCGATCATCGTCTCGCGATGACGTGGGCGATCGCCGGGCTCATCGCCGAAGGCGCAACGGAGATCGAGGGATTCGAGGTCATCGACGTTTCGTACCCGGCGTTCGCGTTCGATCTGGAGCGGCTCCGCGGCGAGGCGTGGCCGCTGTAGCGCATGGTAGAATCCCCGTTGCCCGCCGACCCGTACCGGAGCATGCCATGATCATCGCACTCGATGGCCCCGCAGCGAGCGGGAAGTCGACCGTAGCCAAAGCCGTAGCCAACCGCCTCGGCATCAGACATCTCGACACCGGTGCCATGTACCGCGCGGTGACCTGGCTCGCGCTCCACGAGGGCGTGGCCGTCGACGACGCTCCCGCGCTCGCCGCGCTTGCTGTGGCGCATCCGGTCGAGTTCGAGTACGCCGACGGTGCGAGCATCGCCACCACGGTCCGCATCGCCGGGCACGACGTGACCTCGGCTGTGCGGCTCCCCGAAGTTGACGCCACCGTGAGCGCGGTCTCGGCGGTGGCCGCCGTGCGTGAGGCGCTCGTCGCGCGGCAGCGGGCCCTCGGCACCGAGCGCGACACCGTGGCCGAGGGACGCGACATCGGCACCGTGGTGTTCCCTTCGGCCGAGGTCAAGGTCTACCTCACCGCGTCGGCGGAGGAACGCGCCCGGCGGCGCAAGCTCGATCTCGCCGCGCAGGGGCACGCCGTGGCCCAGGACGAAGTGCGGGAGCGCCTCGAGCGCCGCGACCGGTACGACTCCACGCGCGAGGTGAGTCCGCTGGAGGCGGCCGCCGACGCCACGCTGCTCGACACCACCGGTCTGAGCGTCGAAGAGGTGGTGGATGGCATCGTTGCACTCGTGGAGGCGGCGCGATGAAGAGCGATCGCCTCGCACGGTGCGTCCGCGCCACACTCGGCAGACTCGTGCCGCTGTTGTTCCGCACGCGCATCATCGGCGCGGAGCGCGTCCCGGCCGGCGGCGCGCTGCTCGCGGGCAATCACGTCTCGTACCTCGACCCGGTGCTCCTCTGGTGCGTGTCTCCACGCCCGGTGCACTTCATGGCTAAGAGCGAGCTGTTCGTGAAGGGCTTCGTGGCATGGCTGCTCCCGCGTTTGTGGGGCTTCCCTGTGAACCGCGGTGAGCCGGACCGCACGGCCATCGTCACCGCCACCGAGATCCTGAAGTCGGGTGGACTCGTGGGGGTGTTCCCCGAAGGCAGCAGGCGCGAAGCCGACGCCGGGGAGGCCGTGGGTGAGGCCCACGGCGGCGCCGCGTTCATCGCGCTCCGGGCGGGTGTGCCCATCGTCCCGGTGGCCATCCTTGGCACGGAACGTGCGATGCCCCGCGGTGCATCACTGCCACGGTTGGTGAAGGTGACGATCGTGGTGGGCGAGCCGATCGACCCGGCCACTGTCGCACCGGAGGCCGGGCGCAAGGAGCGCGTGGCGCTCGTGACCGCGCGTATGATGGAGGAGATCTCCGCTCTGCTGGCATCCGATCCGGGAGGCGCCCGATGAAGGTGGTCGTCGCACGTCACGCAGGCATCTGTTACGGCGTCGAGCGTGCCCTCAAGATGGCCGCCGAGGCCGCCACCACCGCCGATCGCGTGGCTACGCTCGGCCCGCTCATCCACAACCCGCAGGCGGTCGCCGCACTGCAGGAGCGTGGTGTGGGCGTGGCGTCTTCACTCGACGAGATCGAGCAGGGCACGGTGGTCATCCGTTCGCACGGGGTCGACCCCGCCGTGATCGAGCAGGCCGAGCGCAAGGGCCTCGCGGTCGTCGACGCCACGTGTCCGTTCGTGAGGGCCGCGCACACGTGCGCCGCAGAGCTCGCCGCCAGCGGCTACGCCGTGGTGATCGTGGGCGAGTCGGACCATCCCGAGGTCGAGGGCATCCTCGCCCACGCCGGAGGCGAGGCCGTGATCGTGGAGCATGCCGCTGACCTGCCAGCGCGGTTGCCCCGTCGCATCGGCGTCGTGGTCCAGACCACGCAGCAACTCGAAACGCTGCGCGAGGTGGTTGAGGACCTGCTCCCGCGCACAGCGGAGCTGCGCGTGTGCAACACGATCTGCAGCGCCACGGCCAAGCGGCAGACCGCCGCCGCCGAGCTTGCCGACGAGGTGGACGTGATCGTGGTTGTGGGAGGCCATAACTCCGGGAACACCACGAGGCTCACCGAGATCTGTCGCGCCCGGAATCCGCGCACGCATCATGTCGAGACCGCCGCCGAGCTGGATCCCGCGTGGTTCGCCGGCGCGGCCGCGGTGGGGGTCACGGCCGGTGCGTCCACGCCCGACGAGCAGATCCAGGGAGTCATCAGCGCGATAGAGTCCATTCCCGGCGATGAGTGATCCCGCTGGAACCCCTGCGGGCGGCACGAGCCAGCGCTACCCCACCGAGGCCTGCGGCGGGGGAGGGCTCGTCGTCGCCGTAGGCGGAGGAGCCGCCGCGTCGGCGGGCCTGCGCGTGGGCGACGTGGTGTGCGCTGTCGACCGCACGCCGCTGCGTGACGTTATCGACTGGATGTGGCTCACCGACGAGCCGGCGTTCGAGCTCGAGGTCGTGCGGGGCGGTGCGCCGCTCGCGCTGCGCGTGGAGCGCACGAGCGGTGAGACCCTCGGCGTGGAGTTCGCCTCACCGCTGTTCGACGCGATCCGCGAGTGCGACAACGCGTGCGTGTTCTGTTTCGTGTCACAGCTGCCGCCGGGCTTGCGCCCGTCGCTCTCCGTCCGCGACGACGACTACCGGCTCTCGTTCCTCGGCGGGAACTTCGTCACGCTCACGAACCTGACCGATGACGATGTCGATCGGATCCTCGGCCAGCATCTGTCGCCACTGCACGTGTCGGTGCACGCGGTCGACCCCGTGGTGCGCCAGCAGCTGGTGTGTGCGACCGTCGAGGATCACGCACTGGAGACGCTGATACGCTGCTTTCCGCCGGCATCGAGGCCCACGTGCAGATCGTGCTCGTGCCGGGCGTGAACGACGGCGACGTGCTCGAGGAGACGCTGACATACCTCGCCGATCGCGAGGGCATCCTCTCAGTGGGGTGCGTGCCGATGGGCTTCACAGCCCACCAGTGCCGCTTCAGCGGCTCGTACGACCGCATCGGGGCCCAGGCCGTGATTGCACGCATCGGCGGCTGGCAGGGCCGCCTGAGGGCTTCCCGGGGTATCGGCTGGGTGTATGCGGCCGATGAGTTCTTCCTGCTCGCGGGGGAGCCGATGCCGTCCACCGCGGAGTACGACGACTTCCCGCAGTACGAGAACGGGATCGGCATGGTCGCCGCGTTCGTCGAGGAGTTCGCCGCCGAGGCGGGCGCAGCGGGCGGCGCAACGGCCGCCGGGGGACCGGTCACCGCCGTGAGCGGCACACTGTTCGCTCCTGTGCTGCGCGAGGCCCTCGATCGCTCCGGCCTCACGCACGCCCGTGTGCTCGCAGTGCCCAATCGTCTCTTCGGCGGCAACGTGTCCGTCACCGGGCTTCTCGGTGGCGAAGACATCGTGGTCGCGGTGCGGGATGACGGTGCGACGGGTACCTACCTCGTGCCGGACGTTGTAGTAAACTCCGACGGGCTGTTGCTCGACGATGTACCGGCCGCATCGCTCTCGGAACGCTCCGGGGGCGACATACGCATCGTGGGAAGCGACGGGGCCGCCCTGGCCCGGGCCCTGATCACTGGAACAGGACGGACACGACCATGACCCTGCCTATCGTTGCTGTTGTGGGACGGCCGAACGTCGGCAAGTCCACATTCGTCAACAGACTCATACAGGCGCAAGACGCCATCGTGCACCCCGCAAGCGGGGTGACGCGCGACCGCAGCTACCATCGCACCGACTGGAACGGCCGCGAGTTCATGCTCGTGGACACCGGGGGCATCGAGTTCACCACCGATGACCACTTCGGCGACTCCATCCGCGAGCAGGCCGTGGTGGCCGCGCAGGAGGCCGACGTCGTGGTCTTCCTGGTGGACGGCGCCGTTGGCATCGCACCCGGAGACGAGGAGGTCGCGGGGCTCCTCCGCCGCCAGAAGACGCCGGTCTTCCTCGCTGTCAACAAGCTCGACACGCCCGGCCGCGAAGATGCCATCCACGATTTCTGGGGCCTTGGCCTCGATAGCCCGTGGCCGGTCTCCGCGCTGCACGGACACGGCACGGGCGACCTGCTCGACGCGATCGTGAAGGCGCTGCCTGAGGTCGAGGCCGAGGAGGCCGCCGATGAGATCGGCATCGCCATCATCGGCAAGCCGAACGCGGGCAAGTCGTCGCTCTACAACAAGCTGCTCGGTGTCGAGCGAGCGATCGTCTCCGACGTTGCGGGCACCACACGTGACGCCATCGACACCGTGCTCGAGCACGAGGGTCGCACCTACCGTCTGGTGGACACAGCCGGCCTGCGCCGCAAGTCGCAGATCGACGAGTCGGTGGAGTACTACGGGTTCGTGCGTGCGATGCGCGCGATCGATCGTGCCGATGTGGCGTTGCTGGTGGTCGACGTGGAGGCCGGCGTGACCGACCAGGACCAGCGCGTGGCCCGCTTCGCCGAGGAGCGCGGCTGCGGCATGCTCGTGGTCCTGAACAAGTGGGACCTGCTCGAGACGCCGGAGGAGAAGATCGAGATCGTGGAGCGCCTCCCCGACAAGCTCGGGTTCGTCGGCTTCGCACCGGTCGTGCGCGTGAGCGCCAAGACCGGCACCGGCGTGCACAAGATCCTGCCGATGCTCTCCGTCATCCACGACGCGTACTCGCAGGAGATCGCCACGAGCGCGCTGAACCGGCTTCTCACCGAGCTGCGCGCCACGGGGCACACGATCTCCAAGGGCGGCAAGATGCTGCGCCTGCAGTACGTGACCCAGACGGGCACGTGCCCGCCACAGTTCACCTTCTTCGCCAACCATCCGCGCATGGTGGATCCCAACTACGAGCGCTATCTGGAGAACCGCCTGCGTGAGGCGTTTGACCTCACCGGCACCCCGATCCGGCTGCGGTTCAAGCAGAAGAGCTGACGTGGAGGGCGCGCTTTCGATACTGGGCACCGCGCTCGGCGCCTATCTGGTGGGCTCGATCCCGTTCGCGGTGATCGTGGTGCGGCTGTTCTGGAAGCAGGACATCCGTGACTTCGGCAGCGGCAACACCGGCGCCACCAACGTGCTCCGCGTGTTCGGCACCGTGCCGGGCCTTGCGGTGTACGCGCTCGACGCCCTCAAGGGGGCCGCGGGCGTGTGGATCGGGTCGCTGCTCGCTCCCGACGCGTGGGGCGGTGCGGGGACCGACTGGTTCGTGGTCCTCGGCGCCATGGCCGCCATCACCGGACACACGCTTTCGCCGTTCCTCGGCTTCAAAGGTGGCAAAGGCGTGGCCACGGCATCGGGTGCGATACTCGTGGCGGCGCCCCGGGTGATCCCCGTGATGCTGGTGTTGTTCCTGCTGACCGTGCTGGTCTGGAAGTACGTCTCCCTGGGCTCGGTCGTCATCGCGACGGCCTTTCCCATTGTATGCTTGCTGCTGTACCCCGACAGGTATGCACTCGCGGTGTTCGCGTTCATCGTCGCCGCGTATGTGATCTGGAAGCACCGGTCCAACATCGGTCGCATCCGGCGTGGTGAGGAGCATCGCATCTCCTTCAAGCGCCGTATGTGGGACGAGGTCCGGTCGGCCGCACAGGACGAAGGACGTGAGAAGCGATGAAGGTAGCCGTCATCGGAGCGGGTTCGTGGGGCACGGCCGTGGGTTGGCTGCTCGGCGAGAAGACGTACGACGTCACGATGTGGGCGCGTGAGCCCGAGATCGCCGAGGGGATCAACACCGACGGCCGCAATCCGATGTTCCTGCCTGACGTGCAGCTGGGGCCGGGCGTGAGCGCCACGTCCGATATCGCCGAGGCCGTGAAGGACGCGACGGCGGTGGTGGTGGTCACGCCGAGCCACGGCGTGCGCGGTGTGGCCGAGGCGATGAGCGAGCACCTGCCAACGTCGGTGCCGGTCATCAACCTCGCCAAGGGCGTGGAGCAGAACACGCTCATGCGTATGACACAGATCCTCGAGGAGGTCCTCGGCAACAAGGCCCGCCTCGCGGCGCTGTCGGGACCCAACCATGCCGAGGAAGTCTCCAAGGGTGTGCCCTCGGCCACCGTGGTGGCGGCGTATGAGGAAGAGGTCGCACGGATGTTCCAGGACCTCTTCATGGCCCCCACGTTCCGCGTGTACACCAACCCCGACGTCGTGGGCGTAGAACTCTGCGGTGCCTCGAAGAACGTGGTCGCGGTGGCCGCCGGCATGGTCGACGGACTCGGCTACGGCGACAACACCAAGGCCACGCTGATGACCCGCGGACTCGCCGAGATGAGCCGCCTCGGCTCGCATCTGGGCGCGAACCCGCTCACGTACATGGGGCTCGCCGGCATGGGCGACCTCATCGTCACCTGCACGTCGCGCCACAGCCGCAACCGCGCGCTCGGCGAGTGGGTGGCCGGTGGCGGCACGGTGGAGAGCTACGCCGCCGAGACGCACATGGTGGCCGAGGGCGCGAAGAGCGCCGTGTCGCTCGACGACCTCGCCGCCAAACTCGACATCGAGATGCCTATCACCCGTCAGGTGCGGGCTATCCTGTACGAGGGCCACATGCCCGGCGAGGCGGCGTCGATCCTCATGGGCCGCACCGCGGTGGACGAGTTCCACGGTATGGGGCTCGTGGAGGACGGCGAGTAGCGGGTCAGGACGGCACACGGACAAGGAGCGTGGACGCAGTGGCGCACGAGCTCACGATCGCACCATCGATCCTCTCGGCCGACTTCACCCGGCTGGCCGAGGCCATCGAACTCGTGGAGGACGCCGGCGCCGACTTCATCCACGTGGACGTCATGGACGGTCACTTCGTGCCCAACCTCACCATCGGACCGCCGGTGGTGAAGGCGATCAAGCGTGTCGCACGGATGCCGCTCGACGTGCACCTGATGGTCTCCGATCCCGATCGCACGGCTCAGTGGTACGTGGACGCCGGGGCCGACGTGGTGACCATCCACATCGAAGCGGCCGTACACGCGCACCGCACGCTCCGCGCCATCCGCGACGGTGGGGCACAGGCGGGTATCACGCTCAACCCCGGCACCCCGGCTTCGGCGCTGTCCGAGGTGCTGCCGTACGTGGACCAGGTGCTCGTGATGAGCGTGAACCCCGGCTTCGCCGCGCAGTCCTTCATCGAATCGTCGGTGGCCAAGATCGCCGAGATCGCCCGCATGTGCCGCGAGGCGAACGTTTCGCCGCGCATCGAGGTCGACGGTGGCATCGACCCGCTCACCGCGCCGCGCGTGGTGGAGGCCGGTGCCGACATGTTGGTGGCGGGTAACGCCATCTTCGGAGCCGACGATCCCGCTGAGGCGCTGCGCGGCCTGCGTCGCAGCGCGCTCTCACGCATGGTGTAGACTCGGTTCGACCCAGGGCCTGGAGCTTCGACCTACGTATTGAAGGAGTCCCGCGTATGTTCACCGGACTGATCGAGTGTGAGGGCGTCATCACGCGTGCCGACCGCCAGGGTGGCGGGATGCGCGTGGAGGTTTACGCGCCCGAGTTCGGACGGGACATGCAGATCGGCGACTCGATCGCGGTGGATGGCGTGCGACTCACGGTCGTGAAGTTCATCCGCGGCGCGTTCCTCACCGATGTCAGCCCTGAGACGCTCGACCGCACGTCCCTCGGCGGACTCCAGCAGGGTCAGAAGGTGAACCTTGAGCGCGCACTCAGGCTCTCTGACCGTCTCGCCGGGCACCTGGTGAGCGGCACGGTCGACGGGGTCGGGCATCTCGAGCTCCGGCAGGCGGGCGGCAAGTTCACGGTCTACCAGTTCCAGGCCCCGTCGCACGTGATGCGTTACGTGGTCGAGAAGGGGTCCATCGCCATCGACGGCATCTCGCTCGTGGTGGGCAAGGTGGGGTCAGGCGGCTTCACCGTGCCGGTCGACCCG